>Ga0210059_1000084_pt1 | contig 77625 bp, 48 predicted proteins | sample Ectturendosymbi2_FD_188042 | JGI IMG/M metagenome (GOLD analysis project Ga0210059, IMG submission 188042) | Ecteinascidia turbinata endosymbiont from Florida, USA - Sample 2 (SPAdes) (version 2) | ecosystem: Host-associated > Tunicates > Ascidians > Unclassified | place: Key West, Florida...
CAGTGTTTGCGACCGGCTCAGATTTAGGCGGGAAGACGTGGAACCGGAGGTCCCCTTGAGTTTGATTACACCGGCTCGTCGTGACCTAAGAATGAAAGTCAATATTTTTCGCGCCGCGCCTTTTTTTGACTGTGTCAGCAGGGACACGGTGAGTAGGTGTTCCTGTTCCCTGTTTCTAGCCGGCGAAAGCATGCGGAAGGAGTGAAAGTTTGCGGCGAAACCCCTCATGAATAACGGCTGGACCGTTACGGTAACAAAGTCACGCCTGTGTTTTTGTTTTAGACGTTCATGACCCCAAAAACGGTGATACGACGGGATTGCACTTCCTGCAAAACCGGCCTTTCAACAAATGAATTATATCGGGTTGATGCTGCGCACAGTTCTCAGTTCCTACATTGGAAATTGGCCGGCCCACGCCTTCTGGGTAGTTTTGGGGTTTCTGGGCGCTGAAGGTGGGAGACCCACTCATAACTTGTTATGCCAACGAAGTGTTTGCACCGCTTCAGCTATAGCCTCAGTAAGCTGGTGCATCACAGCGAGAAATCCCAACTTTTGCTAATCTTGGGATTATATATCTATGTAGTACAAGAAGCACGTTGACAGTAGTTTGTAGTGGTGGGTGCGGGTTTTGATTTCAGTTGTTTATATAAGTAAGGGCGCTTGACAGCAGCTTATTTTAAACAGCTCTGGTAAATTCTTCAGGAAAGCTGAATATATTTTTTCTGTTGGTTACAACAGTGGGCGTCCGGCGGATCTAATGGGTTAGTGGAAGCTTTACTGTTGGACCACACCAATGTACGCATGAGTGTCCCGGGACTGCTTTTGAGTGTCGTTACCATATCGATTTTTTCTGTCTTAGAAAAATAATAAAACAAACTTTGGGCAATTTTCAAGGTCAAAATTTTTGTAGTTGAAAAACCGCTTTATTGCGAGATTAATGAAACACGCAAACACGCTGAAGGATTCCTCTGTGTCAAAACAATTTTAATTCCATATAAAGGTATAACTTCCAACTGCAAGTTTTTCCGTATGTGTGAAGATTTAGATGCAAGTAAACTGCATGGTGTGCGGCTGGTGACACCGGCATGCACACAGAAGCATCATTTTTCACGCGTTCCAAGCTGGTCTTTTCCGCTTTTATTTTCAATACTTAATCAATTTTTGCGCCGCGACACGTCAAAGCAATGTAATAAAAAAACACTTGGCTATGATATAAGACGACAAGCAAATAGAAACTGCCTTAGCAAAGGTTGTACAATTACAGCTTTGTGAAAGTTTCCCAGTTTTTCAGCTGTCGTTGGGAGCGGTGACTGGCATAGCCAGCCCAAAATTTGGGAGGGGACAAATATTTTGACTCTAAGCGAGCAACAGTATATGATTTAGGAAACCGCCTCTCGAAGCACAAAACGACAAGACATGCTAGAAATTTGGGGGATATTTCCCCTTTCCCCCCTGGCAATCCTTTGTTGTTATACGATCATAAAGCTGAATCTGTCCAAAACGTTTTTGAGTCAGAAATTAAACTATGCTCTGCTTTCGTGTTTATGCCGAATGTAATGCATTGCTTCAAATATTAAAAGTTTTCTATATCGTTTGCTACCTCAACTAGTAATTAACAGTAATTAACAAGGAAAGAAGCGTTAGTATTGCTTGCGTTCAATATTTGTTTTGTTTCTAAAGAACGGCGAGATGAAAGCTAATGCATGAATCACTAACTTTCGCGTATGCTGATTTTTAGCAATATTTTGTTTTTATGAGGTTGCAATCTTGAGTACTTTGGTGTCCCAACCTACAAAGTGTTTAGAAACGAGTTGACTTTCGAAAAACTCTGCATTTTAAAAAATGTGGTGTTTCATATTCCCACTGTATAATAACGCTGGTCTTTTTGTTTAAGACCGACACATGAAACATCGAACGTAACGAACGTAATTGCGAATGGAGCATAGAATGTGTTACATGTCGCGTTTCTACCCAAATGTCTTTCGATTTGTTGTACCCATCACAAAGGAGGAACCATTGCTTATTACTGTCGTCGGCTCAAAGCTTTTCACTGAGGCGTAACGAATGGGCTTGGTCATGGGTCACTGCTCCATCTACCGTTAAAGGAAGTAGTAGTTGTGTTCGTCATGACAGTATTGCGCTGGAGTAATAGCCATCGTTCTTTTACTGCGATTATACTTCCCTGAACGGTTCAATGCAATGTATAGAGCACGCGCCCCTCAGGTAGATAGACTGGGTTGAATGCCAGGTCGATTCGTATCGAAAGCTTCTATGCGGTCTTTCCAGTTTTGTGCTCAGCACCAGTGAATGTCTGCAAAAGAAGCGTTGCGCGCGCGGCGTCTCCGGTCGCTCGCCATCACTGCGAAAGCAGCCCCAGCGTCCGTGACTCAGAATTTCGGGGAGGTGGGCGCGCGTGGGCCGTGAAATGCGGAGTTTAGCGAAACTCTCTTTTTCTCAGCACGTCTCTCGTACTGAAACGTTCCCCACAACACAAGAAAGATAACAATTTGCCATGAATTGGGTAAATGGTTTGCTAGAAACTGGGAGAAATGACGGTTAAGTTGGTACCGCAGAAAACCAGAAGTTTCGCAATGGGAGGGAATATACAGAGGCTTGTGTCCTGACAGAAAGAGTTTTATGATTATTCTTGCTCGGGCATCGAGATCGAATCTTTAAGGAATCCATACCTGCTAATGTTTTCACAGACATAATTCTGCTCCAATGGCTTCTATATCCTAAACGTTACCCAAGCAGTACTTCTGAAATTTCTATGCACTGTAACAGGCCCGTAACCAGGGAGGCTTAAATTTTTCGCCCCCCTGGAAAAATGTGTTGGGCATAATTTTAAAAAATCTTGGGTCCCTCTCAGAAAACTCTTTCCCCCTGGTGTCCGAAGCTGGTTACGGGCCTGGTAACAGCTTATATTTTTGTAGTTGGCATTTTGTAGGTGTTGCTTGGGCAATAGATTCTTTTCTTTATAAATTTTCGTGAACATTTATCAGTGAAGTTTTTTATGAAGTAGTAGCATATTATTGCCGTGCTGTTCTCATGGCCGTCCAGTTCTTTCTCGTGCATCCGGAGAAAACGCTAAAAAGAATTATACGATCCATGTGGCGAAAGCGTTGGGCAGGAAAAAGTTAATCGAAATGTCGTCAACCGGGGTTTACCTCGTTTCACGCAAATTGCGTTTTCGGGCTGACAGGCTGACGAGTGTCGTGAACTCGTCACGCGTCGCGTCCCTTCTGTGTAGGGTTTAGAAAGGAAGGCTTCGTAAGACATTTCGCCGCGTTAGCGCTAATTTCATCTTTCAAAAAGCAGTTTTGCGCCTTTTACTGGCCTGCCAATATTTGCCAAACAAGCATACAACAGACGGTCGACGTCAGATAGAATGGCTCTGAAAAGGGAGGACAAAGGAATTAAACTTGCCAAATGCGCGTGTCAATCCATAAAACTTTAAACTAGCTTGAATCCAATGGTATCTTTTTGTGGGTGAATCATGCTACAGTGTTGACAGCCTTGGCCATTGGCCAACCAGACAGTGTTACGACCGAATTAAATTTGCTGGAGGTTTTCGGTGTAAAGAGCATATATTTAGCGTAAAATGCGTTAGGTTGCAAGCAACTAAGGCGCATATTTTCCGTGTTTCGGGAGGTTTTAACAGGTCTCTTGTGCTTTCAAGACAGTTTTATCGATTGTAATCCCGCTGTAACACCAATGTAACACCAATCAACATCTTTCTTCGTTTTGTTTTTCATCAGTCTTTCTACATCACAGCAGATTTTAACGTCAAATTACTGTACGAATATTTTGTGTTTTTCAAATCGTTGTTTTCTCCTGAAGAGCAGCCAATTTTTAACGTGTTTAAATTCAGTCTTCCCTTGCGTGTGCTGCCTGACCGGCCTGAAAATTTTGCAAACCTTTTTCTCTTGTCTATCGAAAGGAATCTTTTCACAGCTAAAAATCAGACACTAAGATCTTTCAGAATATTTATTTCACCAACTACGTAGCAGGGGTGTGGAGATGTGGAGCTAGAGCCGACCCTGAAATTTGTGTTCCAGTTCCACAGTGCAGGCGAGTTGTAGAAATAATACAATTGTTCTCATTTTTTATGAACCAAATCATTCTGGAACCGGAGCCAAAAACTTCTTAGAGCCGGATCCAAAAATTTAGATGCCTTCCTGGAGCCGGAGCCTGAAATTTCAGTTCTGGCTCCACAGCCCTGCTACGCAGGCGTCATCAGCTTTTATTCAATTAGAACTTTCTCTTCTGCTTTTTAACCTGCGCTTCTAAAATGACTGGAAGCGGCACAATAGAAAACAAAACGAGCGTTTATAACCGTGCAAGCAATCGATTAAATGCGACTTTGTCCTCGTTTGCCAACCTCTGGTCATTCTGAGCCGAAATGTATTCAAAGAGGTAGAGAGACTGTGAGTTGCATTGTTCTGGCAAAGGTCGGTATAAAATAAAAAACGAACGAAGCTTTACCCCACGATCCAGAAAAAGATCTTGCTTGACACTGTTAGTGCTTCTCGTGGGTTGTCCGTTAGCCCGCGTGGAACTTCATGCTTACAGTGCAAAAGTGTCTTCGAGCAAAATCTTGAAAACCCATCATTTTTTATAAAACGCTTTTATAAACAAGTCGCTTGTCATACTGACGGCGGATACCAAAAGCAGGTTAGTCGCGAAGAAAGAACGCGACGCACGTTTCGAGTTTGCTACGCTTTGGCATTTTGCAAACGCCAGTTACATGGACACAATGCCTTTTCCGGTCGACCGCAGCGCTCCCTGACTAATAAAGCTGCCAACCGCTGGTCGTATCGCTTTCTTGTTGCCACCACATACGGTCCGCTGAGTCCTAAACGAAAGATTTTTTGTTGGTTCCACTACTCCGTTCGCGTGCCGCCGCCGCCCTGCTCAGGACGAAGCATGTCGTTTCGTAATCTTCGCGTTAACGCTTGTCTGTCTGTTGTCACCGCCTCGCTTTCGTCGAAAGAAAAACGACGACTTCGTGTTGTTTTAATCGTGCTTGTGGTCAAAAGATCGTAAGGACAATACACCACGGCACAGGCGGCACGCTTTTCCGACAAGCATTCGATGATTAATAAGAACGCTGTCCCCGGTCTGTTACGATCAGTGTGACCGAGCCCCTACACTTCTTTTTGCAGCCTTTACAGCCGAGAAACAGTTCGACTTCTCTTTTGCAGTCGCGAAAACTGAAGTTGGACAGCATGATTCAGTGTCACGCTGCTTTGGTTTCGTGTACATGAAGTCCAACAACGACCAATGGTCATCATTATTGTAGTGCAACGCGCAATCTCTCGATAAGAGATTCTGTGCTTAACTTCCTACAATGAACGCAAGGAGTTGCAGGCCGTTGGGATTGGTAAAGCGCGCCCCTCAAACGTCGGTAAGACAAGACAAGATCTTTTCATCCAATACAAAATCGCAGTCGCTTTTCACGATCAGTGTTAGGGGGTGCTCATGTGTTGCAATTTACCCATAATGCTTGCAAATGTGGAAAAACAACGTTTTCCTTTAACGACGAAAAGGATTTGCAAGCAAAGCACTTCGAGGTTCAGTAAAAGTTGTGGGTCAGGACTCAGGCAAAGCGTAGCCCGGCACAGGAAGGACTTGGGTGGAGTGCCGCGTAGCGATGACGCGTGCAAGCGTCGTTTGGGTATTTCGGTCGAAAGCAGAAACGGAACCACGAGCGAAGCGCCCGCATCCTCACGAATCTGCAATGAGGCCACAAACTTGCAATCCGACCAGGCCGTAGCTGCTGAGCGCGGTCAATGCAGTTCGGCGATGCGACATTACTCATTTCATGTCCATTTCAAAGAGCGTAGTCCTTGTTTTCGTGCCAGAACCCTTTGTAATGTGACGCTGAAGCCGAAATAGTTCGAACATGAGGTTGCATTTGCGAGTCTTAGTGACATCATGGCATGAATCTCGAGCTTGCAACAGTGGTCAGAAGCAAAATTTGTAAGGAAAGACCAACCCCCTGGACTGTAAGTCATGATGGCTGCTAGCGACAGCATCTTTGCCCCGACTTCTGGTAAGGGTGCTCGTTGGCTGAAGTATGTAAACTTTTTTCTTTGCTCGTACCGACTGTCAATTTTTTATGTCGCATACAATTTTTAAATAGGCAAGGTCTTAGCAGGATTGGGCATACTGCAGGTAGGTTTTGAAGCATGGCTCGTATTTGCTGCATCGAGTACAGACCAACTCACGTTTTCAAGCGTCGTCGCAGGACGAGCAAAAGGAAACAGGCTTTGCAAGCGATCTCGCAACAGAGGCTTTAGAGGCTGCTAACATGGGTTTCTGCGCTGGTGTTTCGACTGCTTTAGACAGATGGCGCGAAAATGCAGTTGCAATACTTTTGCGTCTCGGTGTCTGCGATTATGCAACCCGCAACTTCAGAAGGTCTTGATATTTTTTCATTTTTGTTGCACTGTCAAATGGCAATAAACTAAAACTCTATTAAAAACAAGCCTGCAACCGGCTTTCTGGGCGCGGCATTGCGTCTAGGAGAGCCACTGCGAGGAAAAACTGTAAGAACTACTTTCGGGGATATTCACTGGTTGGATCCTTAGCCACGAACACCGATCCTATAATCGCTTTATCCTTGATGGGCGAAGAAACAAAAACACTGCGCCTGCTGATTTCGTAATCTCTTAACCTCCGCGACGGGCGATTGCTTCTTTTATCAACATACGGTCCCTTGCAGGTGCCGCCAAGACGGAGAATGGCGAGCAGTGACCCTGAAACTTTCAACACTTTCGCGCTCATTTTGGCCAGGCTCCTTTCGCGCGCGTGCAATTTGCGGCCCAGCTTAACAGAGTGCGCCTCATGTCTGCCTGTGTTTGTTTTCAGCATAAGCGATTATCGACGCCCGGCTGACTGTCGTCGCTCTGTCGAAGGCGGACTTGAACCTCGGTCTTTGAAGCCGGCTTACGGCCTCGATTCAATTGCATCTGTAATCCCTGCGCGAGTCGCTAAAACCGAACGGGTCGTGCGCTTCGAACAACCAGCAAACTGATTTGGCCGCATTTGCGCACGCATTGCAATTATATGCAGATCCGCAAATCGCAGCACGTTTACTCGCGCCCGCCTGGTAGAGAGCAATTGTCCGCCCATCTCGTATCAGTTGCACATTTTATTTTCTGCAGAAAACTGTGCATTACTGGTATTGCCGCTGCAGGATTGGAGAGAGTGTGCACAGTGGGGCAAAAACTTTATGTAGAGGGGTAAGAACACTTGATTTGATTAAATTGAAATTTTCACCTGTTTTTACCGAAATATGACTTTTTTCACACAACTTTCAAATGACAATCCACTCTGCCAAAACAACTTGAAGCACAGCGTCAACGGTCTACGAGTATGACGAAAACGACGCACGTGCCGCTAGAGAATGGGGGGCTGCCTACCGCCTTCATTCGATTGCAAACAGCATGAAATGCTGTCAAACAATTACTGTAAACCGCACTTGAACGTAGGGCAACGGCAATATCACAAACAACAGACAATATGAAACTGTACAGATTTAATTTTGTTATTCTGTGAAGTGCTTAGCAGCACAGCACAATGTCTAGCACATCATTTCCTGCGGCTTTTATGTTTTTTTACCACAGTTTCAGCTGACGCTCTTTATTAAAGGGATGCAGAGCGAAGCACTGAAGCAGTGACGTAGAAATCAAAGCAGGCTGTGAGAGGCGAACATTTACTAACTGCACCTGATCGTACTGTATTAGCCTTGACCTTGCGTCGCTCCTTCGAACACGACGACCTAATACCTTCGCTGCGTGAGGACTCTGCTTATAGGTACGAGCACACCGTTTGAATTTCGCGTTGAACGTGCACCGTTCTTCGCTTATCGTAGGCAGGGAATTGAAGCCTATTTAATGGTCGCTAATTGGTGCACTGCTGCATGAAAGAATGGCTTTGACAACGCGTATGGCGTAGTATGGTCCAGTCGTCTGCTTGCTTGGAAAGTTTTCCAAACAGAGTCTTTGTTGTTGTTTGTGGAATTTAACGCTTCAGACAGTGACTCCACTTAAATTGGATTAGTTGTCTTCGTTCGCAGTGACACAGCCGGCACTTCAGTGAAACAAGAACAGGTTTTACTGCTCCTGGCCAATATGCACCCGAAACGCACGAAAATCTGACGTGGGTTGTGTAGCTCGTGCTTGTGGTCTGACAGTTACCGGTTTCCGCGAAACGCTTTGCTGCCGACCTGTGCGATATCAATTGACTTGAAGTCGCGGCTGTGGAGTCCTCCCCCTGTCTGTTATGGCTCGATTGCTCCACTTAATGTAAACAATACATTAAAATTCATGACGCCGGTGCCCTGGGCTCGGTTTCGGATTGACGGCTTAAGAAAAGGCTCGCTCGCTCGCAGAAGGATGGATTTCTTAAACTCCCTCTGTCGATTCACAGTAGCTGCGGTTCGATTGACTCAACTGCGCTGATGTAATCCATTGCTTTAGGTCCTCGTGCCGCATAACGCCATCACGAAATTGGCGCCAAACGGTTGAGAGCTACTTCATCAGCTTCATGTCAGCGCGTATCCACTGGTTACACGCAAGTGTTTGTACGAAGTATGCATAGTGATAGGCTGTGTTCGTTCATATGCACTGTTAGTTGTGCCAGTTTCGCTCTCGTCTTTGCTCGCTTTTTGAAAAGTCAGCCATTCTTTTCATCGTCCTGTATACTGCTTTTACAGTAGTTTTCACCCTCGTTTTCATTGTTTGAGTATTAAAAGTTATTTCTGCATCACGTGCCAGCCACCGCCGGCCAACATCTGTTCTGCTTCTCAGTTACGCCGCAAAAGAAACTACCGTAGGCGCCACATACTGCACCGCATTTTTGCTGCAATGAACAAAATATGCACTAGGTGTTGAGGTAGCACTTGCTTGAAGCCTCCAAACGATGAGTGATGTATTTTTCCCTTTCTGGAGGCATGTTTCATTACGTTTCTTTTCTTCATTTCCAGATGCCCTTGATTTTCGAAGAGACCCGAACTGTGATTTTTCTACCGCGTCTTCGAACGAATTGATTGTTTCGCCGGACGGACGTTCGCACCCTATTGTTACGTTCAGTTCACGCAGCTCGTGAAGTTACGATTCTGATATTCGCCAAGCGCGCCCGGCCGATCTAATCGGCAGCGACCAAGTCATATAAAGTTTTATGAGCGCTCAAGGTTTGCAAAAGACCCGCGACGAAGGTGAAGGACTGCAGAAGACACATGCCGTCACCAGGCTTCGCGCCGACCGTACTGTAGTAAAAACAAGCACTCGCACTTGGTCTGCGAGGAGGACGGAGGAGTCAAAAAATGCACCAATTGGCGTCGCGCCAAAGATCGTTCAGTTTTCCGAACCCGTGTGGCGAAGAGCTGGAAAAAGCGAAGCGTTTCAGCGAGCTGCATGGTAACCCTGGAGATCACCCGTGAAACGCTTAAAATTTTTCATGAACGCAATCGGTTCAGCAGGTGTGGTTGGTGTTAGCGGGGCTTTGCCAAAGCATGCCGATTTTCGTTTCTATTAGAAACCGTGACAAACATGAAGAGAAGACATACATATTGCTAAAAAGTTGCTGTTACGTGTTGGCGACTCACATCACGAAATGTAGTTTTTTTCGGGCAACGTGTTTTCGTGTATCCCGCCGCCGTGCCCAGCGAGAATGGATCAACGCAATTTGAGCCGTTATTTGCTTGTTGAAACCACAAGCCAAAACCTGTAGCGTCGTTTGAAACTATATGCATTAAGAACAAACGTACCCAAACCTTTCTGCGCCATACGGCAAAGTTTCATTTTTCACTCGCTTCGGTTACGCGAACCTGTTTACTTTTTTCCGCTTTCAGTGACGTGCAAACAACTCCGGCACTCGGACCGCTAAGGTTTCTGTGGCAAGGTCCGTGAACACAGCTGCAAAGGTGTCACGTGATTTCACTGCGGTGCAGGAAGCTTGCGGCAGTCGGCCCGCGTGAGCCGAGGGTATTGTTTTCGCAGTCGGTCAAGGCGTGCCGTTGCCCGCACTGCTTTCCAAGCAAGGTTGGCGTCCATATCGCGCGCCGAGCACAGCGCATTGCGGTTTCGAGGAACGCTGTAACGGTAATTCACTCCGTTAACGTTCGCAAGTACACGTTCCCGGTATGTTTTTTGAGCGTGGTGCGACGTTTGTTCGTCTGCTTGGCACGGTCTGTTTGCACCGTTTTGAAATCTAACGCGTGTAAAATCGTGAATGCCAAACTGCAGCTTTTGCACGAAAAACAATGTTGGCCACAGCTCGTGCCTCGGTAGCTTCTCAGAGTTGGCGAGCTTGCAATGTGGTTTTCTGCAACTTCTGCCTTTTTCGTCACTGCCGTGTCATTGCAAAAAATGCCCACGCGCTGCAAGTCTTCCATTTTCGCCAACGCTTGTGTTCCTTCGAAGTGATGCGTAACCATGCACCTCTGTTTCGTAAACAACCGTACCGGGAATTGTTGGCGCGATGCGCGCGATGAAGGTGTCTTTTCAACAGCTAAATTTGTGCGTCTGTGTTTTGGCGCCAGTGCGACATTAAATAATTTTTCTGGTAATGTTATGAAATGCGATGCTCATGATTTTCGTTTTCTGTGGTCTGGTTTAGTTGTTGGTAGCCTTTTATGAATATTCGAAGCTAAACAAATTTCACTGGGTAGCTCAAACTGCTTCTAGAGCATTATTGATTTGTATCATGAAATGGTGTGGATTGAGACTCGCAAGAAAATGTTGCTTCGCGATGTTGAAATACGGGTCACTGCTGATTGGTTGATCTGAAACACCCTCCCCTCCTCGTTCCACGACGTCGTTGTTGTTTTTGGCGGATTTGTTTGCTGTCACTTTTTTCTTTGTCATGTGTTAAACTTCAGCCTGCGTAATCGGAGCCTGCGTAATTGTTTTCACTCACAAGACAAAACTCGTTTAATCAAGTGTGAAATGTACATTATGTATTTCAATTTCAACGTTCCAAAACCGAATAAAGTGCTCTAAAATCTAAATCAATGAATTAAGTTTCGGTGTGGTAATGTTGGAGTGCCTTTTGTATGGTTCGTTTTGTCTTGTAAACATTTGCGCGCTTGGTTTGAGTATTAGTTAAACTCATCGAGGCTTACATCCTCTTTATATGCGAACTAAAAGCAACCTGTTTTAACATTTAAATAGGTTTCTTACTGCGTTTTGTTAAACAAAACTCCAGTGCGAGTGAATCCGATGACAAAACTATGACAGCTTAGTTCTCCAGCAGTTGATGCAGTTACTATGGTATAGCGCAGTGGTTCCCAAACTGGGGTTAAATTAACCCCCGGTAATATGCGGTTCTTCTGGGGATAACGCGGAACCAAAACCACAATGTTGTTCTGTATTATGAGCGATCACTGGAAAAGAAATATTCGACATGAAATGGGAAAAGTTTTTATTGAGGGTAATAAGATACAATCGCTACCGTGATTTGGGTAACGGTTCGAAAAGGTTTGGGAACCACTGGTATAGCGGATACGGGCAATTTGCATTCCTCTTTGGGAAACAATGAAGCTTACTTTCATAAACATCTGTTTTGAAATAGCCGAACGAAATGGGCAAAACTTTCCTTGACTGTGAAACTTAGTCTAACACCTACACTGCTGTCAACTCGTAATTGATACAAATGCCTTTCCCTAAAAGACAGGCAAGAATCAAGATACAAAATGAAAGCCTTTGTTTTGACTTGGTCTGTAATATGTCGCCCTTGTTGGTGGTATTTGTATCTACGTGCAATCGGCTGAGGTTTGCCGTTTTTATCAAATAGTTCTTTCTAGAGGAAAATAATGTTTTGAAAATCGGCCTCTTGTATCTTGTGCTTGGTCTAAACCAGCTGTGTCCAACGCGCAGGCCGCATGCGGTCTAGTTGAAGGCGGCCCAGTAAGCTTTTCATTAACGTGTATGTACAGTATCAAAATGTTAAACTCGGCATTTCCGATGCAATGGTCTTTTGTGCCTGTTATCATGTGCAATGCACTGGTAGATTTCCACGTGTCCACTGACACTTCGGTTCAAAACGGATTTCTTCTTTGATATCTACTCTTGTGTTCCTCTGAACTGAACTGGTTTCAAACTATCCTTGTTGTTCCCTTAGCACTTAACTTGCCTATGGCATCACAGTTTGGGAGTAATTTAAAGTGAATGAAAATAAAAATTGCATTGTCCCCCTTGCCCCCCCTCGCTACGCCCCTGCTCGTGACCATTTACTCGAACGTGCTTGAAAAACATTTGTGCAGAGCTTATGTAAGTTTTGATGGGATACGTAACATGCGCGGGCGTTGCGCGAGTGACCAGTCTCGCCTTTACCCGGAACGCGTCACTGCACGATGCGTAGGATTGGCCGAGGGTTTGCGCCACGCATGCCACACGTTGCTGGGGTAAAAAATATAAAACAAGGCTTTGCCACATTTGTCGGGAAAAAAGCTTATACAGAAGTTCCAAAGGTTAGTTCACCACTCGGATAAACATCTCGTGTCTTCTTGGAACTCACCATCAACTCAATCAGAGTAAGGTCGTACGACTTGGTAGAATTTTACTGGATCCCTGGTCTGTGGCTGTTCTTTACAGCGGTTCTCAACCTTTTTTCGTGATGTATCCTTTGGGCAACATTTTATCTACCAAGTACCCCCATGACCGTAATCATTAGCACAATAATTACAAATAATAACTATTCTACGTTTACGTTAAAAATTCCATTTAAAGATTCGCGTAACAGTTGGAGCACCTTTTCGTACCGCAAGTGGTACGTGCACCCCCATTTGAGAACCACTGCTTTACATCATACGTGCGTATCTGTAATGATGGATTGTACAAGAATGAATTGGAAGCTGGTTTTCGAAATTGAGCGCATTTTTTCACGGGTGTCCAGCAGGCTACGTGACATGCATGGCGTGCGCTTCATGCCTCACTTCCAGTGTTACGTTTGTTGTTTGCTCTGCCTCGTGTTGATCCGTCCTCCGCTTTTTGACTTGTGACGTATTTTTGCCGAGAGCGAAGGCTTATTTTTTTCTCCAAGCACTACGTTTGTCTGTTTGCGCAATTCGTTTCGTTGAGTTTGCCAAGTTTTTTTTTTTTCTGAAGAAAAATATAATTTTCGACCAGCCGTACGTGTAAAAACTGCTGTTTTGTCCTAAACCTCACAGTGTACGGGAACAAACCACTGCACGCTATAACTTGCAACGCAAGCTAGGCGAATTTAACAAAACGGTGCTACATCCCATACACAGCACGTGATATGCGGTCGGTCATCTTCAGTTGTGCGTAATTGATCAGTACTGTAGGTAGTTGTAAATAGATGAATTCACTGTAGGCAGTTATAAATACATGAGTTTATCGACGCCCACGATGGTAACATCAATCATTAGCCAAACGCCAGTCACCGTTTTTTTTGGATAAATGCTAAACTCAAACTGTTAAGAAACGAGAGAATGCAAAACGTGTGAGATTCGGAGGAAAAGACCCATACGGGCCATTTTAGTGGTTGAACCGGTCTGTCATTACTTGAGATCCACCCAGGAAAGATTAGTCCCTTTCACAAACTAAGCCAGAAAAATTGGGAAAAGATCTAAAATGTTGCAGGTTTTTCCGCGTTGCGGCCATCCGTGCTTGCTAGCGGTTATTTCTTTAACAATGCAAGCGTCTGCCTCATACGTACAGAAAAAGTTGTTGCTTAATTTGCTTTCATCTTTCCGTGTTGGCTCTACATAAAGATTCGAACCTGAATTATTTACGACGCAAGGTAGAAAACGTTTCAAGCTTTGGTGCTGCCGATGAATAATGTCAAGATTTATTTTAGCAAAACTCTCCCCGTTGTGTCGTAACATGCAAACAATTTCACACCGCCTCCATAAATAGAGTCTAACAATTTCTTGGCCCCCTCCCCCCGAACGTTTAAAAATGATCTGTGTGAATTTGCTTTTCTTATGCTGGCCAGGTATTAACTGAAAACAGTGTGGATATTTGAAATGGGCTAATCTCTCCATACGCTACTTTCCCTCTCGGTAGTGTCGCGGGCGCAGAAGCTCGAGCTGACCGCAATAGCTCACGGTTTTTAGCAATTTCTGTTGGTTTCAAACTCTTCGCAAATTCCGATGTCCGTCGCTTGCAGTTGAGATAGCACTCTTTCGGTCATGTTGCTCAAGGTCCATGACCATATAGATGAGGATCGGAACAAAAAACGATTTTGAAACTGAAATCTTTGCGGAGTTTCAAAGATTCAGCTTTATGACCACTGTTCGATCAAGCGTCGCAATACTGTGTTTCCCTCTCCAATCCGACGATCTCCTTGCTCTGCCTTCCGTCACTCGGGAATACCACCCCAAAACACTTCTCCACCTGCTGCGGTGTATTGGCACTTACAACGCACACTGACTTGGCTTTCTTAAGAGGCATAATACCCTCTTAATTTTTGCACTGCACTTGTTCTAAAATATTCAAACAAAAATGGAGTTTGTCCTTACCTTTTCTCTGTTTATATTTATTCATATTCAAAGAAACCCTGCCTTGATTGAAATACTTTCGACATGGTTGAACAACTCATGGATTGCGCGCCTGACCGGTTTCAAACGAGTTCGAATCATCGCAAGGCGTTCACCTCACCTTGGTGAACGCTTTGGCTATAATCAGTAAATAAAGAATGAAGAAAAAGGGGCAGCGTTCACCAGCCTCTGGTGAACGCGCAGCTGTAACATAATAATCCGGTTTGCTCAGAGGTAAAGAGCTTCTCAGCATTGAAGAGTTAAGAGTTCATTCTTGCCACCGAAAACCAAGACCGACTGAGCTTGCTGTTGATAGAGAAAGACATTTTAATACAGCCAGGTTTTTTAAGGTGTTTTAGGGACCCGATTCGGGTCCCAAGAATTGAAAATCGGGTTCCTGGAATCAGAGAAATCGGGTCTCTGCAGGTCCACACCAGGTACCTAACATTTTCCTTAAAAATAACCTGATACAGCTAAAGCAAAAATACAGCTAGAGAAATAAGGAGTACCACGAGAAGGCGCTGTTGCAAGAACATTTGTGCCGTCTACTGCAAACATGCAGTCATCACTGCACTTGAGCAGGAAAAAGGATATGCGTTACTTATCACTTTTCTTGACGGGGCAGTACGGACGATGTTTTAGTCCCTTCCGCTTCATAACAACGGGTGTATTCTAGCATGCTTTATTGTTACAAGCTATTATCTGCGTCGCGTTTAAGAATACAAATAGACCCGCAGCCAGGTTGTAAGGTTTGGGGGGCAAACTACATTTTTAGGGGAAATATTTTTGTTTTTATTATATGCTTAAAAAAATTTTTCTGGGAACGACAAAATTTGGGAATAAAAAAATATGGGGGGAAACTGCCCCCAAATGCCCTCCGGTTGCTGCCGGCCTGCATACAGATACAGCAAAACGCGCGATGTTTTCATTTTGATATCCTCATTTACAGTAGCATGTAAATGCATTGAAATGCTGACAATGAAAATAGACATTCTACATCAAGTCGAGCTGATCTTGCTCTGGTTTATTTCTAATCCGGCACAAATGACTAAGATGTGTCACGCAAAATTAGCAGCAAATGCTTACACAGGGTGTAGGGCAACTTTACACAATCACTTTATGCTAGCGTATTAAATCGTTCACGTTGGACTGAAAAAATGTAGTCTAAAAATGCTGTTTTGACTTTAGGATATGGATGGAAATCTATCAAATATCACTTATGATTAAACATTTCTCAATAGCAAACCATACAAATCGATTTATTACTTGCGTTTGGGTCATAAATAATTACACGTTTCTCTAAAAACAACAACAAATACTTTCAACCACACGCTGGAGTAGCATGCACAAATTTCATAAATCTTAAGCCTATTGTCAAAATGCCAAGATGAAATTTCCAGTGCAGATTAATGCGACAGTAGGATACTTACCTAATTTTGCGAATAATCGAACCCCGTTGGACTTCGGTTCCTCACTGGTGATTAACAGTAAATAGAACATTCTACGTTGGTGACACGTTGCTAAGTTAGCATCGTAAACATTGCTTGCTGTAGATCTTATGTTGAAAAACGTTGTTGCTGAAATCTTTGTTTGTTGTTAAAAAAAAAACTGTCTGCCACGTCGTGACTCATCACTGTCGTCATGTGTGTGTTTCTTTTTTAACCAGTGGTGTAGGAGGCGGAGGTACAGGGTGCAAGCGCACCCCCAAAGGTTTTGATTTGTTGAAAATCCGGGCAAAATCCCTGAAAATTTGGGCAAAATCCTTAAAATTACGTGCAAAATCCCTAAATATCTAGGCCAAATTGCTGAAAACCTGGGCAAAAATTGCGCTCAACGTTGTTTGACTTCAAAAAATGGCACCCAACGTTTGCAGAAAAACAAATGAAGGCTTTTTTGGAGGTCACACCAAAAAAGGTCTTCAGTTCACGATCTTACAGGGAGAAAATTTATAGGCAAAAGTCACACAACAACGTTTCGGGCAAGTTTGGAAAAAGTCGGGCAAAAATCCTTCGCACCCCCAAGCTTTTGCTTGCTCCTACACCTATCTTTTTAACTACAATGCATACTGTAATTCCATTTTTTCAATTCCCCCCACAAGTATTTTTTAAGAACAAAACATTTTTTAGCAAATAAATAAATTTTATGGGCCGACCCTTACAAGGCACCTCTGATAGGCCTAGAGGTAAATGCGTAGTGAAACAACAACTCGACCGCGCACCACCCATGACCTGATAGCTGCTATGCACTTCACCATGCTGCCATCACCTTGAGCTTTGACTGCTGTGAACATTTGTTTAAAGTTTAAATTAAAACATAATCGCGTGAGTGGCTTTGATAGAACTTGTCGTGCAAAGGAAACACGACTGTTGCGCTGAACCTGCAGGTTTCTTGTGGGGTGAAAAGTTGAGGAATCGGCGGACAGACTAAATATTAACGTAAAAAAATAGAAATTTTTGCAAATTTTACTATGTTGCGACAAATTATACATTCAACCATTCAGCGGCAGGAAGAAACAACTGCTGACAGAACAATAGGTGATTGTTACAAAACCTTGGTCTGAGTGAGTTGACACAACCTCACTGGTCAACGGCATATTCAGCTTAATGTTTGAGGCGTAGGACGGACTCCACAGACTTCATTTCTCCATGTTTTTTTACAAAAGTTACATGATACAAGAAACGATCACAAAATCGAAAAATGGCACGCGAGCGGGTACCGTTTCCTGATTCCCAATAACTGGCGCTTTGGCTACTGTGAATCACCAAACCGTATTTTTTCAGTCCTGTTGCCGTCGCTGCAGCGGGCAAGCTTCCTTGGCTCTCTGTCATAAACCCATTTCGCCCACCTCGATTCGTGACGTCAACGTAGTCATGACAACTGGGTTTGATCATAGTCCTGCTCTTGCAGCCGAATCAACAAATTACCGGCGTCGCTGAAACGACCGCGACGCTGTGATTGGCATGATGGCGGCCCTTGCCATTTGTCTGTGATGGACTTCGTGCCAAATGAGTGCGTGGCAAACAACGGCTTTCTCTTTAATTCGTTCAGCGACTTCAACGTCTGGAAGAAAAGTGTAGCTGGCAGGGCAATCAACGGAGGGTGATCAATCATTACGTCGATCACAAGCGAAAAGGCTGCGCAGTTGGCGCTTACGAAACTGCGCGTTCGAAGTTCATCTACGGCACTGATTGCTCGGCCATTTATGAGGCGTAAGTCGTCGAAAGCGCTGGTGACTTAAGCGCTTTAAGAAAGCCTGCGAAGCTTTTTCTCGCAGGCCTTCGGCCGTATATCGGTTTTGCCTTTCGAGGCGAGACTTCTAAATTAAAATCGAACTTATTCATGAACACCCGGCTTAGACGACGCAACGGGCTTAAGCCGAGAGGCATATCCTGCCCCCGCTGAGTGGATCAGCATGTGGCTGAAATTATGGATATACATAAACACGAAGGACGTTCGACCAGAGTGCTGTTCCAGCTGTTCGCGTCTGTCATCGAGCGATTCATCTGGATTGGATCGTGAAAGAAAATCCTCACGCAGCAGTAAAGACATGTGCTGGAGCAAAACCAACAATCGCCTAACCTAACTTGTTGAAGTCCTCAAATGGCTGGTGGTTTGTGGCCAGTTTATTGATATCCGATGAAAGATGCGGCCATTGACGCTGGATGCGTACAAAATGCGTTCGGACATAGCACTGCTTCACATTGTTGAAAGCACGGGGCTTTCGAACTGCTAAAACTAGCAAAGGTGCTGCTACGTGGAAGCAACCTGATGTCTGAAAGAGCATGTTACCTTTCACTTCCAGAATGTTTTTCTTTCAAGGCCTGCTGTGACCTTGATCAGGCGTCGTGGAAAGTGAACTGCTGCGTAAACATCAGTTCTTACTGCGAAAGTCCAGTGTAACGCTAAGGATCTTAAATCCAGTCTGTACACACGCAGTTGTTGACGCAAAACTTGCTGACTATCGGCAGTTTTAAAATAGAATCAAAAGTTTACCGTCGACTTTTTAAGGTTGGGTGAGTAAACCCGTTAAGGTTACAGTCAACTACGACTTTCACGCAGGTCAAGCACGAATGACCTTAAGTAGTAACTTTACGCTCTGTCCCGCTCAGCGCTCACCCAAGCTTGTTTCCTTTCCCCGTTTGTTGAAAATTAGTTTGGTCTTGCTTGAAGTCAAAAACCTGACAGCAAAGGAAGTTCGAGTATGGATTTACAACAGTTATCTCGTATCAGTGGCAGAAAATCATCGGACGGGAATTGAAAGTTGACCCAAATGTTCGCGTCAATGGCGAGGTGACGGATTTTGGACTTCGTCACTGGCGCTCTTTCTAAAGCACTCCGGACATCTATCGATATGAAATAGGATTACTGAACCTCATCCGGTGTCAGTTCCCTCTTTGGGCGGGTTAGGTTATTGTCTGAAGAGTAACTCGAGATTATGTCACTGCAGCCCAGATGATGTTGAAGTGTCCTGTTTTGGGAGGGGTTGAAAATTGGCCGCAACGACAACCGCACAGCATAAGCACTCGCGTATACAACTGAATATCAGCTGCAACTAAAATCGTAGGAAGAGAGGCGCTCGATATTTGAAGAAATTCGGTGGTGGGAAACCTAATTTCACTTTTCATAATTTCGGGCTCAATTAAATGGCCGAGGAACACATTCACGCAAAATGTCTTCTCTATCAGTGCACCTTAGTGGAATAGAACGTACCTGCACAAGCTCTTCCCAACTTTCCTTACCTTTTTTTATGTTTCAGAATGAACAACTAAATAATGCCCTTTGGCCAAATTCCCAGCGAATTCACTTGCATTGCAAACGGTTTGCTTGCTTTTTCAAGTTACGCAGGACGAGTGCTGTTCATCGTCTTTCATCAGATTGGTTGGTTCTTGGGCGTAGGACTATTTTCAAAAAACTTCCAACGGTCATCGCTATTGGGTTTTCGGGCCACAGTTTGACCATCGATGGGATTCGATTCTATCTGACTGTCATCAGCTTCATCTTTCACCTGGGATTGAGAAGAAAGATTTGAGCCTTATTTTCTTGAAGACCATGGGGTACTTTTTGTTATGTGTTTTCAGAACAGTTTAAAAATAATGCACTTCTTTGAATATTTGCAAACGACAAAAGCAATTGATTTCGAAGTCTCAAACAAAATTTGGTAAAAAGCATTGTGTTTTCGTTTTTTTTATGCGAATAATAATTGTCAAAACTTTGAAGTTGTCCTCTGTTTGAAAATTTTGATATCACATTTTTTAACGCAACTGATCTTGCCTTGCAATGCACAACAGTGCATACGAATGGGAAACTGAAAATTGCGCTAACTGAAATGTCATCAGCATCAGTAAAGGAGTTCTGCTTTGCGCTCAAGCGTGACCGGCAGAACGTTATTTCCGCGAATCCCTTCGTTTGCGAATTCAGTCGTATTCCCCGCAGCAAAGTCCCTGACGGTACGAAGGTTGTCATCAGCAATGCTGTTTGAGCTCGCCACTGGTAATGTCACACCAGTGGCGTAGCCAGCCCAAAAATTTGGGGTGCCAAAATGTTTGATTTTAGGCGAAAAACACTATTTTGTTTAGAAAAACGCCTCTCAAAGCACAAAATGACTATGTTTTCTAAAAATTTGGGGGGACATGGCCCCTTTGGCCCCTCCCTGGTTACGCCTATGTGTCACTCCTATTTGTTTTCAGGTTCTGAGCTCGTGCTTCAACAGGTGAATTGCGCTTCAGAGTCGAAGTTTTTAATAAAGAAAAAAGTGGCTATCACGTGGGTCTGCACTCAGTTGACAGTTGACACGAAATGTTTGGATAAAACAATATCACTTCCGTTTGATGGAAGTGGAAGCGCATGTATAATGTTTATCACGGGACTGTTTCTGATTGATGATTCAAGACATAGGTGCCAAAACAGCAAACACTGCTTTCCTTGTTTTTGACTAGATTTAAATGCAGCCATCTCACCAAGTTTCACTGTCTAGGATAAGGCTGGAAATTTCTATCAAAAATTATTGTTGTTGGCGTTAAAACTTTTTAAGTTAGGGTGAAAAGCGTTTGACTCAAAAACACAGATTCTCCACATTTTTCCACAAACTCCAGGCATTGACTGGCATATTACAGTATATTCAAAAAACCAATCTAAATAAACTTTTTCATATGCTCGTCTTCTCATTCATTTGATTTACACTTCCAGGTCTCCTCATGTGGCTCTTGCTGTTTTTGCACCTGCAGATTTATCGGGTGAGCGACATCATCTGGAATTTGCAAATCATAACAGTCTGTAGTAATCTTTGTAAAAAGGAAAGTGCTGCCTGTTCCATTTTTTTTAAATAACCAGTAAGAGTTTAAAAGATTCAAACCGCAGAATCAACCGAAACTTTTTTCTGAAAAGCAGTGGATGAAAACATCCATTCATATAATCGAGAGTTTTTGTCTTGGTATTTTGTTTGGAGAAAATAGGTGGAAGGAAATAGCCTAGAGCAGGCTTGTTTTCGCAAGACGGTTGAGATTATCACTTTCGTCTAAATAACGTCATTATGTCAACATAGTAACATACTCAATGGTTTTTAATGTTTTCGTGCAAAATGGTTTGGATGAAAATGTTGCACGAGGGTGCAGAGGATAAATTAGCTGAGTTAACATGACATCAAATAATTAAAAGCCACAAATCCATGACGCCAAATATGTTAGCAGCGTATTTACATGTACTGTAGGGTTATTATTCCAGGTACGGATGGTCGCTGTGTGCGAGAATGGGATTTTCAGCGAATCACTTCATGGGACCCAGAGCTGATTTTCCGCTCCATGTTAGAAACCAAGGTTTAATCGCTACAAACACTTATACATATATTCAAAGCAATTGGTTAAAACACACATATATGTTTGATGATATGTTTGTGTGTTGTGCTTGCGTGTGTATAACTGTGTGTTGGTTTATTTGTATGGTGTGTGTGTTGGGGTGTTTTACTAGAGTATAGCTTGTACCAGCTTATAAATCAAAAGCATGAATGGTACATGAAATGCTTGGACTATAAAGCAGACTTCTTACGCCACTGCACTTAGAACTTTCAAACTAATAAACAGTGATTGCAGGCACAGGTTTGAAAAGTTGGTTTTGCTGTGATTATCTGCAGCGTTGCAAGTTGGCGATACGCTGTTTGGCTGGACGCAACGGGCTGCTTCTCAGTACAGTACGAAAAAACTTGCTAAAGCATCTATGTGAAGATATAAAAATATTAATAGGGTATTGTCTGATCAAAGACAATTGCTCCGGCGCTCCAGGAATTTTCGTGCTAGTCAACCTAACGATTTAAACAGGATGCAGTCAACTTCCTGGCTAGGCTACATTTTTGATAATGGCCATCTAAATTGCAGATGACAAAGCACGATTTCTGCTGATAATTACTGTCATTCACGGAACTGCCTTTGAATTAACGCGGCTTGCGCTCCGTCCCGCAACCTAATTGGCAGAAAAGCAAGTTACTACGTTGTTGTGACGCTCTACAATATTTCCGTTGTCGGAACATGGTCCAGTAACACGGGGTAAGCGATATGTAGTCACCAAGACACCAACATTAAAGATCAAACGTGTTTGGCGATGTTGAATCAGCTGCTGCAACTGTAGGCAGCATGAATGCTACGACGAAAATCAATCAGAGACTCAGCACATAGAAAAATAAGCAATATTCATGAAAGAAGCTTGTATTTAAAAATACTTTGTCTGATCCCTGGCAATCAGACAGAAAACATTTTAAACCTTAACAATTATTGAAAAGTACCCACAATAACGTAACCGAAAAATGATTTGAATTTTACAGGAACACACTTCAACTTGTCACAAGCAAACATAGACATGGTTTAACCAAATACTCATTTGGTAGTTTCATGGCCTGTAGCCAGAAAATTAACTGAAGTAGAGAAAAGGTGGAACTGGAAGCAATGGTTTCGATGAGGCAAAGAGCCTCACCGAATTAGAAGAAAACCTCTGAATTCCCAAGAAACCTTGTCCCAGATCAAGAGACTTACCCTGACTCTTCAAGATCTGAAGAGGAAGTCAGCTTTTCTATCAGATCAAAATTCACCCTGAATCGCACACACCGTGCATGTGCAAATTAAGTAATTCTTTGTTATTTTTTCCTTCTTGTCTGCAACGGTTTCCTGCTACAAACTAGACACGCTTTTGACTCAAAGTCCAAGATGCCAGCAGAAGAATACTTTGTTATGACATGACTTGCCCCGAGTGTGAAGTTCTGAATGCTCAAACAAAATGATTTTGTTTGTGCGCGCAAAGTACTCAAAAAAGATTAATTTTGCTCAGGTCTGTATTTTGCACTGTTTTCCTTAAGCACATCTTTCACGACAAAATTTTGTTAGCGCAAACAAAGGCTTTCCGCAATTTTCACATAATGACTAACGTTGCAAATAGGAACGATCGCTTCCTTCACGACGTAGTCTCGCGAATAAAAGGAAAGCGAGTTATATAAATATAAACCATCTTGCCTTTTCGGTATTGCAGATATTACTTTGTGCGGTGTGATACGAACTTGACATCTAAATTGGATACGACTCACTTCTGCTTGAAACCATGTATCAGCGGCTCCACTGCAGTGTTTATATGATGCTTCGGTTCAATGATCAACATTCGGTCTGTGCAGTGAAGCATTTCAAAATTTTGCAATATTCTGGTGACGGCCTTCGAGCTGATCTCACTGGAAGGGGAATGAACTTTGTAAACGCAAGGTGTTCGCCGTGCTTTGTACTCTGACAGGTCGCGTACAATTTTCTGTCGTTGATGAAGAGGCAACTGGTGCAAAATCTGGGGATGAAGCTTTCAGCATATTGCAGCTTCCGGCTTCGTCACCACTGACGACATTGAACGGTCGCTTGGCATGCTGCTTGTCGATCTCTAACTTGAGAAAACTGTATGTGAATTCCATTTGACGCATTTTGAAAATTACACCGCTTGAATTTTTCTTTGCGAAACAACTATGACTAGTCACAATCAGATCAAAGAAAAACCTCATCGGCAAGTTTCGCCAATTTTTAAATAAATGTTAGGGGCTCCAATTTGCGTTAACGCAGACATCTAGCGGTCAGTGCAAAGCTGTGGACATATTCGAAGTGTTTTCAGAGACTGATTGACAATGATTCAGGGTTTCATTAGTATAGATTTCTTAACCTCGATTTCAGTGTTGATTACAGAAGCGCACACACAGCCTCAGAATGTGGCGACCGCATGAGTTTAAATAAACGTCTTGGGTGCATTAAATAACAGGCTGCTCACCAGTAGACTACACCCAGATCCACAGCAACATGCCTGTTTCAACAGTATCAGCATTTTCTTTAACTAATTTTGCGCTTGCGGGAGTAAGAAATACAATTCGAAAAATCGAGCCTAGACACCGAAAAGAATGTATGACGCTGGGTCTGACACGTGCTCAAATACTCGAAAAGATTTGTTAGCATCGCGACGGTTGGCAACGTCCGAGCACAATGTCCGAACAGCCAAAGGCTCAGTTAATCTTTTCTGAATCAGTAAAGGTGGTTGATGCGCAGACTAAACTTTGTCCACTGCCAGCCGACAATTCTATATAGCTCGGGAGAAATTTCCGAACTTACTAAATCGAGCACCTGGAGCAGGTGGTTCGACAAATTTAGAGATCGTGACGTTTTTTTTTTGTCAGCAGAATGTATTCTTTGTAATGAGGTTTAAGAGCGAGACTGTGTTTGCGTAGCGTGAACGGATTTCGGCCGGCCACACGTTCGCAGCGACGAGATGAGTCAACGTTTTTCAGCCACGTTCAGACGCTCGGGTGCCGCCTGCGCAAAACTGAACACTTTCTCCGTCAGCCGCTCGGACAATTCGGACAAGACGAGGTTCTTGAAAAGATCACGTGACTTCGACAAAAATCCACGTGATCAACGGTATTTGGTGCTAACGACGGTGGTGGAGTTTTTTCGGTGATTTAACCGGGGAATAACTGGTGAGAAGTTTTCGACTTGACCTTTCTTCCATAGCCGTCCTCGGTACACGGCGCCAAAATTGGTGGGTTTCCTCTTGCTTGTCGGTGGAATCCAACTCACCGTTACGAAAGTGCTGCTCAGAAAAAATTAAGTTTTTCTGGAACCTGGTGTGATGCTTTGGTAGACCGATTCACTGAGTCGCTGCAGATTTTATTCGTGAACAATAAAGCAAGAATTACAGAATACATGTTATTTTATTCAGCGTTTCGACCTAGTTGCAGGTCTCATCTTAGAGAAACATACCAATTACAAAATGGTATGATGCAGGATTTGTAAGATCAGCTTTTTTTGTGCGCACTGAGTGATTTTTTTGTCAACACATCAAGCTTTTTCCCTATGTGGATCAGCATTTTCTCTGTTCACTTCGCTGGTATTGCCTGTGTTCTAATAACTGTGGTCCCTCCGCACAAATGTTGACAACGATCGTCTTCCTGCTGAAACGAGTTACAAAACATCAGAGTTATTTTTTAACCTTTACTACTTTACACGTGCAAGTTTCTTTCCATGCTCATGTACTCTCACTCTTTTTCTCGTAATTGGCGTTTGTACGAAAAAGACCTTCTTTAGCCGTTCATATTGTCCTACATCTACTTGCAGCAACATTGACAATAGAGTCTGTCAAATGTTAACAGCTTGTAGAGCAGCAGCCCGCAACAACGGACACTGCAATTCTCCTGGCACCTAGATGAAATCCTTTAAAATGTATGGCGTCGTTTCATTTCGTGCATGTATTCTTTCGTGTCACATCTTTCTTCCACGTGACTGGAAACATTGGCTGGAGTCGTCTGCTTGAAACCGGTTTCGGGCATCTTAGGTGTTAATCGATTTCATGACCTTTTGATTGCAACGACATGCGAACGCTCGAAGGGTTGTCAAGCGATTGTTTTCGTTTTGATAACCTTACGTTCTGTGTGTTGTTTTGGCCGAAAAACTGACGACAAGTCACGTGTCACCCTTCTGTCATTTCACATAAACTATGTTTCAGACAAGACCACTTTGTTATTCAGCTTCTTCATTCCATACAGTACTAACCAATGAAAATCACGCTATTTATGAAAAAACATTTTGACTTAAATTGCGGGCTTTTTGACTAGATCAAAGCGAGACGTCCGGATGCCACACAAAGCTACCAAAAACAGTACGTTGTTTCAGGTATATCTATGTTGCATTATGTGCTCTTGGCCTGGATTCCTGTGCGACACAAACCAAAGTAGTGGATTGTACCAGACATTTCCATATATAGACAAATCGAAATCCTCAATAGTATCATGTACTTTAAACCAAAGCAGCAGGATTACTTGGTTGTAAACGAGCCATTCTCAGTTTTTCGACACCTTTTTGGTTAGGCAATGAGCAAATTTTTTCTAACGCTAATTACCGTTTTCAAGATGCTCATGGCAAGCTAGGTGAGACGATTTTGCGACGTAACAAGTGGTATGTTGTAGTCCTGGTCATCAACGATGGACGCGCGATGTCAGCTTGACACGTGCTGCTACAAGGAATGACGCCAACTTTTATAGAAATGGTAAAAAATGTACAACCTTTTTAACTGTAGTCGATCACGCGCGTATAAGCCAAAACTCAGCATGAAGTGGTGGTGAAGTCACGTGGTGTTAGAACGAAGCGGCACAGAAGACATTAAAACTCGGCCCGACCGTTAAGAAGTAAACATGTGACATGGCTAATCCAACGGTAGCAATATTGCTGATGAGAGCATGCGGGCAGCTTCGAAATATGATCCCGACAGCGGCCAACCGCACGGCAGCTTCGTCGTCGATTCATGCTGCGAGACGCGATATTGGCAGTGAGTTAATATCAAGTTTTCTGCGCAGCTCGCATCCGGTAAATCGTAATGCCACTCGCAGAAGCGCCGGAGGATATCTGGTTATTGACAGTCACTAGATCTTCGGGTAGACATCGCTGAGGCAGCCCTCACGTGCCCCGAAACTAGCAACGAACCGACAATTATTATCAATGTGACCCTCGTTTCAACTCCACACACACGAAAGAGCGTGATGGCGCCTAAGCACTTGTACCAAGTTTCGCGAAGGGTAAGAAGCGTGCTCATGTTCGCGGTGGCAAAGTTTAAACTCAATAGTTCACGTAGCGCAGTCGAACCCATCCCATGTCGCGTAACTTAAAACGAAGCTAGCTTGAACAGCGATGTAGCTGGTGTGTATGGTAAATCCAGCGCCTCTTGTTTGAACGGCCTCGCAAAGAAACTTGTTGATATATGTCTGGTCACTCCAGGGAGCGACATTGGTTCCACCAGCGCTTATCCCTGGCTGTGGTCAGAGCAGGGGCGTAACGAGGGGGTCAAGAGGGACACATTTCCCAGGGCGCCGAATCACTACGGACTGCCGAGGGCGCCAAAAAGTCCCAACAATATCACAACTACTTCAATGCAGTGCATTTGCTTCCGTTCCGAAAGACCTCAGGTTCGAACGCGGGGGCGCCAAACTTGCTTCTTGCCCCAGGCGCCATCCACCCTCGTTACTTCCCTGGGTCAGAGGGAATGCTGCCAGCATATTGGCCTGTGTGAAGGCTTGATCTTAATTTTGGTTGTCCCCGCCGTACTGCGCAGTATTACTAACCCCCACGTGCCTTTACTTCAATGCATAGCTATTGCTTTCCGAATGTTTCGTGCTTTCTGTAAGTTTTGCTGTCCTCTTGTGCAGTGTTACTTCGCTCATTAATTAACAGTCTTGACCATCGCATATCTTATGATGATACCACAGTGTTATGCTATGTTCCACTTCGCTTGAAGCTTCTGAGATGTAGCCAGCCCAAATTTTTGGTAGGGGCCAAATATTCAGACTTTAAGCGAGCAACAGTATTCATTTTGGGACACCGCCTCTCGAAGCACAAAATGACAAGATATGCCAGAAATTTGGGGGAATGGCCCCTTTGGTTCCCCCCTTGGCAACGCCTGTGAGCTTGAAGCAAACGAAAACTGTGAAAAATATCAAAAGTTGCCATCATGGGTAAATTTGAAAAGCTTTCGAAAGATAAAGAACAGTCTTTAAACCTATCTGTCTGCTTTACTTAATTTCAGCAATTTCCGGAGTACTTTGGTGCATATTATTTGTTCAGATAATTTTAAGCCGCTTTTTTATGCATGAAGCATTGCAGTATTTTATGTCAAATCTGACGTGATCTTAAAAATCTGTTATCTGCAACCAACATATGTGACCAGTAATAATGCAAAACTAAGTCCCCAGGCTTCAAGACGTCTGTTCAACATTGCCCGAAACATACCGCAATTTCGTGGTGTTATAATCCACCACCTCGCGCAGGCAGCTGCTACTTTTCTATTCAACTGCAGTGACCCTGTGTCGAGTTCACGATGTCTGTTTGACCTAATTTCGACAGTGTCTGTAACAGCTCACAAGCGATTGAGCGGAAGGTCAGTCTCGGTATTTGCTCTGGTCATATAGTAACCAGACGCTGGACTTGAATGCTGCTGTATCGTGTTTAAGCATCACCTTTGTGAAGAGCTACAAGCCGTGCAAACCCTCGGACGAGGTCAGGCAGCTTGGTCATCACAGCCTCGATAGTTGCGCTACAATCGTGTCGTGAACCAAGAACACCGCGACTTATATCCAGCGAAAAAATGCAATGACTTGGAAACAGAGTTCAGCTTCCACTGACATTTATCACGAAATCCATTCGGAAGTGGCCCTTCCTATGAAACTGCTGCCTTGCATTAGGTCTTCATTCATTTTTACCTTACAAATGTCAAGCAACGTGCGAACTGACGAAGTGGGAAGAAGGCAAATTCAAATGACCGAAAACTGGGTTTGCGAGTAGCAATTCAAACTACAATGCGGGTTCGCTATCAAGTATGGTGAAAGTCAGATAATCACTGACATGAACAAAGCAAACTGCCTTTCATGGCAGTCATATCTCCTTTGCTATGGTTATGAAAGTTACGCAATATTATTACTAAAGCGCATTTTCGGGCCGGCAAAACAAAATATCAGTTCGCCGTACGACAAGGTTGCACAAACTTGCTAGGGTATAATGTTTTAAAATTAGGTAAACAACCAAATTTTTTGAATTTTCCACAAATACGACAAATTTTCATGAAATATGTGTGCAGGTGCAGCAACGCACATCCACTCATGCTTCTCTGGCAGCCTGCTTGTGAGGTTGTATGAGCGCGATGAGATTGAAGTTAATCAGACCTCACAGAATTGAATTGTAGCTGTCAACAGAAGCTCGGCGAAACCGGTCGTTGTAGTAGTCACGTGACAAAGTTGGCGCGAAAGTTGTTTGCGCACAAAAGAACAGCCCGCAGCGCTGATGCTGCAAGCAGTCTCTCTGGTTTTGCGGTGACCAAACCTGTACGGGAAGCGCTGGGAAAAAACAACGCAGTTTGCGTAACCGCAAAGGTTCGCTCGGTCTCGTTGCCGTGCGCTTCGGCAAACAAGGTTCCGCATTATCTCAAGTGGTTTGAACTACGAGCGGTTCTTGTCACAGGAAAAACGTCGCTCCCAGTAGTGGCTGATCTTGTTTATTGGAGAAAGAACGTATTTGTAGGCTCTCTCTCTGGACATTAATAACTCACGAGAAAAACAAGCTTTCACGGTGGCTTGACGAATACGCACGAACAGAACACTTCGTCACTGCCATGGTATATGGGTAAGATTGTTTTGCCCATCTCGCCGACATATGGTGCAATGTCCCGTGCTCGAATTTTGGAACAGACAATACGGAAATTTACCAAGGTTACTAAAAATGGTTGCTGCTGCGAAGCCCCAGGGATTTCAGAAATGTTAGTGGGATACCAACAGTTATAGCTGACTAACAGTGCTAAGCGATATATAGAAGAACAAATCTTTGCTAAGAAGCACGCAGCCAATAGGTTAATTGCTTTAGTGGAACGTGTAATTATTACAAAAAGTGGTAGGATGAGAGAACAAAGTTTTACTTTTTACATTTTACACCAGGTTTGCTTTCCGATACCGTCTGAAAATTTATCAAATATATTATATTTCTCAGCAGGTTAATCCCAACACACAAAAATAACCGCCGGGTAACTGAATCTGTTGAACTGTCCCCTTACCTCGTACAATACTTTTTCTTCGGTGGGTGTTTATTATAGAAATTGAATGAAGTATATCCTGTTATCCGCCTGCCTGTACAGTATTAGATCCAAGTTTAGAGTACAACTATACAATAAACACGATCACCATGGGTATGATCGAATACTGGATCTGTGTTTCAATATCCAATACAACGTGAAGACATTTGTTGAAATTAATTATTGTTTGACTCTCTCTGAAAGCAATAAAAATAATACGCAAGTTAGTTTGCTTAAACAGGACTGCCATGCGCAGCCGCAAAGGCCACTGGCAGCCATTTGCATTTGGCTCTTGCGGCATGAGTTTAACCAAAGCTACGCCTAGCTACCAAAATGATTGCACAGGTGTGTAAGCAGTCGTATGCAATCAAAGAAAGTGCAAGCAGTTTCCAGAAAAGACGAATTTAAGTATCCACGGTCTTGTGGACAAATATCTTGGCCACTGTCGGTAACTCTTTTTACAAGAGTTTGCAACTCAATCTATTGATCGCCTTGGGAGAATACTTGCGTCCGTGAATCATAATTTAATTAGTGTAATTTTTACGATAATGAACGCTGATATCGCACTTCTTTAACTTGCGACTTCAGTCGTTTTTACTTTTGCATTATTCGCAGGTACCCTGATGAAGTCCGGGCCTGGTTGGCTGATCCCTGTGTCCCCCATTCTCAGGAATGATCACACGCTTTCTCCGCAACAGTGCAATGCCAAGTACAGGACAAAGTCTTGTTCCAAGTTAATGGTCTTCGACAGTGAAACTTCAAACAAGAACTTTCATGTTGCGGCTTCTTGTTGTTTTTGATAACCACTTGCCGTCAACGCGTTGTTCCACGAAACTTACCTCTCGTACGTTCTTGGGTAACCGCACCGCGCTTGCTGAGCAATAAATCACCAGTTTATGAGATGGCACCCATAACTGTTTTCCGCTTTCCTTCAACACTACGATAGTGAACTGCCAAGGGTAAACTGTAGCTCGTTAAGAGATATCCGATGGGATTTCGAGGACTACAACGTATAGAGAGTGAGTGACTTGTATCAATAGAACGCATTCCTTTAAGGTTTTGCTTAACAGCAACGGTCAGGAAATTGCACTCTGTGGGACTCTTGCGTGCCACCCCAAAAATGGTCAACACTCAAAATTTTAAACAAGATTTGAAGTAAAAAAACAATTTTCAAATTTGTTCTTTGAAAATGTCCTGAAAAACATTTCGTTCTTAAAGCTCAGATAATTTATTTTCTTAAAGACATTTCCTGCACTAAAGTTGTTGCTACGAAACATTTTTTACAGAAAAGAAAACATGAAAAAACGATTTAGAAGTTTTTAGTTTATAAACTTTTCTCTCCCATACAAGTGGAACAAATGCAAAAAAATCGATTATTTTAGTTTCAGTGATTAACTCTTTCCTTGTGTCAGTGGTGCCGGTGTTTCCAATGACAATTGCGTTTGCTGCTTTTCGTACAATAGTATTGCAAACTGTGACTGGCTGCATGGATTCAAATTATCTTTATCCCTAGAGGTGCAACAAGGATCTTCGTGTCAAAATGGACGCAGTTCGCCGTGTCTTTGAAAACTTTGATGCACTACAACCTGATGCAAGCATGTCAAGGGCAGAAAAAGATCCAACTCGGTATGATAACGTTGCACGCGGAGAAAGCAAGACACCAGTGACAAAGTTTTGTTTAAATCCTTCGCTAGTGAATTTTTAATCACAGGAATGGGTAACTGAATCTTATCAAGCATCACGCTGAATTTTTATTTGATTCCGAAAAATAGTTCCGAAATTTCACAAGCTAACAGTTCACGACAATACATACCGATGTCACACTTAATCCATAAACAATAGCCCGTAAATTCCTCTAATATCACATAGGTGCATAATACCGTAGTAGAAAAATGGACAAAAACGTTTTCTCACTACCGAGTACATGGCATGCAGGGCCTCCTAAATAGAGGCCTTGTATGTACTCGGTAGTGTCTATATTGGAAGCCTTGGTACGTAGGAGTCGTTAGTAGGCTGCGTACAGGCATGTAGTACGTGAAAGGACGAACACTGAAAACAATGCGTCGACGTCCACTGTAACCTCTTGTCATCATCGAAAAGTGTAGCACAATGTGCAAACTGACTAAAAGCCTTTTATTCTGCTTTATAACTTACATAAACGAACTGAACTACACAGTTTCAATGAAAACCCGAAGTGCATACGCATTTTTAGCACTTATTTCAGCATTCATTATCTTTAAGCAGCATCAAGTGGAACTATGCACGGGCTGGCAAATTTCGATGTTTGTTTTGCAGTTTAAGGGCCGACTGACCGCTCTTAGTCCATTGCTTGAAAATTTCGTTGGTCACTAGTATGCATGGATTAGACAGACTTTCATAGCCGAGTCAACGAGGTTGGCAGTGTTGGAAGCTGCAGGATCAACTGTTTGCTTTCGCGGACGATTTGTTGCTGCTTGCAACTTCTGAACAAGGCCTTCAACATGCTCTTGATCAGTTTTCTGCTGCGCGCGACCAAACAGGAACGAAAATTAGCACTAAAAATACCGAGATATCATGTATGCAGAAAACCAAGCCAGTACACACTGCAAGCAAGCGGCAATCTGCAGCAGGTGGAAACGTTCAAGTACCTTAGGGTGGTATTCACGATTGACGGAAGACGGAACAAGAAAATTGATACACGGATTGGTAAAACAAACACAGTTCTGCGGGAGTTTCATCGTTTTGTGGTCATAAAACGATAGCTTTCAAACACAGCAAAGCTGTCAGTTTTTAAATCTGTCTTTGGTCCAATCCTCACCTATCGTCATAAATCTTGGGTAATGAGTGAAAGAATGCTATTTCAAGTCCTAGCGACTGAGATGGGATATTTGCGAAGAGTTGACTGCGTGACACTTCGACACAAAGCACGCAGCTGTGAAATCTGAAAAGCCTTGATTGTCGAACGCACTTCTCCAACGAGAAATTCCAGCTACGTTGATTCAGCTATGTACCAGATTGCCCAAGGAACGATTCCCAAGGTAAGTCCCGCTGACTGCACCCACGGGAAAGCGGCCCAGAGGTCGTCCAAGGGCCAGATAGCGCCACGACATCTCCGACTCGCCTTATAGTATCGTCTTGGTGTGGAGTCAGCAGAACTATCTATGCTTGCTGTTGACCGTGAGATATTTCGATTCCTTCTAGGGCTGTGGTCCCGCCGACTTCCCCCCAGAAAATCGAGTATGAAAATGAATGAATGAAAACTAGTATGTTTTCTGATAATTTCACTTTGATCCTGGTAATGGTGTTGACCACGCGTGCTTCCCTGAGAAGCGCGATAGAAGCATCAAATATTTCGCGCGCGGTTTAACTGCTAGATTCTAAGATAAATCAGTCTTGATCTTTTATAGCCAGGTGATTTCGATGTGCTGCATGCCTTATAGGAGTAGTGAAACGTTATTCTTACTTTCCTGAAGGAACGCATGAAATATGCATGGTAATTATGCTAGAGGGAAACAGCATCGGCTTTCGGTAAAATATTGAAACCTTTGGGAAGAAGAGACCCGTTATTACAGGTGTGTTAAGGACATAACATCCATCTTGACAAAAAGTGAATATACAGGTACGGTAAAATCAAGAATATTATCATTTTAAAATCCGGAAAACCTGTGGAATTTGAAAAAATTGTTTTTCTAGTACCACCAAAAATGTAAGCAAAGTTCTGTTGACACGGCTGACCAGAACTGAAACGGTTCAGACTATTTCTGCAAACGCTTGTACTACAGCTCTGTAATTCTGACAGGAGGCTCGTTTTATGCTTCGTGGGTGTCAAACATCTAATGTTACGAAATGCCGCGGTATTGTTGCTGTGGTGTTTTCTTTGATTTTCCTCTGATGAGCGTTTCCTTTTGTCTTTTTCAGGCGTAAACTACGTTTTGTCTAGTAAACGTCTTAACACCTTGCAGGAGATAGGACCAACGCACTTTCCAGGCCGCAGTATATGTCTTGAAACTCTTTGCAAACAACTTTTTGCATCTGCAAGCAGACCCGTGGTCACGGGGGCATTCGGTTGCAATGGACCCCCAATTTTTTTGTGACCCTCAAATTTTGTTGTGCCCAGAAACGTTTTAAATAAAAACATTTAATAAAAACAACAATATTACCCCCTAAAATGTATTTTTCCCCCCGAAACCTTAAAGCCTGGCTATGGGGCTGCCTGCAAGTGTGCTTGTGTTTGGCTAATTTATGTTTTTCTTTTTTTCAAGTAAAGTCATCCGCTACGACAGTTGCTATAGTGGCCTTGTTCAAGGCTGACACAAACACGCGCACAAAACAAAAACATCAGCGGCTCTGACTGGCAAGCTCGCCTTTGACTGAAAGCAACATGATTGACCCACGTGCATGCTTTTCTTCGTGCGCACCTTCATGTTTTGTTAGAAATGAAAATGTAAAATTGGATGCTTCTCTAGCCTTCTTCCACTCTGTTGCAAAAATTGCTGATAAAAACTCATATTTCAAGCTCGGGTTGTTTGCAGAACCAAAACGCAATGCAAAAGAAAGAACGGAAACAACGTTTTTAAATCGAATACGCCCAATTTGCTCCGTGGTGTTGTTTTCTGGTATGTTTTTTTCACATATTTCCTCATTCTGTAGTTCATGCTATTCAACGCCACGAAGTCATCGGACATTGCATTGTGCTGCTCCTAATAAAGTAGGCTTAAGCCGCCTGGAAGTTATAAACCTCTACAATGCAGAGCCGTACAACCAATAAAGGGCGTTTCTTATTTTCAAAAGAAACATGTTGCCGGATATCGTTGGGCCTGAATTTGTGTCACGTGACGAAGTGGAATTCGACTGCCATGTGTGTGGTGACTTCATGTGGTCACGTGATTCTTGCACAATCCTTTAAAGCTCAAGATCCAATTTCACCTACCGCTGCGTCGCCACATGCTGGGCAAGAGTGAGACATTTATCCCATCAGAGAAAGGTGGTCACCATGCGGTAAAACTCTGTAAAGACAGTCAGCACCTTGGCAAAGCAAATCCATGAACGCGTGTTTTTCCGAGAAATTATTGGCAATTTAACCTGCTGCTGTGCTCTTGTTTGTTTTATCAGAATAAAACCTGGAAGCCTTAGAAAGTCGTATAAGAAACAATAACACAACCACCAATGATTTGAAAGAAATTGTACTGGACGTTTCAGCTGTTTTCATCGTCAACAGATATCGGTTGCTGCGTTATTGTTTCTTGTCTGAGTTTGTTTTCTGACGGATGTAAGTCAGGTTTTGGCCAGAGAAAAACCGTTGTCGACAAGCATGCTGTGTCGCAACATAGCCTTCTGTTTGCACAGGTGGCTTCACTGCCTGAGCAAGCAGCAGTAGCATCGGGCACGCGACCGTTAGGAATCGCGTTAGCGTCGAAATTTAATTTACCGACGCTCCTGTGGCGTTTTGCGCGACCGTTTCCAAACCACGCACCTGCGCTCGGAGGCAAGCTTACCCAACTGACAGCATGACATTCTGTTTTCTCTGGAAGGATGACCAACTCTGACCAACTCTGCCCGAGCGACCGCACGCGCTTTGCTGTACATTGATTACAGCTCAGTTTGTTTATTTGATTGCTGGCTACGAGCCACGCATCACAAGTTACGCTCGCCATATAATTGAAGTCCAGGGTATTCCAAGGAACCCCTCGTACCGCCAACAATTAGATTCTGAACGATGCGCCTGAATCGCTGACGTTTCAGATTCTGTCCAAGGGATCTTTCGACTGATGTTCGGATTTTGCAGACACGAGAAAAATTTCAAACGAGATGCAGTGGGGCTGGGGCTTGCTTATCAACATGTTGAAACAAATGCTGAAAGCTTATCGATGTCGCCCAAGCCCTCCTGCGTCCATCCCCGGCTGCCAGAAGTCTCGCGTGACCTGACATCACTCCTCTGGCCTTTGGCAGCATACCTAGCTCCCAAGCGAACTTGACAGTTGGCACGATGTCTACTGCGTTTCAAAATGTGCCAGAAACTACAAAATAAGGATCGGACGAATTCCTGACGAACGTTCATTTTTATTTGCAATATGAGGGATCATCGCAAAATTCCAAAAATGAAAGTCATATTTAGGAAGACTTACTTGCGTCATTAAATCTTCAAAAGTATGTTCTGTTATGAATTACCGCAAAGTTAAATCCTGAAACTCCACCTCAAAGTGTCGCTGACCGTATCTCGGCTCGTAATTTGCAATCCCATTTAACTTACCGCAGAAGAAAACAAAAAATCGTATCCGGCATTGTGCCACCGCACCTTTCGAGAAACAAAGTTGAAAGGAAACAAATTTGGGAGCATTAGCAATAAGGCCATAAAAAGCAATTGTTTAAATTAAATTCATGTTTACCTGCTCGAGATCCATTGTTCGCATCGTCAGCAAGGACCATTGAAAGAGCCGCGCAATTTTGGACCAAACATCATGTGGGCGACGTGGGTTATAGAAAACAGAAAGGCATTCGAAACATTTGAGCCATGCTTGGCAAGACAAAGGGCGACAACAAAAACCTCCCAACAATAAGTCTCCGAAAAACTGACGCAGTCGATTCGACCAGCATCTTGTTTTACCAGGAAATCGATTTAAGGTGGAGCGTGTTTCTTTTTTCATACGCAGCGCACAACTGACGTGTTTTGCTGCCCGGCAGTCCGCGCTTCAATCGTTAAATCTTGCTGATGATAAAAGCAGCTGTTTTTGAGACATCCAATGTATGTTTCGTTTGAATCATCGGCTACTGTTGTTTTTTTCAATGTGGCTTTGCCAGCCTTCCACGTTTCACTCTGTTTTTCTAATTTTTTGAGAGCATTTTTTAAATAGTTGTTAGAAAACGAAACTGGTGGGAGCAGTTGAATAGAAAGAATCGTGGTGTTTACAACTGTTTAGATTTTAGAACACCAGCACTACACTTTAACAGTCAGGTGGTGTTGGGGTATAAAACAACGCTTAGTTCAAGAAGCAGTCTTGTCCGCTGCTTGGCAGTGTCTTTGAGACACTGCTAAAACGTTTTCTCAAAAAGTAGCGAAATGTTAACGCAGTAAAAATTGCATCGCCACTGGACACCACATAACACTAAATTATGTTTGTTGTTTACACAAACTGCTTCATTGAGACCAGGAATAACTATGGCCAGCCTTCACCGTCCTAGACATAAAAAGCTTGCATTCGCTCAGAATTAAGCAAGTGCTATATCTGGCTTCATTTGTGATTAACTCCAGTTACGTGGTCGAAGCAAAAGTGTCACCAAGTCAGACGCTTGAAAACAGGACATCTAAATATAATAGGAAGGAGATAAAGTAAAAAGCAATAAAAAACTATCCTGATAAAGTTAATGTCATCATATCAACTTGACATTTCCAGTCAGAATGATGTCACAGAATATCTTAGCATCGCGTAATAATTTGAAAAAGGATCTTCGTGTTCTTTCTTTTGTCTTGCGCTCGTATCTGTACAAAAGTGGTAAAGGTGTCCATCGCAGTTTTTGCGCTTATCTAAGAGGCATTGCTCCTAGCATGAATTCGCTATAGCGTCAAATAGGCTTTTCAACAAACTTTTTGTGAGAAACCCAGGCGCAGTCGACATTTGTCCGGTAAGGAAGTAACTTCAAGACTGTCCTTTATTATGCAGTATAATAAAAAAAAAAACATTCGGTGCTTTTGCAGAAACTTCCTTGAAGCGATTGCAGCAGAAGCACGAGAAAAACTAAAACAATCACAAAACGTCACGCAATTGTCCTCAATATTTCAACCCCGCCCCGCGTTGTGTTTCTGCGGCAAAGCATGCAATATGTGTTCGATATTGTTTACCAACAGCATTATCACATCACAGATCAAACTTGATCTTTCCATTTCACATTAATTCGCAACCCATCCGATATCGGTCCTGTAGGTTTACTTGATCTGGAAAAAAAGTCGCAACGTCATCTTCCACAACACTAATTCTCTGATGAAATTTAATGATAACTTGAAATATCAGACGGAGGGCATTCCCCATGTTTAAATCCATCTATCATAAAGGTGTCTCCAAAAAACATGTGCGACAGGGTTGTTCCAGTTACATTCTATTGGTTGGATGAAAAAGCAGTGCTACGCAATGAAAGAGCATATCAAAACAGTTTTTGACGTTTCTTGTCTTAGCAGTGTTCGGATTACATCAGCGATTGTATCAAATGCGAGTATCTGCTCAAAAAAGTATCGATAAAATCTTTTCAACAGTGTGAAATATTGCGATTTTCAACAGTGTGAAATATTGCGATGCTAATGGGAAGCGACCAGTTCTTTTACGTAAAAGCACGCGGTGCTACTGCACAGTGGTTTACAAGCATCTTTCATTAAAAATATTTTGACAGTACTCTGCCGCATTCAGGGTGGATGGCAATAGTAAGGTTTATGGCGGGGGTTCTCAACCTTTTTCCCGTTAAGTACCCCCGAGTCATAATACAATCAACCCGAACCCCCAGTAAGCTGACACTAAAGTAAGTGGTAATATACTGACTGACAGTTAGCAACTAACAATTTTAAATGGTATTACAAACGGTATTAACAAAAGTGTTTATTTCAAACGGCTTAATCCGCCGCGAGCAGGACTCTATTCTGCATTGTCTGTGGAGTAGCCTTACACGCACACTCGCACAGGTTAGCCGGCAAAGCCGTGGATTTCACATAGTTGCATCACAACAACGCAGGATCAGGCAAAATCTACGCGGAGTTTTCAATGGGCACGCATTTTCCTCTGGTACAGGTTATTAAAAAATAGCAATACGTGAAAACTCAACTGCCATCCATGTACCTCTGGAAATTTTCCCGTGAACCCTGGGGGTTCGCGAACCCCAGATTGAGACCCCTGGTTGATGGTTTTGTTAAGCCTTGGTGTAAAGGTCCACCTTCCTCTGAGAAGCGCACTACTTGGTTTTAAGCTGTCTCGCGACGAAGAGGTTACCAGAAGGGGCCGGTTTTTCCGTGTGCGTAGACGTGGACAAAGCCTCGTGAGGGCAGAACCTGAGATCAGCGAATGACAATGGAGTGATTAATGTGTGGTTTTCACAGATTCCCCAACGCTAATGCATATCATCTGCATAAAATACAGAAAAAACAGAGAAACTAATAACCTATTTTGATACAACCACGTTGAACGTTTTGCCAGCGTCTGTTGTCATCGTTAGGAAATTCCAAAAAATTTGAAAACAGTGTTGCAGCACAGATTCGGGCTGCGAATTTCTTTTGCCTCAATGCGATATGTAAATGCTACATTTGCTTCACTTATCCTATCGCATGCATACTGTAGAGTTGTTGTGTGGCTTCTTTTTCAGTTATAGGCACAAGGGCGACCGCAGAAATTTTTTCACGGGGTGCAACCTCGGTATTTTGCTGATCCTTTTCAGGTTGCTGACGATGCGGTGCATATGGACGTTCACAAAACGCTTTACCCTTTCAACACCACAAATAAAATGTCCTATGTTACGCCAACAGTCACAAAAATTCCACTTCCTTGGCAGCAGTGCTTCTTGTCACACATAGTTTAAAACTATTTTGCCGCATGTGAAGTTTAAAACTATGTGGCTTACCGCTATCACCAGTCACTGTCTCTTTGCATTACCTGCCAAGACGTTCAACAGTCACATGCGGCAAAACGCCTACTACTTGAAGTGAACACTTGAAGATTCGTTGCCATGTTATTGTTACGCAATAAAGACTAACAGTAGACAACTATCTGCTCCTAAGTGTAGGCAAATGAGCGGACATGAGTGAACTGCAAGATCATCACTGCATAACCCCAGAACAGTGCACTTGACTCTTGTGAAATGTTAGTGTCATACCGGAAAATAAATTGTCATTGCAAGAATTAAATCAATTAATCGGAATTAAGCTGCTGACTTAAAATTTTCTGGAAATGTTTGGTTTTTAGACCCAATTTCCAGGGGGAGCAAATGCCCGTTTTGTCCCCCCATCTGCGGACGCCCATTAATATGTATGCAAGTTGGTTAGCTTAAGAGCAACTAATGCTTAAGAAACCGGCAACGAAAGCACACAGCACGGACACAATGCAAATTTTACGAGGCTTGTACAGAGCTCGTGTGCGTAAGAGGGCAAGGCTTTTATATTGACGCACTAAACACAATGAAGTGAGGCAAACAAAACAGCTGCCACAGGTCGTACTGAAATCGATGACGTGCATATAAGCTGAAAGCTCGTGATTTTTTCTTTCAGGGAGATAGATATGTACTTTTCACTTTTGTGATAATTTTGGTTAGGGTGTGGTAGAAACTCAACACGAAAAAAGTTGGTGGGCATTACTGATTCTGAAAATGTACTGAAATTGGCATTGCAGTGAGCTAAATTGCGCGAGCAAAGCTTTTTGTTTCTAATTTTTGTCAAAACGATTTACAAAGCAGTTGTCATTATTACTCATGTCTTGTATGCCGAAGAACGGTAAAATCCTGCTTGAAACCTATCCTTATTGTTCAACACGCATCAAAGTTCACGACAGTTGCTATTGACGCAGCACACACGCCTGTACTTTAAACCAGCGATAACAGCACGCGCTTTACTTTAATTTATGACCTTGTTTGCAAGTTTTAAATGCCTTAACGACCTGTAATTGTTACCTTAATATTGGTTATTCACGCGCGGCCAAACTCTACGCAGCTGGCATGAGGTGTTAGTTCAAGATAGTCGAACGAGCAAGTGCGCTACCGTACCGTGCGTCCAAGTGCAGGTGACGCTCGGGATGGCGCAACCTATCCCAACATCGTATGGGATTGGTGATAATAATCCTGCCACACCTACTTCAGCTGTGTCAAGCAATGTTAAAAGAAAACGGGCCCGCGATGGTCAGTTTTTGTCGCGTTTGTCAAACGCACCAGCATTCACAGCCACAGACGCAAGCGGGAAAATTCATTTGTTATTGTCATTGCAATGAGTGAGTGGAAATCGAGACGAAGGCGAACGTAGCGTGGCTGTTTTTCAAGAGACTTCACGGCAGTACTTCAACAGCGAACCAAAACAAAGGGTTACTCAACCGCTGCTGCCACACTACTCGCGCTCAGCGCAAAATCAATACCTGGCCGTGAACTCGGGCCGACTGGGTTCATTAAACTTCAACGTGATTGTCGTGTGCTTCAAGTGTATGCGGCCCTCTCAGACCGACACTCGGTCAAAACAACTGCTCCACGGCAACCTGGCTCGGGAGCGTCAGCAGACTTGAAAAAATGGACGCTAGTTGAAACGTCGTTCAGTTGGAAACCAGGGGTTTCAAGAGTCGTTCAGCGCGGGCACAATACTGACAGATGCGCACTGCTATATTATGTGCTCGAAGCCCTGCGTGAACTGAGAGGAGTGGAAAGATTGTGTGGCGGAACAAGGAGTTCCGAAACCCCCGCTGTTTTTGAGGGGTTCCGAGATGCAAAGAACATCTCGCTATTTTGCTGCAGTTTGCGTTTACGTTTTAAAGTACACAATCTTCAAAAATTTGCTGAGTTGTCTGAATTTGTCGATAAGGCAAGCTTATCCAGATACAAACGTATCTGTGATGAATTAATGAAACGCCTGTGTCCAGTAAGGAAACTTCGGATGGTGGTGCCCGTTGGTAAAGTTTAAAATGCTGCGAAGTTCCAAATGCATTTTACTTGCACAAGAGGTTGGCTCCATACGGTCTAAGGATACAAAGTCTTACGAACCGATATAATGGGAAGCTTTTGAAATTTTATTTGAATTTAAAAACTGGCATTATTTGAAAATTGGTACAAATCTTGTTCATGAAATTTGGCATTTTCTAGCTTTGCTTCATAGAGGTGAATGTCTCCTTTGAAGCTCGTGTTATTGGCAAAATCGGGAAAACATCTCACAACGATTGTTGTTGAGTTTATTAATATGAACCACAGCGATGTAACTGGTACGCCTCCTAGATCGGACCCTGGAACGCCCCCCTATAAAAATTATTCCCCTAGTGGAAAGACGTGAGTTTATGAAGTAATCATGATGATGAAGGCAGGGGCGGATCCAGCCAGTAAGTTTAGGGGGGAGATTTCAGGGGATATTTGGCAGTCAGGTCTCATTACGGGTTCACTACTGTAAAAGAGATGAAGTATACTTCACAACACTGCTGTGACAAAAAATGGACGACAGAATGACCTTATGTCGCGAATGCTGTTTTCCGAATTGTTCAAAATCATGGTGAAAAAAGTTACTTTTGTAGGTTTTAGGGGGGGCGATCGCCCCAATCGCCCCCCCTGGATCCGCCCCGGATGAAGGTGATCGTGATGGTGTAAAAGTGGTAAAATCATAAATCTTCTTTTATGTTCAACTAAAATGAATATCGTTTCAAAATAACGATACGACACGACGCGTTACGAATGACATAGTGAGTCGAAGAAAACTTTCTACAACTCATTGGCCAAGATGTTAACTTCTATCGACCCAATATCATGCTTTGACTTGCCGTCTATTACATGTTATGCAGAACAGCACTGGTTAAGTCAGTTAAGCTGGGGCAAGACCGTAGATTACAACTAACAAGCAAACATTGCCTGAATGTATTTTCTAGATAAGGCAATTCCAAATTTGAAAGTACGTGTTCTTTCAAATCTTTGTTTTTCCATGATACAAAATTTTGTATTAGATATATAAAAACTACTAGAACTTATTTAATCGACCACTGTGCAACCGACAAAAAGAATGCGCGCCGCGTAAGCAAGTAAAGTTTCCCTCCGCTCCACGTGAGCACAATTTCAAATACTGTAGTTTCATGTGCAATTCGAAGATGTACCACCTATCGTTTAACTAAGTTATTTTTTCTTTTATGTGATTTCAAAAGCTTGCGGTCTGACCTAGAAATACAGACTGATGTTAGTTGACGAACCCAAATAGCATTAGTGACGCGATGGGGCTGCGGTAGGACTGTTGAACGAGTCAAATGGCAAGTGTTTGCCACCACTGTAAGCATCGCACGTGATCTGCATAAACAACTAGCAAACCTCGCAAAGATACCTGTTTACATGTATGATTGTTAGCGTCCAGTTCTGGCCAAATACACGTAAGTAGGTACTGCACAAAAAAGGAGTCAACGCTGACACGACAAACTAATACATAAATCTTTCTTGAAAGTCGCGCTATGGCGGCTGTCACGCGTACAACTGTTTCGCAGGTTGCCAAGCAACTTGCACGGCCTAGCCTAAACCATTGGGAGAAGTTGGCAGAACGTGATGTTGAACACGCAGCGCAAAGTGCGAAAGCACTGACAATGAACTTTCCCTTTGAAGGTATTCAAAATTAGCAGGTCTCACAGAATTACCAAAAACTACCACAAGCTACAACGCTAGGACCTCTGGCGTTGTTCTGCCATGTTCCTATCTCCAAGGAGTGCCTTGAAGCCAGGAGAGAACTGTACCTGTCAGCACGCGTCTGCGTGGACTTCAAAGAATCCCAATCATAACAGGGACGTCGTCGTCAAACCACGGAATCTGTGCAACAGAAGCGTTCAAAAGCGTCAGAGTCGCGCGGTACCTTTCATCTCATACCGGCTCCTTAGCGCAGCTTCCACCCCTATCGCTGGCCTTCAAAAGTTTTCTTCCTAATCTTTACCGAACCTTTTCGGAATATTACTTTGCATTGAAACGTTTCATGTCACGTAAGGTTATTTAGAATTATTATCAGTCGCAGTGGTCATAGTGTCAAAATAAGTCAATCGTTTGTTCGCACGCACAATGAATGCGTTCTTGCTTATGTCCGGACAGTTAGCTTTTCCCGCTTCATTTTCAGCGTTTAACAGCGAAACATAAAGACCCAAAAATCCCGCGCGTGTCTGCATGACGTAATTCGAAAACAGACAATCGTATCTGACGTCTTGCGCAGCATTTTCAGCAACTTCCAAGGAAGTGATCAGGGAAAGAGAAGAAACGAGGCTGCGGTATGCACCTGCAGCTTGCCGGTAATTTGCTTGATATTTTGCATTCAGCACATGCAGTTGCGTCTGTCATGCATCAAGCCAAGCGATCGTATATGACCGTTGTTGGGTTCATTGTTTGCAACGGCACAGCAGTTTACTACAGTCTAAGGGCCACACGTCGTACACGTTAGCTAACTCTTACCATTGTGACGTTTATTTCTGGCCACGTCTGATTTGTTCCCCAAATACAGTTATCATGCGACGCATCCATGCATAACAGATTTTGCTCAGCTCGAAATAAAAACACAAAATATTTTAATTTCCAGTGAGTGCTCAACTAACTTGTTTGTTGTTTGTAGCTCTTTCGAGTTTTTCTTCGCACAGGTAGGAGGTTTTCATATTGTCATGTTTATAAAAAATACAGCAAAATTTGGATGTTAGCTTCGACGACTGAAAAATCAAGTGATTTTTCCATGTTGCTGCCAAGCCGGGGCATACAACGAGTACCTGAATATAATTATTATCTTCGAGTTAAGCACAAACTGGATTCATGAGTCAATCGTTGACCAAGCAAGTTTAGACGAAAAATGAAGTTTTTGCAAAAACTTTGTAAGGAACACTTCGCATCATTCTCTTCTGGAAAGTCAAGTTGTGCATTGATTTTTTAAAGTGAATTGGAACAGGATTTGGTTACTTTCTAGACGCTCAGCATTTTTTCAACTACAGGGGGCGATTTTATATACTGCCAAAGAAAATAGCCCTTAGAGCAGTGGTTCTTCACCTTTCTAACCCCCGGCGATCCCTATTCCTAAAGATACTGGCTTGGGAACCCTCGTCTGCGGTTATGTCATTAGTCAAAGAGGTGGGCGTTGCTTTTTCTGCATCCGAGGGTTAAAAGATAATACTTTGGCATTCCTTCTGGGTGCTCCATTAAGAACCACTGTTTTAGACGTAGAGCATAGACATCTAAGTAATGGCGCAGGTCCATCTCATTTAAAATCGCCTCGGTGCACATCGTAGCATAAAGTACAGCTTGATGTTACTTACACGACCATTACTCGATAATAAACAGAAGAGAAGAAAACCCATTAGACTGACACTAATCTCGCATTTTCTCCGTCCATCCATGTTTGTCGGATGCCATTTTCTCTTGAACAGCCCAATCGAATCGATTGAGAAGTCATGTCGCGAAGCAATTTCCAAAGAGGCCACGCAGTGGATCGTAAGTCCAAACATAGAAACACAACCGTAAAAGCGCACGATATTGATAGTTCGCTGTGCGCGTTGGCCAATCAGATCCGCTGCAAAATGAAACCTGCCGTGCCTGACATGAAAGAGTTAATTCACTAATTCCGCTTCACTACATGACGGTGCTAGTCTGGAGGAGAAGTTAACACGTGCTTACGAGAATAACGGCGTCTTCTTTGCCGAAACAAACCGCAGTCCTGTGTCTGCTGGTCAGCTCGCCTCGGCGATCCTCGGGGACGGGAGATTTGCGAGTTTTAAGCCATCTAGTCTGACAGCTTGCTGAAAGCGCTGATTCCCTGTGGAGTACTTTGTCACGTGTGGGAGTGCGCTTGCACTGACGTTGAGCTGAGCGGTGCAATGCAGGACTTGTTCTGATTTTACCCCCTACGTCAAGCTTGTCTACCGAAAGAGGCATGCGCGAATACAATCCATTCGACCACCTGTATGCTTGAAGTTTGACAAACGGAACAACTCCCTGTATGCGAGAGAGGTGAAGAATTTAGTGGATGTAAAACATTCGCATTGAAACAAGGCGTTTCAGAACTTGTGATTATTTCACTGTACGTGCTGGCTTGCTTGTGTCAATCCGTAATTGCACCAAGAGAGTTTTGCGTGTGTGTGATCTTGATCTGACCGAGGCCACCCAAGGCCTCCAAGGGAGAGAGGTCTTGGGCCACCCTGACCGATTCGCGATTCGCCGTGTTTGTGTTCGCGCGCACAGATTTGGTGCACTGACCTCGTTTCTGCAGTTAACATATCGCAAGAGGCTTGCGGAAGATCGTACAACAATTCCACCTGTGTGCTTAAAAGTCGGGCAAACGCAACAATTTCCCTGTCTAAGGATAACACGCGAGGTCAAATTGCTTGCTGGAAGACCAAGCTTTTTCCGGTTCTGCAAATATCGGCTTAAACCGTGTATTTTGTGCGAAATTTGGTTGCAGTGTGAACGCGGGAAAAAAGTCTGGCTTTTCCTCGAAAAAATGCCCTCACATTTGTCAGTGTGAGTTGAATTGTTGCTTATTCCTATGACGAGCATACCTTTTATGAACATTGCTTTTCCGCTAGGCTCAGGCGATTTCTTAATTTAGCCGATTTTCAATTTGAACTATCAACAATGAGAAAGCTTGTAATACTACTCAAAAAGTGTGAATACATCACACCTGAAATCTCGCCTATTATGGGTAGTTACTCCAACGTACAGTATGCCGGCAGTTTCACAAAGATAAACTGCCCAAGGTCCCATATATGCACAATATAAATCAGCAAATGACTGTCATCTACCGAAACTTGTAATTGCGAATGCACAGTTTTGCAAATAATGCGTTTTAGTTACAATCACTTGATACGTTGCATCACTTACAGTTTTTTAAACATCCGCTGAGTTGAGAAAACAACGCCCGGTTGTAAATCATCGTTCGACAAGCCCTGACGCACGGCCACCCACTACTCACTGCCGGAAGCGGGAAACACAGCTTGGTCTGTTGTCTTAGTTTATTTTTTTAAAGACAATGAGAGCTTACCGCCACCAACACACTGCCGCGTGAAGCCAGTAACACACCTGTTTGCTGGATATATGTCCTGTGCAAAAAGTGTCTTATTCCTGAAACACGTACAGTACTTGGAAGCCCCAAAACAATTTTTTGCCGAAGTTGGTGCAACGTCCCAACCGGTGCCATTCTTTTCTCATGCGTGACCTACAGTTGCGATTTTCAGGACGTCGTGTTTATTGCGATGAAAGGAACAGACCGGGCTGAAGACTCTTGTCGCTCGACTTACACTTTGGTGTGAAGTGCACGTCATCGCTTCTACTCCACATCTTCCGCTCCAGTTCGCGCTCAATCCAAATCTTGCCAAACCGCGTGTTTACTACTGATCGTAAAAGCGCAGACGCCAAGCTGTCAACGCCCTACATTTGCAGCAACCGTAACCGGTCTGCCGCAAGCTGCCGGTTCGCTGCATTGCGCAAAACTTTACTCTGTGAGACTTGCTGAAACGGCTGCGTTGAGACCCGACGTAACTGTATTCGAAAGCGCAATACGATTTAAATCGTGCACGCCCGAAAGGCATGTCTTTTTTATTTCAAACAGTCGACTGCGTTCATTTGACACGAATTAATGTGTGATTCTCCGTAAATTTAAAAGCGCGCTTTTTTGTCAAAAAACTCTCAATAACTAATGCTACGCCAAACAGGGTAACGTTATTGAAACGTTGTCTTAATAACTAGCAACAATAACTGGCCAATTCAAACCCGAAGCACGAAATTGCACCGCAAGCTAAAGCAGAATGATTATGCGTGGCAGCTTGTCGCAGAAACACAAAAACAATTTTCAAACAGAGAACAGGATGATAAGCTCAGACCAGCAAAGAACTAAAAGCTATCGATAACAATGCCGTAATGTGTGATGTCGAGCTTCATTCCAGTGCTGCAGAACCGGCGTACGTTTTACATCCAAAGCGGGTTTCCGTAAAAGTGCGTTGAAACCACATCGTGCTTTACTCTGGACTGGGAAAAATATATCTAAATGCACTTTGTTCAACAGGCATCAATTTATTTCACTTATTTGTGTGTTTCATTATAGTCCATATCACAATGGTAACCGAATAACACAAGAACGCAACAATGGTTAGTAATAATCTGCGTTTCTCACGACGACTATTTGTAACTAGACATAGCCAAGTTTTTGGATGAGATAGACAATTGCAGCTGTAAACAAAAAAGTTACATTTTTAAACTAAGCGTAATCTGAATTTTTCTTAGCTTTGGTTTAGTTTTTAAGGCGTTCAAATGAATTCATTACACAAATTTGTCCCACTGTCCTATATCTATCAACTTTAAAAAATTTCTTTGTTTGATTCTGTGATTCGTATTGTAGCGAAGGCAAAGAAAATCTTTCACCGCTCGACCAGAACAAAAAACACAGAAGTCCTGGTTTCAGTTTCGTCACTTCACGAAAAACTCTATCGTCACAGACGTTAAAAATAGAAGCATAAAAATGGGAGCTGCGAGAACCACACGTTGACCGATACTGCGCTGGTAGCCGTTTCAAAGTGGATAAGGCTTTTTAGAACTTACCGTTCAACAGAAAGGCAACAAATATGTCGAGGAGTGAATCGGGGGAGAATTATCGACCTGCGCGTGTGCTGTCGGTTGTTACTTGACGTCTTGAGGCGTTAGAGCAAATAAACCACACATCAAAAGGAGTAGGTTTCGTAAGCAAGGACTTGAAGCGGTCGTGGAAGGCTCTTAATCATCCTGAAGTAAGACGCTTTGAACAGCCCGAAGCTCTACCCATTCGCTAAGCTTACATCAAAGCCAATGTTGGGTAGCAAAACGTGCACTCTGGGCAAGTTCCAGAACATCGTACCTGTAAAAACATTTAACCGTTTTCAAAACGAAGATTCAAAACAATGTTACTCCTCCTAATATTTCGACAATAGTGCCATACTTTTCAAACGCTTTCGTGGTTACCTCTACATGCACCAAACACTTCCGTAAACCTCGGTGGCCAATCATTTAAACTTCCGCAAATTGTCTGCTGTTCCTCAGAACTCGGCCTGAATTCAGCCCACGCTTCGCTCTAGTGCACGTTTAACAGGTCGCTACGACAAAGCCCATGTAATTTGAGAACAACTCGGTGTAGTTTGCTGCCGCGCTCAGGATGAGAGGCATGGCAGCGTGGTTTTACTTTCCGCACGTCTTGCACAGGCGACGTGGCGTTGTCCTCGTTTGTGTGTTTCTCGGTGAAAAGCAACTTCCAGCCGCAAGCCCAGCCTGTCCTGAAACAGCCTTGTAGCTTGCCTCTGCTGCGATCCGGCAAAGCAAAGAGTTATTCCCTTTGGCTTCCGAGATATGTTTCGAAGCGCAGCAGTTGAGTTTGAGCTCGGCGCTGTCGTTCGAGAGTCGAGCTAGGGCATGCGCGCTACGCTCGTATAATAAAATCTTAGCCTTTTGACGCGTCCCGGTGGCCAGGGTTTGATGTAGCGCTGAACCCAAACGATTGCTTGTACTGCTAAACTAGATTTTGCCAAGACGCGAATCGACGATCACAACGCCAATATTGCGGTAGTTTTTGCAAGTGGACGTAGGTGAAACCTGCAGTTTTGCAAAGCGCCATATTTTGACTTTTTTAATCCCGTTAGGTATTAACGAAGGAAGCTGGCGAAACTGAAAGAACGCGGTATTGTTTCTCTTTGCAGCCAAAACAGCTTATCAAAGGTCTGATTAGTTAGATGTTTGAAGACAAGATACAAGGTAGCTGTATCCCTATCTTGTTCCATCGTTTCGTATATATCCAAAAGAATTTCGGTTTAGTGCGTGGATACAACGGAGAAGAAGCACATTGTTAGCGACCTTTCTTTATGATCTATTTTCAAATCGTAGTTTGCTGGACGGAAGTAATCCCAGAAACTATTAACTTCTTTTCCAACAAACCAAGCTGAGGTGTTCGGTTACTTTCAGTTTCACAACCAGGGTTGAATATTAGAATGTAGGGGCCCGAGGCAAACTCTCAGAAGGGAGCCCCCAAACTACACAATAAAGTTGTTGAAAGGCCCCTTTGACACACTTCAACATAATTTTTGCTTTATTTTGAAAAAATATGACCTGCTTCAGAGTTTATTAAATGTGGTTATAGAGTGGTTCATAAACTTTTTGACGAAACAATGCAAAAGCTAAGTGCGAAACTCTCAAAAGGGGCCCCACGGCATCTTTGAAAAAGGGAGGTCCGAGGCGACCGTCTCGTTCGCCTCCACTAATATGTACCCCTGTTCAGAACACAAATTTACTAACAAAACAGATCGGGCGTCACTCGATGTACTCAGGCAACGGTGCGTATACCTGCGGCCGCATGCCCGCATGCTGCCTTCCATAATGAAATTTGCGGCCGCCCACATGTAATATAAAATATAAGATTTGGCGGCCGTGCTGGCGTATATTGAAGCAAAACAAACGCAAGGCAAGAAAATCAGTCGACACGAAGCGTAACAATCTGGATGGTGATGTCACAGAGAGTTATAGAATGAATGTGCAATTTATGTTTGAATGAGTTCTGTGTCGGTTAGCACTTGGCAGTATCTCATAAACATAACTCGAACTCATTGGCGGCCGTACTTGCAGCCGGCAATAGCAAAAGGTTGCACAACCTGAGTAACTCAGGTGTCGTAGCAAAGTCTTGCTACAATGTTTCACCATTCCGCAGTCTGTGCACATCACGCGGTGCTTGAATTGACGTCACGCAATTTAGTAATTTTTAGGAGTTTCTTCGTTTAAGGCAGAACATCCTGCACTTGCAAAGCTTAACTTCTTTTTCTTCGCGATTACTTAAATTTTGGATTCACGCTATTTTCAAATATATTTTGCCACGTTTGACAAGATCGTATTGTCGCTTGCGCTTTTTGTCATACAAAAAGTTGAAAAGGTTGTAAATTAGCTGGCATTACACAAATGGAGCTTATGGGCATTTTGTGGTGCGTGGCCAACAAAACCCCAAGAACCAATAGAATGTTTGCAAACGCCTGGACAAGTTTCTTCTATAGAAAAAATGTCAGAAAGTCCTTGTCAGCACCAAGCAACTGTTGGCAGGGCCAGGGTTGCAAGTGTCTTTCTAGAGACTAATTAGAATTCACCGTGGTTGGCACAGACCATGTGCACATGTCAAGCACATCGAAACGAGATTCCCGCTTTTTCCACAACGGGCAAGTGTTGCCGTTGCCACATACAGTAGGTGAACAAACAACCGGAAAAATTGCACGGTTAATAGTTCGACTGTCGTCGGGTTTCAGGATGCGGCGAGACGCGTCGCCCTGTCAGCCATTTATCTGCGGGACGTGACAAACACGCTGTATTTACAACAACCTAAACTTCGACTTGCGCAAGCACTGTGCTATGACGGGTGTCAAGGAAAGATGATGCAATACAAAAACAAACAAGCAAACAAGTAAATAAATAAGCAGGCTTAGTTTTCGCAAAGACGCGCTTGTGTCAATTCGGTGTTTTTGTTCTGTTTGTCGCAAATAACGTTCTGGTTGCCAGAATGACACTTTGGTTAAGTGCGCTTCAAAAACTGCGGACCTGCTGGCAATACCTCTAATCAATATATGTCAAGTGTCAATTCATCAAACTCAGATCAACCATCAATCACTCATAACTCGAAATGATAGCATTGACAATTTCCGATGTGCGTTTATTTATATTTGAAGTGGACATAACAATTAGCCAACGCGAGCTATTGATCCAAAAGTTGTCTGCAGCCACGTCGCCAAAGACGTCAAAAAACGAAAGACATAATCCCATGGATCAAAAATCTTGCACGGAACTTAAGAGGTCGGCTGGGAGGCTTTGTAGGAATATCGTATATACGGGTTCAACGCCAGTTAATTTCGCTCTACAAGAAATCAACCAAATTTAGATCGTCTACCAAATATTAGCAAATGTTGGTTGCACCACTTGCAGTCAGCGGTGGAATAGAAGGAACTTACCGTACGCTTATTTGTCTCCGAGCTACTCTGTTGAAAAGGTAACGTAAATTAATTTTATGTATAAAATAACAAACAGTGAGTTAAATAGATGAGCAGCAGACGTAACATGTTTATAATCGACATTTGCATGGGATGAATATCGAGACGCGGATTTTGCCCTGACCGAAGAAGTGGGTGAAAGCGACTGAAAACGCCAAAAGAAAAGGCCATAAACAATTAGCAGGACACAAGTAAAACCGAGAAACTGATGGCAGAATCGCGATAAATCTTTTCCTAGTTACAGCTCTTTGGCAACAGTTGACGATTTTTACCATTTGGATTTTCATTACAACGTTTGCGATAAAGTTGTTATTGAACGTTGATTGCTTTCACAAACCGCTATGAATCGTACCAAAATGCTACGCCCACGTTTGAATGACTGAAAAGCTTTATTTGGCCTTGAAACACTCTACAAAGATGAACTCGCGCCAATCATGAATAGGATAAACTTGTTTGGGTTTCCGATGTTTTGCCAACCATTATACGTAGTGGTAGTCAACCGGAACGAAAACCTAGCTATGGCCGAAAAACTGCTAGTAACATAACTTGTTCACGATTTGGTGGTTATCCTACAAGCCTATAGAATTTTGTCGGCACGCATTTTGAAAATCTGTTCGACATCATGGTGGTTTATAATTTCTGTTGGAACCAGCTTTTTCACTACAAGCAAGGCTTTTACTAATTCTTTTCTTAGCACACATTTGACCAGTAGGCTTGTTCTGCAATACTAGTTGATATAAGCGAAATGATTTTCAAAAAAACACCTGCTGGCAATTTAGCTAATTTCTAAGTAGAATTGCACACGGGAGGGAGACGTTCCACAACTTATGCGCGCAGTTGGTCAACTGCATCGTGAATTGACAATCGTTCTCCGTTGTTTGAAACTTAAGGATATTTGCCTAATTCGTGATATTTTAAAACTCACAACTAACTTTTTTTAAAGGAACTATGTCATGATGTCTGTTTAAGATTTTATTCAGTCAAGATTCATGCAAATGTTTACTATCTAATCTTGGAGGAAGCGAAACGTGCCATTGGTCAGACTCAGCACAAGCTTAGCTTGATAAAAGGAAAAAAACAAGTGCCCCGAATCGGAAGTACAAAAGCATACAAAGCAGCATCCCGAACATTTGGTAAACTTTGATGAAGAACCATTTGTAATTCCGCTACAGAGACTGGAAACGCTTGCAACACTTCAAATCGCTTTTGATTTAAAAAAATCTTCGTTTGCGTTGCTGCCCAAAGCTTTGAAAACATGTGCTTCATTTTTGCGTTGGACGTTCAAGTGGTAATGTCCTCAAAAGTCTCAAAGACGCAGTTCTTACAGCGATGTTGATGATCCAGTGTAAGTCTAGCTGAAAACTGCTTTTAATGATTTGGAAAAATACCGGAACGTCTGTTAAGATTTTGTCTTCGCAAAAAATTATTAAGAGATATTGGGTGAGCTTGAAAAACATCTATAGCAATAAATCATTTTTGTGGTTGGATTCCTACACACTCACGTATTTGGCGGTGGGGAAAATGTCAGTCGACAATCAAAGGCGTTTTTGACACTATTTCTCCAGCACGTGTAGTCGCAGCTTAGTGCTGGACAAAGAGACCACCAAGCTAAGCTATAATATATGAAAACCAACACCAAAATACTGTACACTGTGCACGTGCTTCATTGCAGTAAAGCTTATTGGTCGTCATCTTCCGCAATTTGATTGCTTGAAATAATGAATGAAGCACGACACAATTCCAAAAAGCGCGTTAATCAATAAAGAGTCAGCAACCACTTAGGCGTTTCCCCACGTAACGATTTTTGACGCAAGATATGAAAGTTTAGATTCTAGAGTCCAATACTCGCGTTCACTTTTTCTTCTGCAAAGGCTACGCTAAAGAAAATTCAACTTAATCTCAGCTAATACTTGTGGTACGCCAAAGTGAAGTTAAAACCCAAATTACGGTAGGCATCCCGTGATTGACAAACTCAGCTTTAGTTGTTTTTATTTGTACAGTATTAGCCATCATGACTGCTTGATAGCTTACAAGAATCAACAATGCAAAAACGAATGATCTGTAGATTAAATCGTGATTTCCTGTGAAACATTGGTTTTGCACTGCTGTTTCTTGAATAACTTTGCAAAACTTCTAGTCAGTTCGAAAACTGGATAGAAATGCCTGTAGAACAAATGAGTCAACTGAGTCTGGTTTGAAAACCTTCCAAAACTAATTATACGCTATATGCAAACAATACGCAAAATTCCCGTTTCGCACTCTTTTCTGTACTCGCCACTCCATTGGGACGACAAGAAAAAATAACGTCTGAATATGACATCGCAAATGCGTTGTGATCGTTTGAAAGCATTCCTAATTTTGTGTGATTCAGATTTTTCCACAGTGCTCCACAAAGTCACCACATCAAGTTTAAAAGTTTAAAGTCTTCAAATGAAAGTTCAAGACTGCTGCATTAACAAAGGAAGCATGCAAGATGACAGCTCTGGCCTGACTTTTGCCTATGAAAACTTATTCTCCCGTTCCCAAACAGCTTAAAATCTCTCTAAGGAAACTTGAGCTGCGTGCAGACCTGGACTGTTGACTAATGTTCAAATTTTAAGAAAATATCTTGGTAGTTTTGGCCTTGTCATTAATTTATTAAAAAAAAATTTTTCAATGATATCAGCAGCAATTTCTGCATGGTGTAATGATCGCAACATATCGTTAGATGAGTGATATCTTACTAAGTACTGTACTTTCAGCTGAACGCGTTGAGGCCTGAGCGATTGCTACCGCATTCTCGTTTGCCACAAGGGGCAACTGAAACTTTCGTGTCCTGTGCTTAATTCTGTCTCAAGAGATTCTCAGCTTCTGTCATCAAATTTAGACTAAAAACAACTTCTAATAACCTGTATGATTCGTTCTTGTCAAGGTATTTGTGAGGAGCTGGCAACCAGGAATTTAACGGAAACCTTCTGGCCTGCTATTACCACCAAACGTTTATACATTCAAACAGGGTTGCCAGATTTATTTTTTTTCAAAGGAGGACAAACCTTCAGTAGAAAAAGGCCAAAAACGGCCAACAAAATTGCTGAAAAAAGCCAAACACTCAATTGAAAACTGCCAAAACAGAGCCAGACTATTCACTTGACAAAGCCAAATTTATTATACAGTTTGCCTCCTCACAACTCAAATTCACATAAAAGTACATCTTTTGTACTCACAGTCGGCTATCACAAAAAGCAATTAAGTCAAAGCCATTTTCAGAATTACTCACTTATGACAGAAAAATGCCAAAGTTTCTTACTTTTTTTAAAATACTAAATAAAAGTACCTGATAATCAACAGTTACTTTAGCATCATCACTCAAATTGTGAACACTTCAAAAGCAGAGCTTGTAGTTTACTATAACAGGTCAAAATGCATTCAAATACAAGTTCATTTTCATTTTGCGCCGACACTGAATACAATAGCGCAGGGGTGGGCAACCCGCGGCTCGGCTCGCGAGCCGCATACGGCTCATTGCCCAGTTTTATGCGGCTTTTATGTAATTACCGTAAGTCCCACTAAATAACATGCATAATAATAAATGCCTTGTGAAGTTTTGTCATTGTCATGTTGGTGTGTGATCTATACAATAAATCTAGCAAAGCAAAGATATGTGTGTGAGCAAGGAAAAGATGGGGTGATTTTCATGTGTGACCATGTGTATGATGTGGCTCTTTGCGGTAACACAATAAGAAATGTGACACTTGACCCCTGACTGGTTGGCCACCCCTGCAATAGCTAGACATACTTCTAAACGAATAGCCACTTTATAAAAAACACAGGGATTATGGACATATGACATGTAGCTAAATAGGCTAACACTAGAACGCATAGCCAGCAAGAAAAGATTCACGGCGAGGTAGAAACTAGTTGTATGTCGCTTCAAAATCTCACAGATAAAAACTGCAGGCATGGCATGTTTGCAAGATCATTCGGAATTAAGAAACACTTCATTTCGAAAGTTAACTTAATTTGCCCAAGTTTAAGCACCGCTTACCACAGTTTGTTGAAGACACATAGTGGCAACATAAATTAACGGTAAACACTGACGAGCAACACAGGCAGTTAGCATAGGAGAACAATACGAGGTGTGTGTTTGGTTACACGCCATGTCAATCGTATGGATTGTTACAAGCAACATCAATCCTATATGGTCTGTTACAAGCCATACAACACACATAAACAGGCATAAGCACAAGCACAACGGATTGGCCTGCAAGGTCTGCACAACGCGGGAAACACAATCGCACACTCACCCTGCTTCCCTTTCACTACACAAGGCGAAACGCACACACAGGGGACGAGACTTTCTATAAAAGGTGTTGTCTTTGACAGTTTAACCATTAAAAGATAGACATATTTTTAAAAACGGCCAACAGAAAAAATTTTCGGCCAAACGACTGTGAAAATGGCCAAAAAAGCCAAAAGGCCAACCCAAAAATCGTACGGTCAACCAACCTGAAATACGGCCAAATTTCTGGAAGTTGGCCGCAAAACGACCAATCTGGCAAACCTGCATTTAACTATCATGCCCTGAAAAAAGTGAGCTACATTAATGAACGCCATGCGCTAGAGTAGACTTTCATGGACCTTGAAGTGTCACGTGTTACGAAGCCTGGGGCGCCTTGACCACGGCCTCCTAGAGAGAGAAAGGCCATGGCTTGACAGGCACCTCCGGAGAGGCGAGGAGGGGTGATGCGGCAAATTGTGCGTGCACGGCCAATGTTGATTGATCCTTCGCGTCTGTAAGCCGGCGATGGACTGAGCAAGAAACGAACGTGCGAACGGGAGATCAGCGGCGAAAACGTACATAAGGCGCTCAATAAATTGCGGCGAGTGTCGAGATGGCGGCGATCGGTTGATGGGAGTGGTTGCGGGCACAAAACCGTCGTAAAAGAACAACACCACCCGCAGAAATCACTGCGGCCCGCCGCTGCTCTAACGTGTTTATTTGTTATCGCGTTCGGCCTCCCTCGCAGTCAATCGATCAGGATGCTACCCAAAGCTGCACCACATGTACGACATTGATCGTCGGGTGTATACTGCTGGCAGAAGGCTGTGTTGTTTTGGAACCGTTTTCGCGATTACACGCTATGTCACAAAGCAAACCACCAAAGCTTGATCTCAGCTGTTAGCTGTCTTGTGGCAGGCGACGTCTTTTGTGTTTTTTCTTTGTACCCGTTCAAGGTTGAGTGGGCTCGCGCAAACGACAACTATCAGAATGGCTGGGGCGTTTTTCGATCTATTTGCGCTATGCAATTCCACTGTGTATATAGTTTGATTAAATCGAACAGTTCTTGCAATAAAGTTGGGCCAAACGCAGCAAACAACAACTGATTCACAAAATACGGATCCTGTTCAAAACAGAAGTTGCAGCAAGACTGGATTTTTGAATTTTTCGAACAATTTGTGCATTCTTCACAAACATACAAAGGAACACGAGTCATCAACGCAGTGCACAGAAACGACGCATTGCAAAGGGCGGTTTTCAGAGCAGGGCTTGCAGAATGCAAATCCGTCATTTGATTTTTGAAGTCGAACTCACGACCTTGGCCAAAGATTTTTATTTGCAAATTGAAATGTCTGATTTCAAAAAAATATTTAAGTTTTTCTGTTTCGCAGATGCCGAAACTTGTACTTCCCCAGTTTCGTTCACCCCAGCAGATCATGAAATTATTAATACACTGCTTTCACTTTTCCGGGCATGAGCACGGCTTGGCCATTGTCTGCAGAACAGAAACGAGGCCCCTGGAGTTACAGTGTGCTGAGAGCAAGAGAAAAAAGTGGTTGGTCCAACAGCAACCATCTCAGAAATTCCACTGTAGGATGCAGCGCACCTAGAAAACTGACGGCACGCAGAATTAGAGCCCAAACCACATGCTTACTTTACGGCGGTTCGGCGCGTGTCCACGGCCTGACTACGGTGACGAACGACGCCCTGGCGCAAGACATGCTCGAGCTAATTGAAAGCCTTTCAATAGCGAACCGGAAAGGTTGTTTAGCGGTTGCGTTCCATCGTCTCGCTTCACTGCACATGAAGAAAGGCAGTAATAATGATAGAGACACGTTAACATACTCCAAACGATGTTTCAATCTCTTGGTGCCCTTTCGAGATTATTAACCTGGCGATTGAATTGACAGTTATTAGCACCGCACCTTGATGCCACTCTCCAAGATGGTTGCCTTCAAATACTGCGACGCTCTGCCAGTCCTAACTTCGGAACCGTCTTTGCTGCCTTTAAAGTAGCTGAAATTTTCCGGATTCGTTTTCTGATGCAAATTTTATGCAAACTATACCGTTTTCAGGCATATGTTCTCTTTGCAATATCTGACATAAGCCACAATTGATAGTTATAAAAAACAACGTACTTTCTAGCAAATATCCCGCTGCTTCTTTAAGGTGGGGCCTACTCAACCACAAAAAATACAAGCAATTTGAAATAAACAGTAATTGATGCTAAACAAATCTTTCAAAGAGGACACGACATGGAAGAAATACTTTAATCAAAAGATCTCCATATTGCAATACTAACCACTTTGGAGGATATTTCAGCTGCTGGCTACCACATAGTTTCTTCGAGACCAAACATTTGTTAGCGTGTTAGCAAAAGGTTTACTTGGACATCACAGGATGAAGTGTGTGCAAATCAACTTCACTCTAAGTAAAACCACACTGGTGGAACAGAACGAAAATCAAGTACGTGTAATTTTCATTTCACTGTAATCGTAATGTTTTGTTTTTTTTCTCTTAAAAAAGTGCCATGAGCTTAATTTGTTAGAGCGCGAAGGCTTGCATTGAATTTTTAACTGTTGGTTTCTTCAAACGTGCGGGAATTGCGACGCACCAAAACATACAACACCCACAGTCTGCAAATTGCCATCGCCTCCACTTCTTGAAACTGAACCATAAGATTAACCTCCAGAGAATCTGGGATCTTTTCGAGCCGTTTGTTACGGGTTTGTTTTTCAAAGAGGCAGATATGCAGCGATGCGTCAACAATGACTTCCAGGGTTTTCTTTACACAAAGTTGATTAAACACTCCGGCTGAAAAGACAAGTTCTGGACATTCAGCTTACGTTGTTTATCTGCCTTGAGTAGTATTTGGTATTTTACCAAAAACACCATACCTTGTTTTGAGTGAAAATTGCTAAGCGCTCAGTTGACCTGGTATTCCGAGATGGGCAGAAACTATTCTCATCGTCAGGAATATGGTTGCATTTTGCTAAGGATGAAAGTATTTGTTTCAGAAGCGTTCAACATTACTTCATTAGGCTTGTGCTATTTGCGTTATTATTTATAATCCGACTTTGCACGTTTTGTAAGGTTTACGCCACGCTGTGAAAAGGTTTAGTGTTTTCTTGTACCTTTAAGCTGCAATTTCGGGTCAAAACCGCACTAGTTGCTTCAGTTCATCTTTATCAACTGCTAAAAATCGTGCAGAGAAACAAATTTTGGTAGAGATTGTTAGATGTGCTGCATTTTTTATAGTGTTCTTCATGTCTTTCTTTGTTCGACCAATTAAGCCCAGCAATAGTTTTGCCTGCGTTCAATCTGCAACATACCTCTAGTGTAAGAATTTGTAACATCGCTGAAACTTCGGCAACAACAAAATCAGATCGGTGCTTTTGCTGTTAGGATAGAAAATCGTGATGTTGCACTTGGCTACAAACAGAGGTGCACAACCTAAAATCAATATTTTACTCAGAAAACAATTGGACATTTGAGGTAAATTTATAACAATCTACAATTACGTTTATTTTGTTAAGGAGGAATAAGTGATTTTCGTTAATTCCACCGGAAAAATTCTGGACGTTTGTGCAGCAATTTCAATCGGAGAAACAAAGAATGCCGCATCTACCAATATGATGTGCCACAGCATATTGCTAATTTGAAGCTGTATGATGCGAAATTTGCGCGCATGATCGCATTGGCCGGTTTGACATCTGTTTTGCCGCTACGTCATAATGCAACAGGTATTGAGCGAGCTCACGCGAGCCACTGTGTTGGCATATGTCGTCTTCAGCAATTACCGCGCGCCTTATGTTACCCGTGAAATTATCGTCTTTTCAGGCACGATAAAAGGATTTCATCCCAAATACCGCGAGCGCGTGCCGAAAGAGGTCTCCAAAAGCGATCACTCTTACAAAGCTTCCAGATGCAAGACTGGCGCGCGACAGTGCTTACAAAGTAATAACCGTATCGGTTACTCTTCATTCCAAGCACTCCAGCTTTCATTTTTCAGATATGGAAGCTGTAAAGATTGTGCTATATCTGTCACAACAATGATGGTTTGCTTTTGCCGGTAAAAACTTAACGGGTAAATGTTTTTCAGCGTGGACGAACCGTTGATGAGTCTGGCTGAATCAAACAGGGTTGTCTGTTTTGTTGAACACAGTACATCCGTTGTTGTCTGGGTGGGCTAGGCTGATGGCTAACAACCAGGCCAACAACCTTGCGGTAATTAACAATATGTATTTTCTGTCGTTACAATCGATCCGCTAACATGCGACATGTGTGCAATAATCAGAAAACAACAAATGCTATTTTTGACGGCCACAGTCTTTAGCGTTATGTCATGTAATAGGTTTTAGCGTGTAAAAATTTTGTAAAAGTCTTTTGTATTATGTCATGCAAAATATCCAATCCATTGAAACTTATAATGCCCATACTGAAAAAAGAAACTTGATAATACGATGGAGTGACTGAAACAAATTTTCAGGTTTTCAAAGTAGTCACATGAAGTAGTATTCGTGTGCATTAAAATGCTTGCAAATACAAAAAAATTCATTCATGTCACTGTTTGAACGAAGTAGAAAGCATGTAAAGGCGAAGGACACAGTGTTTCAGCTACATGGAGCTACACCTTGAATAATTTAATTGGTTTGGTAACATACTGCGAAAGAGCTAAGTACAGTTGCTGGGATATAATGCACAAATAGCTGCTGGTTAATAAATCTGAATAACGCAGCAGTATACGTAAAGTGCAGCTTTTAATGGCTCGTCGGGGCAATGTTGAACGTATTAAGACTGCAGCCCACTCCCGCAACAACAGCGCGTAAAATCGATTACGATCCAGAGAGCCATGCGCAACAGATGTGTTGCGGCCGCTGGTGGCGAAGGTGCACGACGAAGAAGGAGCCAATGGGAAAAAAAGAAACAAACTCGAGCAAGCAGAAACGTCAGCAGCGAGGTAGGAGCAATGGTGCGAGCAGCGATTGAAAAAAGGAAAAAGTTTCGTCATGTGAGTTTTGCACCAGCCCAGTTGCGTAAAAAGGTTTGACGGTTGAAAACGGTTGGAGAGGCAGGCCCGGACTAGATGAGGTCGGTGTGTGTTACGTTCCCTGTCGCGTTTCATAGCGTTGGAGACTTTGGCCAGGGTTGTCAACTGGCGTAGCCAGTTAGAAAGTGCAGCTTTGTTCTGATGCTTGTTCCAGTCGACTACGAAAATGTTTGGTCAGTTGGTGCTTGTTTCGCTGTTAAGTTTCGGCTCAGTGATCATACACGTTGAAACAGAAAGGTCCGGTCTGTTTAACGACAAGAGTTCAAAGCAACAGAGTAACTTCTTGTGTGCTAAACTTCTGTAATGGGTTAAACTTGCAGCTAGTAGGTTGAAACTGCTGTACTATAGAAATGTTATAAACTTCAGTAGCAAATTTGATCTACAAATCGAGGTTAGGCAACGTTGTTTGTTGAGGCACTTTATATTGGCAACTTATGCAGGAGAAACTCAGTGAATAGTTTATCGGTGTTTTCCGACTCTGTTAGAGCGAGTTTTTGCACAAACATGAGCTGGCCATCATGATTACTTGGTAACAAACATGTGAATATCATGTGCGCAGTTGTTGAGGGAGTTTTTAGTTTGCTCACATCATGTGTCACAAATCTGCCACGAAAGTGCGTTTTCGTTTACCCTTTTCGTCTGCGTTGTAGCCGATGTCTCGTTACTACGATTGTAAACACGTACTCGGGGCGTTACGCGCCTGTAGTTTGTTTACGCCAGCATTTGACGTGACTGCGTTGCCGTGCTTCTGAGTTCTGCATCGTACCAGGCGACGTCGAGACCTCCGTAACGCAGTTGAAACGTGCAACTCGATTGGGATCGTTAATGCTGCGCATCATTTTGCCGCTGAGTTGCTTGGCAGCAGCCGTACGGTTTATTTCACATTGCTAAGCAAGTTAAATACTCCAACGAGTGGGCAATGACTTGCTACCAATCAGGCCGAAGTTTAGAACTGCGAACTAAAGACGTTTTCGGTTCCGCAGTATAATTACCAGGTAAAGTGCTAGCGTGGCGAACTTTATGACCCGTTGCGCGGTGTGTGCAAGGTTTTTCGTTGGGCTTTATACTTAACTGACACACCATATTCGCCTTGGGCATATGTGATTGACATCTATAAATGTTTTGGTTTTGCAGGAAGTTTTTCGTTGTCTGTAAACAAGGTCGAACATAGTGCTATGGCCTCTATGCAGGGTTGTGCTTTCAACGAAACTGCGATTTGTTTCATCAAGAAGCTCAGTGAAAAGCAAGCATCGCCTCCGTGCAGGTCGCTTTTTGGCAACTCGGATCCTTCGGAAACGCGACGCATGCTAAATACCACTTTGGCCCGGGAAACCAAGCGCCTGTTGGAAGAGTGGAACTTCGACGCTCGTTGGGTGTCTGGTGCGGGAAAACGAGAACCAGGCGCCGGGGGCGAAATATCCAAGTCTCCGCGATACCAGTGGCAAAAACTGGACGGCACCCAAGTTTCCCAGTTTTACGTTCGCGTGCCAAGGAAACATCACTCTGAGCTTAGGGTGGCTCACGATGCGAAAAAACAGCGCTTGAATCCATTGCAAACTGTTGATCAAAACACAAGTCACTGTGCGGCAGCGGGTCACTCGGTGGAGCCGTCCAAGCAACTGTCTATGGCCCTCAAGTTCGGCAGTCCGCCCCATATCACCGGAAGTGCAAACAAAGATGTGGTTCGCGTCACTGCTCGTCATGCACCGTTGCCGAGTTTTGAACAGTCCTCCACTGTATCCGACGAACAACCGGTTGCCAGAGCGTCCTGCTCGATATCGACATCTACCGACCGTAATGCGCTCAGGCTGCCGATGCACTCCTCACTCACGCCACCCTCCGCAACCGCTTCTGACTGCCCCGAATCACTCGCACCAAACAGTTGCTCTGCAAGCGACGAACTGACATGCATCGCACCAAAGGTCTCTAAACGTCAATTGTTCAATAGCAATTCGGCTGAAATCCCGAAAAAGCGCCCACGCCTTTCCGCCAATTCCAATTCGGCAACCGCGCGAAGAGTTCAGCAGAAAATAACCGGTAAGTGCGATTATTCTGACTGCCGTGTCTTCCATCCGTAATTTACCCTTTATTACCACGTTGGGGCCAGAACTGTTTTCTACAAATAACCAAATTATCCTGCTTGTAATTAATCTTGTAGTCTTCAAAAATATTTTTTCTGGAATCGTCTGGATATCCCGACCGCGCTGGGTTTGATTCCAAAAAGCAAGTTTTGCTGGCAATGCCAGAAATGAAGCCGGGCGCGTATGAAGATTCGAACAACATTAATCGTCTCCTGTCTCATATCGTCAATTGACACGTTAGACCAGCTCAGTCGGCGAGAGGGGAGCACGAGAGAACGCGTTTCCTTTACGTGAACAGTGAACGAGCACTGTTATCCTTCGGAGTTGTAATTATAAGCGAGTACCATATGTTCGTCCTTGCGAGATCCTGGAAGCTATCATCACTGTGAACGCCGCTTAAACACCGTGGGAATGGTTTTTTATTAAATATTTATAAGGGACCCTGAAATGGATGAGAAGCGTCATGTTTCAACATAACGCGACTACTCGATGTGTTGCATTTAGCAACGTGCGTGCTGTTTTTCCAATCGCTGCCACAGTTTTGCAGATCTGGTACATAGATGTCTGTTGGATTTGCGTGTATACTTCGCAAACTAACTATCAGTAATGAACGTGTTGCTACGATTCGTACTACGATGTTGTTTCATTTTGTTTTTTGAGTTAATGTTTCCGCAATCTCTTAATTCATCTCCTAGTAATATCACGGTTGGCTTGTAACGTAAAAAGTTCTATCTGTGCGCATTGAACCCCACATGCGCTATGACCATGATCAATCCTGGGAAGCGGTGTGCCAGCTGTAGTACCAACCAAAAGCTGTAGCTAGCTGATCCTACAGTACTAGTGGACAGTTGACAACATATTTTGATTTTGGCGCCGGTTACAAATATAATTTCATTGACAGAGGCGTTAGTAACAGTCGCTTTCGTGTGTAGCGAGCGACACTAATCTGCTTTTCTCAGCAAAGGCTTAGCGTCGGCAAAACGTTAAGACTGCAAAAATGTTTACGTCTCAGGTGAATGGATTAAAAACTGCAAGTTACGCTGACAGTTGGCCGAACAGTCTGAAAAAAACGGTTATTCGAACCGATCTTGCTGTCTTCACACTGTATTAGCTTTAGTAGTATGCCAAAGCAAACGAACAAAGAGCCTCGTTTTCCATCAACGAACTACAAAGCAAGCGTGAAGTCCCCGTATCTGTTTTTGCAGACCACTTTCAATCGACCAGCGTGCTAATGTGTTGCTCAGAGAATGGACCTTCGTTTTTTTAGAGGCACTCTCTTAACGTTTTTCTGGTGTGTTACAGATTTGTTCCCCCAGCGAAAACAGCGTTCGTCGTCTTTCAAGGCATCAACAGACGAAGCAAAACCGGTGTCTTCAAACACACTGTCCTCACCTATTCAAGAAAACTGCGGGAACGCGCGAGCGTGAAAGCGCGAGTTGAAGGTGAATGACCGCCGCTTTACGGAACTGTTTTGGTGCGCGTGGACCGCACGGCGCATACTGGATAAGCGTTTGAATGCTTCAGTTGCATTAATGTACTCCATGGTTTGATCTCAGTTAGCCGTGGATCTGTCAACTGCGCCCCTTGGCACGCGAATGTCAGTGTTGCTGGTTAGCGAGCGCGTTACAGTAAATTCCCTTGCGCCGTGATACCTGTCGCGTGTGCGCTCTCGCTCACCTCATGGGATTAAACCGGCCTGTCGTTGATTACGAACCCACCTGTCTGCATCACCAGCATGAACTGTGTCACCCGTATCGTTTAGGACAGATTTCTCTATGCAGCTGGGAGCTTTCAATTTTTCAATCATCCTTACAAGCTCTTGCACGAGCTGCTCTGAGGTAATATAGAATCATTGTTTTTAGTTGCTGCCATCTTCTAGTGAGCTATGGCGGCTTTATCCCTTTCAACCGTGTAGTCACTGCACTGAACCGTAGTGGAAACGCGCTCACGGCAAACTAGAAAGCGGTTTGGCGGACGCGGTTGCATTGCTTGTGTCCAGTTGCGTGCGGCGCAGGTTCCGCTTTCACATGAGGCTAGATTGCGCAATTAACATCCTCTGCCGCTCCCGTGTAATCGCTTATCATGCCCGCGCGAAGGCCATACTACGAGGCAAGTTGCGAGGACCACCGGCTAAAGCGTAGCACACATTCCAATGTGAAACAATTGCCCGGGCGCGCCTTCCCTCGTGGGAAGTCGCCTTTCAGCAGGTGTGCACAGCCACTCCACAAAGCGCGTCGCCCCAAAGGCTGAGGGCAACTGGCCGACGGAGGCATTTCTCGCGCTGTCACACCGTGTGGACGGCCAACGGTCGTAGCCTTGCGTAAACATTGAACCCTTGTTGCCAGGCGTCTTTAAACCGCGTTTAAAAGCCCACCGCTGTAGCGGGATTGAATCGGGAAGGCCTGCGCCCGTATAATCTATCAACACAAATACTACGTCGTTGTGTCCAGAGCGCTTTGTGTTCCGGAACGGAGACAAAAGGCCAACTAAGCCACCCATTTGCCAGTCGTGGCGTGAATCGAATTCCGGCGTTTCCACCGGCACCTGGGTTGGACCGGATACTGGCGACCGGTACTCTCGTTCGCATTAATCGGTGATCTTTTGCCATTGATGCTGCGTGGGAATCGAGCCGGACAATTAGCAAGTACATGTAGCGGCAGACTGTCAGTTTTGCGACGCCCTTCCCCCCACGCCACGTACGGGTTTCTCGGGCCGTCGCGAAGCAGTTCAATTGCGGAAAACATTAATAACTGAAAGGCAGCTGCGTTTTTCTTGATCGAGAGCTGGAATTGGGTGTGCATTGGCCGATTATGATCCGAAGCCAGCGTTGCAACAAACCCGCTGTTATAAAAAAAAAACGTAAAAGCATTTCTTTCGCATTGACGTGGACATAGTTGTGGTGTTATTAGAATGGATCGCTCGCTTTAACTTTGACAATTTTGTACGGAAAATCTTTCGAATGTAGAAGCTGAAATGAACATAACGACTGGTTTTTCTTCAGAGTGCGGTTTTTACAAATTTGCTGCATGCCCAGGCGCAGTTGTTTAAAACTTCGCATCGAGATTTTCTTCATAACAAATTTCTAAAAAATATGATCTCCGCAAGAGGTTCCAAGCTATCTAACAGCAAATTTTCCAAAATAACAATTAGTTTGTTGTCGAGCATGCCAAAGGAATGTCATTCGTCAGGTTCCTTTTGTGCTCTACCGGAAAACCGTAACGCGATCTTCTCGAAAATCGGTATCTGTTTCAGGCTTTCTGCGGGGCTAACGACCGTTAAAAGTGTTAGATGCGCCGTTTGGCAACAGACCCCATTGTGTCGTCACAATCGGCGCCAGGTGGCTGGAAATACGGAGCCCGTGATATGTGCAAGAGCAAAAGACTGGCGGTGGTGTCGTTTTGGCGGTGACTTCCCGTGCTGTAGTGCTCGCCACGACCCGAATCATCGCCTTTAGTGCTCTTGTAGTTTTCAACGGTGCTCTCCGCCAGTGACAGTCACCAATGTCGCAGCAATCTAACAGATTGGAGAGAAGAGCAAGCATTACCTCATCGACAGGAGGTAATAGGGAGAAAAATCAATATGTTTGCTTTCGAGCTGAAATGGGACATTCGCAGATATTTGCTTGGGTCGTTTCTAGCAATCCGTTTTGTTTGCCTGGACACCTGCGGCGTGACGTCGTTGCGTATGCGTTGTTTCGTGCGTTGGTTCTGGTACCGGAAAGTCGCTGGTTCGTACAGACTTGCCAATAACAACCCTTCGTCTTTTTTTCAGATGTTTGCCTACAACTGCTTCTGCCACGAAGATCGCCAATAGTTCTGCGGATAAAAACTGCCCAAGCTTAGACTGCCAACGTGCACCTTCGCAAAAAACTGCCTATGAGATACGGATCACTGCCTGAGTTACTGCGCAATCATAACGAGACCTGTCGCTGCTCTGGTTTCTCACAAACCGCCCAGTCGATAAACCCGTGGCGATGTTCAAAACGCTGTTAGCTCGAGCCTGTTTTTTGTGATCACTTGTTGATTTTTGTCGATGTTTATTGCCTCTTTTCGGTCGCTTTGCTTTTTGTTTGTCTCGCCAGTTACTGTGTTGGTATTTAAAAGTGATTTGTTCTGGTTGAATGAATTACCAGTGACGTGCGTTCGCGCGACGTGTGCGATTCCGCAAAAATATGTTCTGCTGAAAAATTCGGAACGTTGTTGATGGGTGAAAATTTCCCAAAGTCACGTCTGACTTCTGTCGGGTTTAAAAATAATAATTTTATAAAAGCAGAAATGAAAATACGTGATGAATTTCATGTTAAACGCGTAAAAATACGTTGATATTGAAACTGTGTTAATATCTACCAAGTTTTCAGAAGTTTTATTATTTTTCTGATTTTGTTTGTTGCTGCCAGATATACGTAAGCCTGTTATTGTCACGGAAAGGACTTACCTGCATTGTGGACAACGTGACAAAGAAATTTCCAGTTTCACGTTGCCTGACCAAGGCACTGTGCGGTTTCAATCAGGCCGAAAATCCGGGGGGCATTCCGTACTGCGGTTTTATTGGCTTCGTTGCCTTTGCCGAATTGCGTCGAAGTAAAGATTAACCAAGGGAATCATCCTGGCTGTGCAAGGAGCGTCAAGCGTTCCTCATGTTTTTTGTCTCCTCGTCCACTTGCGCGTTCGTTTTTCCTTTTCGATTATTATTGCTCGTGATTGGTCTTCGAGCACACGGGGAAGGTGCTCAATACAACGTGGTACTCTTTCACCAGAGTGATGCGAGTAACGCGCATGCGCAGCTGCAGGACCTGACCGTTTATGAGTGCTGCGACGCTATTGGTTCAACTGGCAGGTGCCGACGCTTAACCAGGTAATGTTGACACACACGATTACAAGGCAGGCACGAAACTGAGACCCAGGGATATCTGGGCGTGCAGAGAAGCATTCCTTCGTTTGAACCCGTCTGGATGCTGTGCGAGAGAGAGATGACTCCCATTGAAACTCGCTTTGTTTTGCCTTCATGCGGAAGAACTAAATTCCTCCGGCCTTAGCGACGCCGCTTATTGTTTCACTTTTAAATAAGGCATCAGCAACCGACGAGGGGAGAACGTGCGCTTGTTAGAAGCGGCGGGAGGCCATTGTTCGGTTCGCAATTGCTGAAGCTTGCTGCGGCAACCTGCAGGTTGCAGGCTGATGCAACAGACTCAGTCCGTGATCGCGCGACAACCTTCTTCCATTCGCGCTGCAGCTCACGGCCGACCCTTTTACTATCAAGCATATGGCGAAAGGGTCGTGGACGTGCGTGCAACCCGATCTGATGTGATCAACTTGTTTATCTCCGACGATTTTGGCGGGAAAACTATCCCAACCCTGGCAGGACGTCGCCATAATGAGCCGCGTCGCTGAGGATATGGAGAACGCCATAAAGGAAGCTATCCGGGTTTCGACTGCGCCACGGTGCACTTACTAAGCATAATCGTGGATAGGATCCCTCGCAGAATGACACGTTTAAGGCGTAGTTAATCCCGACGGCCAATTGCGCAAAGGGGAGAATGAACCAGCGTGTTATGCCCTTGGAAGTCGGCTGCATGGGCTACTGGTTTCTTCCCGTGCTCCGCGGAGTCGTTCCCACCAAACCAGCATCACGTCAGTGGTTGCAGACCCGATGAGCTCCTTCATGTTTAACTCCAACAGCCCATTTGTGCTGCAAAGCAGTACAAGCGCGTGGGTGTGAGACCAGTTGCTGCGCGGCATGGTTTGCGTTTCCCAGTGACGTTTAAATTAACCGGTGATTTTGTCGATTGCTTGCTATTGTACGTGCTACCTGGTTAACTAAGCAGCGGTAGTGGGTGGTATGCCATTTCTTCTGGTTTTATTGGTCATGCAGCCCTCTCAGATTTTGGCAGCCACTGACAAGAAGGGAAAATAATGTGTGATGACGACTAACAGCAAGTAAAATCCAAAAATGCAAAAACGTGCAAAAACGTCCATAAAATGCAAAAATCGTCCATCGGTAAATTCCAGTTCCTGGTCTGGTCATAAAATCCAGCGATCATTAATTCCACTCTCGAGCAGTCAAGCCTTGCTCTGGGATAAAGCTTCACGTCCCCAACGGTATCGAAATATTCTTAGTTCATGTCCCATTCAGTACAAAACACTGATTCGGTAAACACTCTTTCAAGCGAAGTTATTCTGGAAACAGTAGCGCTTACCGAGTGGTCCCATATCTCGAAGACCTTGCTGTGCGCGAGTCTTATGTTTGTTAGATGGCGGGAAGGAAAGCGAAAGCCCTATCAGGAAGTAGCTCTCAATAAACTGTTGTTTTTTTCATGCAGCTGACAATGCTGGCGGCGGCGTGGATTGCATTAACCTCGGAGTTTTACCACTTACATTGGCGAAGAGTGGGTTTGACAAACAACGGATCCTTTTCCGATTTGTCAGGAAAAAAACACCTACGTTTCTCTTCAGCTACTACTCCAACTCGATCCAGAAAAGAGTTCAATTTAAGCAGCATCCACCGACAACACCACCTCCACAAAGTAAATAAAGCAAAGGGATGCAAAATACAAAACTCAAACTATATACAGGCAAAATCTGTCTATTTTTAGTGTTCAACCACATGACAGACCACAACATTCCCCTCAGCAACCAACCTTCTTCCTTTTGGGTTAACATCGTTACTGAAGAGGAACACTTGAAATGAGGCGATCGATGGTATAGGTGTTCGGCACATTGCACTGGCAAATGTGAAATACTTTAATCATACGAACGTTTTGGCTGAATATTTCATTTCGGCTATTTATTTCGGTTTTGCATTGCGCCATTTTCGATGCTGATCAGGCTGGAGCGGCTGGCGCATCGGTGACGCTATGCGATTGCCGACATTTGCATGGTTGCTGCAAATAACGTTTTCAGCCGAGGGCCAGATCAAGCAAAAAGGGCGTTCGGCTCATCCGGACTACAGGACTGAACAGCGTGAGAAGGTTGTGGTTATGGCCGGAATTGGTGTGCACGGCAGTGGCTGCAACAAAAGCTGAAGAGCAACTGCTCTTCACACAATAATCCCGATTAAGTGTAACGTTCTGTGTGATATCTCCGTTTCTACCTTTTCTTGGTTCTGTAAAGGGACCATTTACTGTTCTAGCCAAATCCAATAGCATTCTTGGCAAATATTGATGTATGGACATAGCCTCGTTTGTTCGATTTTCTGTTTTCGCTATTGCGTAGCTGAGGCTTTTCTTGTTAAAAACGGTATCTTTTAAAAGTATCTTATGCACACAAAGGGCATATTTACTTCGGAGAACACTGTGATTATTTGCTTGAAAACCTTTGCAGTATCAATTTATAAGCTGAAATAAGGTACAGTCATCGGGTGGGCTCCAGGAGGAATGCTTGACTTAATCAGTTGACTCGAAAAACCGAGGGACAATAAAAAAGAGTTTAAGCACTTAAATCTGGGTAAAATGGTCTGAACTGGAAGATGGAAAACAAAAAATGAGTGGACTATTGTCTTTCTTTCAAAATCGATGCCTAAAGGTTTAGTATTTTTGTTTTTCTGCACAAAAAAATGACGTAAAAGATTGGATGGTATTTCCACAATCCCTTGTGGAAAAATTGGTCCTTCACATTTATCTATTTCTCTCGCAGACGCCTGCCAGTATTTTGCAGAAGTGACGTCGCAAGTCTAATTGGATTACCACTCAGCCACTTCAGCACAACTAAGGAAATAGCGAAACTGCTATACTCTTTACTCATGTCAGACATCTTGAAGCCCAGTCAATGGATCTCTTAATGTTTAAGTTACAAGCTCACAACATGAGTTTGTGCTTTTTATGACTTTGACTTTTGCAGAGTGCTTCTACCCCCGCTGATCATAAAGATTTTCCACTTTTCAAAATTCGACAACTTCGCAAGTCCAACTAAAAAAGCCATTGACAGCCCGTGCGACCTTTATTTACACTACTCATTTTCAGTCTTAATTTCTTTGAGCATGTATCTGTTGACCTACGAAACGGAATTTGTTCGATGGAAAAATAACAATGCTCATTTTCTATGACATCTGAAGTGAAAGATACCAGGTTGTGTGTTTGTAGCAAATCTATATTCATTTCAGAACGCGTTGCCAGTAATTTTATTGTTGTCCTTATAAGGTTCATTTTGACAGAAAAGCCGCTTTCGCAAAATTTCTTGAGTTTCACCGATGAAGTGTTTTACCCACTGTAAGCAGCTCCGTTCCAGGAAAAAATGTCGTGTTGTTAAACAGGCACTGAAACTGCTGAGCAAAGTATAAGTGGCGCCACGCGACGCAAGGCAAGAAGTTACTAGCTTTCAGAGGAAGTTCACCCAGGGTTACCTATTTTCTGCCAAACGTTAGCGGATAAACAAGGGTTGGGGCGTCTGCTGTCAAAACCGATTTGCATTGGGTTGGGTGGTAATCTGCTGTCTAATGACAAGGCCGAGAGAGACTTGCAACTGGCACGTGGATCGTGGTGGTTGCGGTGATGACAGCTAGTAGCAATTAACGTTTTCCGGTAAAGTTCAAAATTGGCTAAACCCCATTCCGACTCGTGGTGCTGTAGGGCTAACAAAAAAAAGCTTTTTCTATCCTACGGTCCGGGGAAAAAGAGTCAAGTTTTGGACCTTAAAAGCTTCAAACCGCTTCATACTCGCCATGAAGGCAAAGCAAAATTGGGACACACATTACACGCGCGTGGCGCTTTTGTGGTTGTCATTCACGTTTTCTGTACGTCTGTGTGCCATACACAGACTGTTTAAAATCTGCTAAAGCTTCCTAAGTACAGGATTATCGAAATGTCTCTGCTGACAAAGTTATTGCCCTCAAAGTATACCATCAGCGAAGCTGTACGCCAAAGTCGCCTGAAGTGTTCAAGCGCCTGTTGGAGTCGCGCGATGCAATTACGTTTTGTTCAATACCAAGCACGTAACGAAGTTCAGTACCATACGGGACGCTGCCAGGCTGATTCACGTAAAATTTATTGCTTCGGTGCATTCAAGGCTAGCAGGGTTCTTGTTTCATGTTTGTTAGGCTCTGACTTCTGCATTTTCTGTGGAATGAGGTTTCGGCTTTAGAGTCGACGATGAGCGTGATAAACTGCATGCAGCGGTGTGCTCGCACACAAATATCCTATGCATAATGCATCAGTGCACTTGGTGAAAAATACGTCTGTTTCATACACTTTTATCAGTTTTTTTTTAAGGAAAGTGCTAGGTACCTGATATGGACCTGCAAGGACCCGAATTCTCTGATTCTAGTGACCCGATTTTCAATTTTAGGGACCAGAATCGGGTCCCTAAAACACCCTAAAAAACCTGCTTTTGTAGTTAATTTTGACCAGGGTTTCTGTCAGAACGTATACGCGATCCACTATCTCAAAAACCCTGATTTCAACTTGCTGCAGCTAAAGGCACCGAGAAAAGTAATAACAGCAACAACTAAGCTCTTGTCCATTGTACCGTTGTGCCGCTGTGATCCCACCATTGCAGAACACTCTACTGTAGAATAAAAATGACTTGAGGTATCCGAAACTGACGTATGGGACGCTTGCTTTGAGGAACGAACTCAGGGTGGCAAGCGTTCGTTGAAATGATGCGTGCGGTCGGTTACAATTGAAAGGAGATTTTAATTGCAACTTTGAAAGAAAACTGAACTGTTGGATAGCACGCTGATTGTTGTTGTAGTGATCGACCCGACCCGGTGTTTGAGAAAATATTAGTCTAACCGAAGGCAATACGCGCAATTCCTTAAACAATCACGAGATTGTTTATCCAAAGCGCCGGGCGTGGATGAGGAAATAACGCAAGACTGCGCTCCCGTCGTGATTGTTTTTGTAACTGTCCATGCTTGATCTAAGAAACCTTGTCTGCTGCTCTACTTTTCGTTTGGCTCTCGTCGGCCGAGTCTTGTCCTACTCACAAAGAGAGATGTTTTTTTACTTCAAACACTATCTTTGTCAGACGTCCTTTACCTGCTTCCGTAAAATTACCTTTCACTTTACTGATTTGGCAATGAAACAAAATGATAATCAGGGTGAAAGACATTTGATTAAATACCGTTTTAAGAACACAGGAGGTTATTTGACTACTCTTTTACAAAATAGAAAGCAGAACCTTTTGCATAACTAAGGTTTTATTGCGTGGTGAAATTTTGTAGTTTATGGAAAGATGAAAATGGTTACTTTTCTAAACGTCGCAGATTATGTAATTTAGGTCATTGCCCTGTCAGTTGTTTCTTTCGACTAGTAAGACTTTCATGTTTCATTTTGCAGGATTAAATATGTTTTGAAAAAGAAGTCGCAGAAGCACATATTAGATGAGTTTTGCATTTGCGTGGCTTGTACTGGTGTAATTTCCATGTGGTAACTGGGTAACTGCTGATTGGCTTACTATGAATGAGCGACTGTTCCAGGAGAGAGAAGCTTATTTTCCTTATTTTGCGGTTTTATCGCACCAGACTGGAGGCCATGGCTCTATTTATCCCATTGGATATAACAACGATAGACTGTCAAGCACATCATGCAGGTACAGCTGTGACGATCATTTCACTGCACTCCAACAAATGTTGAGCTTAGTAAAAATATTTCAGAAAATAGCAAATAAAGATAAAAAATAGATTATGCTGAGAAAGCAGCTCACAAACGTTGGCACACAGTTGTTCATTGCACACCAATTCGCTCATGAGCTGTCTGATGGTTGTGTTGGCAAAATCGAATTTTTACCTAAATTGGAGATGACCTATGCTTTTCCAAGAAATCGAGTAGAGCATATGTGAATGTTTTAAAAATTGTGATGAATTGCCTGTTGTTTTAACAACTTTGATAAAATTATTATCAGCAAGTCCCCTATCCATAAAGCACTGTCGGTGAATATCATCATGGAGGCTCTTTGTACAAGGGCGTACGCAAGGGGGGTTGGGGTTAAAACGCCCCATTGAGCTTGATATTTTACAAAAACTTTATTACCTGCGCAAAGGAGATTAATTGTTTTCGCGTACTTTTTGCATGTTAATTTGTCTACTCAATGCAAGTACAGCACCACGGAACGAATTTGCATGCAAATTTCAAGGAACATTGTAAATGGGCCAAAAAGTAATAATTAGATTTCGGTGGTATTCTGCGTTATCGTCTGCGTCCAGAAACCATCTCACCACAATTTGCAAACCTTTCGCCTCTGCGCATGTTTAAGATTGTGTTCCGCGGTAGTTCACTTTATCTGAAACAATCGCATTTATTTTGTCTGCTAAGGCTGATCAGTGCAAGCGCTGACCACATCATTAGCTACCATACCAATTTCTGCGGCATCATAGAACTGTTGCACGAGCACAAAAACAGCTGTTGTTGACATAGAAGCATTCAGGCATTTGTTATTGTCTCAGCAGGGAAAAAGGAAAATTAAAAGTTTGCTGGACTTCTATACATAACAAAAATCGAAAGTTTTCTTGCGTACTTTATGCGCATTCTCAATTCTTGTGTAGTTCAGCAAGGTTCGATCTTGCGAACCGGGGTGTGCGCCACATACAGTCCAGCCGAAATTTTTGCATACTCGACAGCTTGTATTCGACAAGACATTAGCGCAGCCTCATTTTGCAGTTGTAATATGCTCTGACGCAATGATGAGTGTATTTTCCTTCCCTGTTTTTACGCGCAGCCTGATATTTGTGCAGTTATGAACCGCTGTGTCGTAGCGTTGAGTGTATTTTCCTCCGATAGACTAACTTGGAGCGAAAATAGTAATAGTTCATGATTAGTGCAATGACATACAAAATAAGGGGATAGGATGCAGAAAAATATGCCTATTATGTCAACAAACTTCGCCAAAACGTTGGTTTGGAAACAACTTTGACGTCAAATTGTAACGTCACAAACAGCGCATACCAAATACAAACAACCACCATATGCCACTGAATGAAAATGCCCCATGAAAATTTTCTGCGTGCGCCACTGTCTTTGTATGAAACTTGATGGATGAATCTGCTCAAATCAATACGTCAGCCTGTTCATCAGCATTGTAGTGGAGTCACATTCGTTCTCAACAGTTCAAACTACTTTGAGTGTAAGTGGCGAAGAGTAAAAGAGAGCCTCGCAAAAAATGAACCTGAGTTAAACTTTTATTTTTTTTGAGCTACACTTGAATATGAGTTAGACTTTTGACTTTAGCAAAGCCTGGTAGAATAATTCGCTGGTTTACAAAAATGTTTGCAGATGTGGAAAAGTCTCTGGAAACCGTGGAATTGCTGAAATAAGCATTGCATCTAGGATCCTATATTTTCTAGTGCAGTCAAACGTGGAACCTTTCGATGTTTTTCCGAGTTGTTGAATGCACGTTGCTAAAAGTCAGCAATCGTCGTAATAACCGCACTTCACCCGGTTTTGTTCTAGTTTTTAGCCCTGGTGTTTGATTTACACACTGAGCTTGTCCAACGTGGCTTTTGACAAACTTATCCTCAGTAAAGGAAACACACGACCACCATGTCTCTGGTGGCACTCAAACCTCGATAGGCCGTTCAAGAGCACCCGTTGAAGGCATTATAGCATTTTATCCCACGAGGTTACGATCGCTTTTCCCGGTGCTATGGTAGCGACAGCTCGTAAAAACAAGACAGAACAAAAAAGCGTTAAGCCGTCACTAATCTTAACGGCTTTGTGACAACCTATCTGGAGCAGTTGATGGGTGTAGCAGGCAAGGGCAATTCGAGCGCTGAAGTTCTAAAAGCTACGTGGTGTCTAAGAAGTTTCGTGAGAGAAACAGCCTTTACGATACACCGACTGCGCGTCGTGAGCGCTTGATGGACAAGTCTGCTTTACGCGCAATTACCCTATCGCTCTGTGGATGCACTAAGCAAATAATGCATAACAAATTTCGCAAATGTCTTCCGCGCTACAATTCAGTCCCGGACAGGCTTTGTATCTACTTGTGCTGTAAGGGTTATGTATGATTTTCGCAAAATCTTATCTCTGTCACGCGACCACTGTTCGACTGCCATCATGCACCCCTGCCTCCAGCAGTCACGTGAGCAACTTTTTGTTTATATAATATAAAGAAAACAGTTTGTGACACTTCACCACGGCGCATGTTTTGGAATTATACACCGTGTGTGCCGATGTGACTTTTACGATTAAGGGTGATCCACTTTAGCTGTGTTACCAAACATGGTTAAGTTAATCCCATATACAGGGCGTAAAAGAATCTGTTCAGATGAGTAAACGTTCGCTTCGTGCAATTACAGCCTAATGTAACACAGTAATCACGTAGGTATGCCCAGCAAAGCTTTTTGTTAGATGCCTGTGCCTAAGCGATAGCTTCATGCCGTTGACAGGAGCATGTTATAAACACTCTGTTGACGCTGCGTCGGTATTGAAGAGAATTCTCCTTAATTTTTATTCCTCGTGTTTTCTGAAAATATATCGCCTAAATTTTGAACACAAGATAAAATCACCTTGCCATTCTGTTGTATGTGAATGAAAAATATATTTCCACATAATTCTGGGCAGTAGGCCAGCCTGGGCGCATACGATCTACAGAATTCGGCAAGCAAACTGCGGGTAAGCCGGAATTAAAGATGTTTCCTTGTTACCACTTCAAAAGGAGACCGGACAGCATAGCCAATGTTCGAATTGAGAAAGGAAGTAAACATTCACATAACCACAGTCGTTTTGTTTTTGACTTCATAGGTTTGTTTTCTGTCACTTTATTCTGCTCTTAACTGTTTTCCATCATGCTTTTCCATATACCTGGTGTCACTACCACAATAATTAAAAAAATCATTTTATTACTGTCTACTATAGAGTTCAAACATTATGATTTTTTGCCACCACGCTTCTAATGCAATGCAGTGAGAAGCAACTATGTCAACCTTTTCTTTTATTCCTCGAATGTGGTATTTTTACATCAGTTTGGTGTAGAAAAACGTCCCAGCGTAGACCATTTCCATCCCATACGTTGAACGGCGTTTGCGCTATGCCTTGTTGAATGGTTTTATTTACGGAAAGTATTTGCGGGCTTTGCCATTCCCCAAAGTCAGCCGTCCGAGAGCGAAACGCAATTTGCAAAATATATATGCATTATTTTTTGTTCCTCTTTCGAAAGTTCTAAAGACACCTTTGGCCAGGACCGCTATCAGCTGATATTTTCGGGGGGACAATTTCCAGTTGCCCCCTCTGGTTGCGGGCCTGCCCATGGCTGTTGGATCTACCAGGACCCAACCCGAAGAAGCATTCCACTTGGCTGCTCTCGGATCCTCAACGGCATTTCTGATATGTTTAGGACACTGGTGGGCATATGTTTCAGGACGGGACAATATCAGTGGGTCAAGAAAAGTCAAACGACCACACCTTTCAAAATCCGGTGGTGTCCTCTAAGAAAATACAACATATAGACAGCATGGTAAAGAAACACAAACTCAGCGATTATTCGCGGCTATTCATAATCTAGTGGAGGCGAAATTTTTTCAGGGGAGGCGAAGCCCCGCTGAAACACCCCTGGTTACGGGCCTGATCTAGCACAAGCAAAATGGTGAAAATGTTTTTGGGTCGCAATTCTGCTTTACAATTCTTTTAAAGTCAGGTACAAAGCTGCAGATACAAACTTTTGCTTCTGCATTAATTTTGCGTCTAACACCATGGTCCTATCCCGCGGCCTGCCCAGAAACCTGCTGAGAGCTGCAGTTAGACCACCAGTGGTTTAAGAAGATTTTGTGTAAGTAAAAATAAGTCAACATTTGTAACAGAAAGAGATGAAAGCGCTTCTAAGAAAGCTTCTATTCGTGCCACTATTTAATAGAGTTGCGTTTTCTATAAACTCTTTCTCAGGAAAGGGGAAGTCACAGAGCAAGGCAAATTCGACTTATGCTCTGTCTGCACGTTGTATGGTCAGAATATCGCCGAGTATAGATATTTGCTTAAATCAGGGGTCGGCAACCTTTCCCAAGTCGCGGGCCAGAAACAAACTCTGCAAGGTTTGGCGGGC
>Ga0210059_1000085_pt1 | contig 77516 bp, 41 predicted proteins | sample Ectturendosymbi2_FD_188042 | JGI IMG/M metagenome (GOLD analysis project Ga0210059, IMG submission 188042) | Ecteinascidia turbinata endosymbiont from Florida, USA - Sample 2 (SPAdes) (version 2) | ecosystem: Host-associated > Tunicates > Ascidians > Unclassified | place: Key West, Florida...
GCACGCAAATAGCAACGTTTTCGTGACATTTGTGCAATCGGCGTGATGCACAAGTAGAGAGTCATACCCATGCCAAAAGAACAATTGTTAGGAAAAAGTTACCAGCGAAATCAAATACATTTGCATTGAACAAAACCGAAAATGCTTATACGCTATTCAGTAGCGATTACTAAAACTGGCAGACAGTCAAACGCATAGAGAAATCAGTTGCTGTTGGGGGCACTTGATACTTAACGGAACATAGGAATACAATATAGAGTTGTATTCATGTATCGCTTCTGAATCACGAAAATTTTTCAAACGAGTATTTTATTTGAAATAAATAAATTTCATCACGGGGGGCCCCCTTGAAGCGGGGGCCCGGGGCAATTGTCCCCCCCCTTAATCCGGCCCTGCAAGGGGCAATGACTCGATAACCTTCCGTTTTTCTCGGTGCCCTGATGTTTTTGCAATTGCTATGGTTTCTTTCTCGTGTTCTCGTGTTTGAAATTTCCAATTTTTGCCAAATAAATTCAACTCCTCCTATGAAGGCAACAGACATAAAATTCAAGAGTCAGCAATGCTGTACTTCATAAAATTCAACAGTCAGCAATGCCGTACGAGCAAAATTTATTAGTAATTTAGAGTTGTTTTTTTTTAGTGACCCAAAGAATTTCAAATCTGTGTATGTCCATATCACTGACAAAAAATTGAATGATGGATAAAACAATATATGAAGTTTTTGCTTTTATATGTTACAACTCCTATATGTAGGTAACACTTACTGTTCAAAGCTATCCTTGACACCACCCATTTCATTTTCGATGTCCTTTGCAATTGATAGTAGGCGAATGAACCCTGCAGCAGCTTCACCAAAATGCTGAGTTTTCATGAGAAGTCCACATAAAGTTAATGTCACCTGTTAAAATGAGAAAACCACTGAAATAAATTTTAAGCTGGATTATGCAAACACAAAGAAAGAACAATTGTCAATTATTCCAATTTTACAAACTCTAATGCAAACAAGCAGTAAATGACAAAAGCGATTAAATGCAAAAAATGTTTCAATTTACTTGCTTTGTAGTGTCTTTGCAGTAGCACTAGTGAACTACGGGCGTTCATCTCTGCTCTGGGGGCCATGTGGCTATTTTCAAAATGAATGCTGCACTGGCTGCAAGCCAATAGCAGCATCATGCATGAAGCTTTTCCTTGTACCATCCTTTAACATCAGGCATAAGTCTGGACAGGCTACTGCAAGTAGGCTACCTTTTTTTAAGTCTTCAGTAGGACCCAACTGGGATTGAAACCAACCAACCAACTTCAGAGGTGCATGGTCAGCTGTATCATTTAGCCAGTTAAATTGATAAGGAATGTAACAGTAGTTTTCCATCTTTTGAATTAACAGATTAATAATAAAAGGTCTTGAGGCCACATGCTACACAATTAGTGTAAATTACGGTCGAGATTCCATGTCTTGCATCACTCCAAAAGTGTACTTGAGTATTAATTTATGTTCAGTTGCTCTAGTGGGCCAAGAATCTTTGAACTCACTAACACTTATTTGCACATTCAACTAAGTTTATAGAGGTATAATGCAAGAATATGGACCACAAAAGCTTGATGTACTGTACTACAGAGTCAACAAAACAGTTCCAAGGTGGTTAAAGAATAGAACACCTAACAATAAAAGGTAACATTGTATCAAGGAGTATGTAGGAAAAACCTATGGTGCTGAAGGCCTTCACCTGTGGGCTATTGTTTGGGAAGGTTTGGTTAATGGTTCTCGCACCGCAAAAGGCACCCTTGCTAATCTGCAGTCCCGTAACTATCTTGAGAAAACTGTGCAACAAACAGACCACCTGACTTACTAACTCTGAGCTGTCAGCACGCAGTGAGGAAAAAGCCTCTTTAACCAGAAGTAACACAAAACGGCAGAAATGCTGTACAACACAACACTGTCTCAAAACAGCACACAGACTAAGGCACAGGCATTGAAAAGGGACAAAGCACCAGGGATATTGTCAAACAGGGAAAAGCTGTTAAAAACAGACAAAACCGCCTGGAAACCGGGAAAACCGATAAAATCAGACAAACAAGGTGGAAACCGTTACCAAAAATATGCCTTCTCCAGCCCTATGCACTAACTTTGAAAAACCCGCCTCAAAACCTAGTGCGTTTCAGCCACACCCAGTTCTCCCAATCAGGAAGTTCAAAATGGCAAAAGTGGGCCTACGAGGTGAAGCGAGCTAAAGCTGTGCGCAAGTTCGTAACAGAGTAGTCAAGCCTATCATTCCTTTAATTATATATTCAAACTGCCCACATACAAATTGAGAACCTTTTTTGATAGTGATCACTCCTTGAACATTGTTTGAAACTTAAAAATCATTCCACTTACTCAACATAAAATAAATTTTAATTCAGATAAAACCCACAACTATGGCAAAAGCCACTTTTCTTCTATTTGTTTTATTTGTGGGTTTATCGTGGACTCATGATTCATATCACAGGGGTTCATGAATAACACAAGAGCACAAAAATGGTTAATCATGGCATGTTACAGAGTGGGTGCTAGTACAACATCAACACTGAGAGGAGCAAAACACTTTAACAGCACCTCAACTAGAACTGTATTCACAAATAGTCATACATGGATCCAGCAGTGGGAGAGAAATAAAGACATTCTAACAACAGATTTCGAAGTAAACAGCTAGCAGAAAAAGTAATAAAAATTAATCAGATAGGGGTGCTCAGCAGTGTACAGAAGCATGTGCATTGTTTTCATTAAGGTTTCAAATGTTTTGTAAGACATTTAGCATGAGGCTGACAGCTGACTGTTTTTTACTGAATTTAAGCAAGTATGTGATGGTTGGCATTTTACTTGCAGAAAATATTCTGTTTTTACAGTTGTAGGCAGTGCAAAATTTGACTGACAATAAAAGCATAAAATCTGTAAATCAAAAGTTACGACTGATTACTATACACCAATAGAACAGCCAATTATGCAGCAAGGCCAAACTATATGACATAACTGACAGCCATGCTTCACATGATGCTTATACTCAAACCCTATGCAGAAATATAATGTTAGTACTCTTCCACTGGCAGACTAGACCTACTCAAAGACTTTATTAGATGCCACACTTATTTGGATGTTAGTGAGAAATACGGAGTAATATATCAGATATTCTGCAATTTTAAATGAATGTAATGAAATTCTGACCTTTTTTTCAAAAGAAATATCATTGCAGTGCATAGCTTGTGTCAAACATTTTCTGTAGTAATCCACAGCCTTGACGCTCTATGTGAAACAAAGAAGTAAAAAGTGATCAAGAACAGCAAACATTTACAAAAAATAGGCTTGTTTTTACTACTTTGCTACATCAAGCTATAAAGTTTATCTTCCTGAAAATTTCCAGTGGAACAAAATGACAATACAAAAAAGAGCACACACTTCAATATAAATCTAAATGCAACTGAAGAAACATTTTCCAAAATTAACTTGAATTTGTACTCACAACTTAATTGAATGGTTCTTAAGTAGCCATCAAAAATATATAAGAAAAACACGTTGTTTTTGCTCTAAACTTGAGAAATCAGAATAAAAAGTATTTATAGAAACTTCTTACCTTCCCAAGTTTTTCTAAGCATGTAGCCATTTCATAGTGGATTTTCATTATGATAATTTCATCAGTATTAAGCACAAGCAACCTGTTTTTCTGCAGCATGTTTTCATAGAGATATAGAGCTGCTTCAAAAAGAAGCAACGCTTGAGCTGTGCAAGCAGATCGAGACATGCAGCAGCCAAGGACATACAGAATAGTAAAGGCATCTGATAAAAAAAACGTTTCTGTAAATATCAATACAATATGAAGTGCAACATCTTAGTAACCTACAGATATGATAGGTAGTATAAGAAACTGTAAAAGGAAACATAGTCAACAATTGAGAAAAATAACACTGCACAACGGAAAAAACTTACTGAAAAGTTGAACATTCAGAAAGCAATAGCTGTGTATTGAAATAAAGGTAAGTGATGAGCGGTAATACTGGTTAGCACACTGGGAATAACTAAAATCAAATCAAACTTGCACAGAGGCTAATGTGCTGGTAGCATTTCCTCTGACCACAGCCAGGGATAGACGTTGGTGGAACCACTGTTATTCCCTGAGGTCACCAGACATGCCAACATATTTTTTCGCAAGGCTGCTCAAAGAGGGGCAGCGGAATTGCCATACACCCCAGCGGTTCCAACTGTGACTGGTTAAAGCCAGTGGTTGTTAAAGTGGTCATTGTATTTTTGGGATTTTGTAGCCTTAGCCTCTGTTGTTGCAATGCCTACCTGAGCGGCGCTGCTTTTGTAATGGCACTGAGGAAAGGTGTCTACAACTGTCGTGTCCCATACTAGGCTTAGACTCCTGTACCAGGGGCCCAAAGTCAACCCATTCAGAAAAAGACATCAAAAACAGTTATTTGTAATGGAACCCAATAAAATTTTAAGACTTCATGATTTATCAGTTGCAATGCATATAGAACTTCTATTTTATAAAATTCTACAAATAATGTTAGTAATTGCCTGCTGGGTATATCATTGCTTGAAATGTAAATTACACAATGGAAATGAATCCTAACTGAATTGAATATGTCAATGCAAAACAAACTGCATCAGGTCAAAGATTTTTCCAAAAGAAAAAAAACAACAAAATTATCAGGACCAAATGCTGCAAGAAAATGAAAACAACAAGATAGTCAATCGTTAGTTCAAAGGTGATATAATTATGTAAGTACAGCTGATATCACTCAATGGCTTTGCCAGTGCTTAAACTTGAAAAAATGTAAAAGTTGAGAAGAGCAAACGTGGAACAAGTATGTGAAAGGTAACTTTGTGTCAAGATAGTGGCAGGATTTTATAGCAACATCAAATATCAAATCATGTTAACCGAAAACTTGCCATCTCAAGAATTTCATTTCTCTCTCAGCAAACACAAGGCCACAAAAAGTATCATAAAAACACTCTCCAATCTTTACTCCCTAATATCAAACCACATACCATAATTTCTCTAATTACATTACTATGAAAAATTTATGACTTTACTTTTAATATGAATAACTTTTAATATGAAGGATATAGTCGTCATTCAACAAAACCTGCTGATAAGGAAGTCAAAAGGAAGTGGGAATCTTTTTAAGTGACAAAAATATTCACACCATTTATTTACACTGATTTGCATAAATATGCTTTTCATACCTTAAAAAACTGTAGGCTTGTACAGAAGTTTTGCATATTTGATTGAGAAAAACTTTTACTGATAGCCTACAATGGTAAACACAGGGCCGGCCCTAGCAGGTGCGGGGCCCAATGCAAGACCTAGGCGCGGGGCCCCTTTGAGCAGTGATTTTATGACATCATCGTGTTTAGTCAACCATGTTACGATCGTGGTAGAGCACAGATATACAGTGCAGCACTAACACGAGAATTGAGCACGTTTGCTAACGTTCGAGAGAAAATTTGCTAGTTCTGACGAGAGCGTTCTTTGTTAATAATGAAACTTATATGGCATTTCTACTGAATTCTCAAGCCCAAGGTGTATCTGGCAAAAATGAACAATCTACCCAAACACCATGGCGTGGGGCTCCAGAGGCGGGGCCCAATGCAGTTGCATCGGCTTGAGGCTGGGCCTGGGTAAACAATCCTATCTTTAAACTGATTTTCTTCAGTATAGAAATTTTGCAAATGATGAAGATAATGTTTTAATAAAACATGCAATAAAATGCAAGTAATACCGAGGTGTTATGTAAATGGAAAAAAAACTTAAGAAAAATTAAGTGAGTGGATAGAAACATTTGATGAAGATGCACCTCACTAAACAAAAGCATGCAAACAATAGATAGAGAAAGTTAAAACACAATACAAAAGTAGGAAACAAAATCTAAATTAATTGTATGCATAACAACAACAAGGATGAAGATGGATGGTAAGCAGTGTACTGTATGAAGAATTGAGAAATGCAAAGATGATGTTGTAAGCCACACCCATAGGTGAGAGAAATGAGCGAGAGTATATATATGTTGGGAAGCAGAAGCCAAGCAGCATCCATGCCATGGCAAGGGGCAGTAGAAGAGCATAGCATTTGGCAAAAACAATTTTGAACAGTGCAAATCATGAATAAGTAACAGTTACCTATGGATCATGATGAAGCAGGGTTGGGAACTTGGTGGTTTTTGCAAGCAAATTGTGAAAATTTAGCTATTTTCAGAAGTGGTTTGGCTACAAATATTTTGTTCGGCCTTTTGTTTTTTTTTGAGTATTTTAAATTTGGCCAACTTTTGGCCTAACTTGCATGTGGTACCACATTCCAGAAAGTCAGCAATCAGCATTTATCTATGTGCATTCTCAAAACCACCCTCTTCTCCCTGACAATTGAAATTACTTAGTTTAACATTTCAAATGCACGGAACTGAAACTTAACATTTATTGACGCATAATGATCATTGCTATGTAATAAATCGACCGCATTTGGCCTTAAGCACAAATCCAGTAAGAGGCTTCAGATATTGTAACAGGTTTCAAGCTTAAGAACAAAAATATTCTTTGGTAGAAAGTACGTGAAAAACAGAGATTAGTTATTAATTTAGTTAAATAAATACTAGGTCTACAAATAAAAACAAATCACTCATATTGGTATGATATACTGTGTAGTACCGCAATTGATTTAATATAGAATAGTAAAAACAATTGATTCAAGCAACACTAAACTGTACTTTGGTACTTAGTAAACTAAACATTAACTAAAAAAGTCTTACCTTGCTCATTAACTTTTTGAGGAACATCTACATATTTTTCACATGCGTTCATCAGTTTAACATGCAAGTTTTTTGATTCTTCACTGTTGTCATCTTTGACTTTTAAGCAATAGAAGGATTTGAATTCTTCTAAAACAGCTTCGAATTCAGAGGTTGTTGATTTCGAGATTTCATCCATTTATTTTGGAAGATGCATGTATTTTAAGCAATATTAATATTAGGTATAAATTCAAAACCGCGCAGTAACGGACTTTTTGTATTATCCCGCTCACCGCTCAACAGCCGGCTCACTTGTAGTGGAAGCGTTGCACTGCGGCATATACAAACAAGCATGAAGTTCCAAGCAAGACAGATTCGAAACACTTCATCCCATGTGACATACAAACAATTTTACATTTTGGTACGAACGTTGTAACTTGCATCAATCAAAATCCAACAACCTTCTTTATTAAATCAAATCCAAGATTTCCAGTTTTAAAACAATTTTTAAGGCTTCATGTAATATGGATGAATTTTGCAAAAACGAACCAATTCCTTTGATAGTGTGACATTTATCGGTAAAGTTTTAGTCATAGTTACCGTGACTGGTATATCCAGCGGTTTGGATTCAGGGTTGCCAGATAGAAAAAATATATGTAGCCAAATTCACTTCAAACATAACCAAACTCCGCAAAAAATAGCCAAACCTCTGGAAATGGTTGCAACTGTACCAAAACATTTAATTTTTTCACTGGAAATCAGTTGTTTACAGCTCTTTTATTTTTCACCTTGTATTTTACCAGAAAGCGTATGGGTTAAGCAATTCAACATTTTGCAATTATTTCTCAATAATCAGTTTCAACATTTTGCAATTATTTCTCAATAATCAGTTTCAACATTTTGCAAACATATTTTATAACAACTGTTCCGTACCATGCTTCTACTTTCAAACCTTTTTCATATCAACCTTTCTCATAGATTCTATTTGAATAAGGACTGAGAATGCGTAATTTTACGTGAAATCGATTTCCTAGTAAAAATTTGCTGATCGATTCCATGCTCACACCCATCGTGGAAAGTACATACTTTCAAACCTATCACAGTTTAATTTGATGCCACGAATTTTCAAACCATTAGCAAGACCTGGTTCAAATTTGGGGCCTAGACCGAGACTTGGTCATAAATGCCGAGACCTGAACACTTTTCTGCTGGTGATAAAAGCCTACACCTTAAATAATAGGCTACTGCAATAACATATCTAGTGTTGAGTTCGCTTTGCAACCTCAACATGAAACTTTATCTTAATCCGGGTCCACCTAATCAGTGACGCTCCAGAAGGTAATTTTTCAAGAAAATGACCTAGAAGCTTGTCACTACTTTCCGTCCATAGTAGTGATTGGAATGACTACTGGGAAAGTAAGACTTTACAAATTATGAATGATGAAACTCCCAATAAAAGGATCAAGATTGAACAATATGAAGACTGAGATATTCCGTCTAAAAGGACATTGTAAAACGTATTCATTGTATTGTGGCAGTTCCCTTCTAAAGAAGAAGAATAGCACACGTTTAGGACAACTTCGCAAGAGCAATGGTGAATTTAGCCGGAGTGCCCAAGACACGCCCACGTTAACAGCTAAGAAACTAAGACCCACCCGTTTTCGTGCGACTTCACTCTCAGTTTCGTTATCAGACAAAAGTGTATTCACTCATGGTTTCATTAATTCTACATTAAGCACTGCGACATTTATCCTTCAATACAAACTAGAAGGGTTTACACATAACATGGTGTATTAATCTACACAGAGATTTATTACAAGTAACAGGGGTTGCCGCAAGTTTTGTTCCTTCATGGGGGAGAGAGAAGCCCAAATTGTCAGCAGCATCATAGCCACTAAACCGTAAATGTCTTTTAGGTAATCTAGTCCATTGATATGCCCATTTGGACTAAGCCTGCTTGGTATGCCCACTGCTGGATATTCGGTTTAGGTGTTAAGCTTGTTATGCCCACTGCTCAACTGACTGAACGTGGTGCGCGCACGGGTATTTATATCCAGAGCGCACCTCGTTTCTCGTCTCTCATTGGCTACTCAGATGACGTCGTCGAACGTCACTACGTCGTGTTTTTCGGAGTTTTCGGAGTCGCTAGTGATTCCGGTTACGTTTTTTATCATAATTTGGATTGAGTTTTGTTATTATTTGTTTTTATTCGTTTGAATCGAAAATATTATTTATATTTTTATCTGAATTGTTGATACAATTGTTTTTCTAAGGTTTTAGCTTGCTCTCTCCCTTGTAGCAGACAAAAATATTGTCTACTACAACTTAGAACTTGGAAAAGATTACTAGATTTCAAGTTCGAAGCTATGAAGATCAGGATCGTGGAAACCTTCAACTGGGAAATCTGAAATCAACGAAGCATGACAAACGTCATAGACACACCCAATTATCGATCCTGTGACGAATGGACATTCACAAACAATGATGGTGTTGTTTCCTAGCAACATCGAAAGTGTGAATACCTTTAGGGACTTTCCATATAAACCGAAACCGAAACTACTTACATGCAAAGGACACGCCCCTTACTTCAACAATATGCCGATTGGACATTAACAAACAAACATGGTGTCGTTTCCTAGTAACACACGAAGTGCAAACACCTTTGGGTAGTATGTAGGGACTTTCCCATTGAAAACGTAGGTAGAGCATGCACGTGTTACTGACCAGAGACATGACTTTGTTTATTCTAAATAATAGCATGCCTTGGAGGCATGGTTTTTGCTTGTAAAAAGGGTTAGTTTTGTAGTCCAAGTTCAGAGTGGTGCTAGCATCACCTGAAAGGCTTGTCCTTTCCTGACGGCTCCACTCTCCTTCGGCTGTATCAACCCACTGTGGTTTGTGCAGCAGAAGTAAAAACGAAGCTCTGCCTTACAGTACTCTGAGGCTCGGAAGGAGTATTATGAGTGCTGCGGACTTCTAACCAATGGTTGCATTGGCGTCGTAAGCAGCTTGAGTCTTCACCCTGAAGATGAAGTTAGATTCATTTTTAGTTTACAGAAGTGGCTTGTCCCAACAAAACTCTGTCACTCTGTTTTATGAAACGGCTTGTCCGGGTTCACCTCTGACAAACTGAAACGTAAACAGTTTGTCCCAATTAAAACCCTGTCACCCTGAAGCATAAGTTCTAGATGACACATTTGGACATATTTTAAAATACTTGTCCTAATGAAGTTCTGTCACTATAAACTGCAATCTAACTCAGACCATGTACAATTCATAGTTGTCATGTAAAATTCATAGCTGTTCATTCACTTCCAATATTTCATGATTCTATTCAGAAATGCTTACTTTTGTTGGAAAGACCGTAGCCTACAGTAATTTATTCCCAAAGTGGAGGTTTTCTTATTACATATAGATTGTATCATATTATGTAAATAGAAGTACACCAGTGTTTTCAGCTTTTCGAAATGCATCCAAGGTTTTTCACAGAACTAACCACAATATATTGTTTACAAAACTAATTGAGCGCAGTCTACCTATGTTCATCATAACAATGCTGGTGAGTTGGTATGGGAATCAGACCATGCAAGTAAAGTGGGCAAAATCTGCAAAATTTACTGGTGCTTTGTTTCAGTGTTTGCTCCTCATCAGTATCGACTAGGTTTACGAACTAACTCTTACCCTGTGAAGTATTGTGTGTAAGTATTTTTGTTTCCTTGCGTTCTTTTAACTAATGTGACATGGACATTGTGTTTGAGAAGAACACGTAAACAAAAATAAATAAATAATATCCGATCTGCAATTCTCATTTTATTATTACTTCTCGCAAGGAAAGGAAATGTGTTATTATGAGGTTTTATCGCCTGCAGTTTGCAGTTTACTGAAGTAAACGTAAAGTAGTCGCAAGTCATTTGCAAAAAGAAATAAAGAACATCGAGAAGAAACATTTCAGTCTTGCAAATGAACCGATGCATTGGTAAATGTGAGAAGTTTGCAAATCGAAAGACCAGCCAGCTGAATAAGAAATCAGTGAATAAATTAATAATTTTTTTCTTGAATGTCATGACCCTCGATGAGCGACATCGTGCTAGAGAGAAATGTAGGAGCCCCCCCAGAATGTTCTTCTAAATCAGTGGTTCCCAACCTTTTAAGCTTGCGGCACCCGACAGAAAATAAACACAATATGCGGCACCCAGTGGCGAACCCATAGCAATTTGCTTTAAGGTTTGATGACAGTTTGAATATGTATTTTTTAATGATACAGCATATTGATATAATATTAGCTCGCGGCACCCCTGGATATTGTAAATGGCACCCAGATTGGAAACCACTGTTCTAAATGAAAAGCAAAGAAAAGCACCTGATTTTGAGCTTGCATTGCCCAAAGACTGTCAACCGCAGTCTTCCTGTCTCGTCCGCCCATTGCAATTGCGGGCATCAAATGTGATTTGATTAAACATTGTTGTTCAAAAATTTATGTGCGGGCACCTAAGCACGAAGCCACTGTCTGCGAGTCCACAGCTGCAACAACAAATGTGTCTACTGCTTTACATCTCACAGACATAAGTAATACATAGAGACAATCAACTTAAACTATTGAAATTTTGTTCCTATCACGCAACCGTTTCTGTCTCGTTGTTGATTCCTAGGTGTGGCGCCAAACTGCAACTAATTATGGACTGTGTCACAGAAGTTCTGGAGTTTGGGGAAACTATTGTTCCCAGATATACCTGATCCAGAGCGGTGGGCCTCAAGTGGCTCCAGCTATGAATCAAATGGCCTCAGAATGACTCTTCAAATATGCAGTGCGTAATCAGTCTTGCGATGGGGTATCAATAGATAGGTGGGAAATATTTCCCCACTGTACCATCACATGAAGCTGAACTTGGCTCCAACATAATAGCCACGCCTTTCCTTGGAACTCACTAGGGGGCGCAAAATGTGGTCTTCCGACAAATGGACTGCTTCGTAACCATCACCTTTGCCTGGTTGTCCTCAAATTTTCTCAAAGTTACAAGCCTTTTTTGCAGTGGTTCTTTCGCACATAAGTTTGCGCTACAATTTTTCATTTAAATATATGCGAAAGCACGATGTGGCACTTGCTATAGGGCATCTTGCTCTTGTAATATGAGCGTCGGTAAACAGTCATGAAATAATCAGGAAGTGAAAAGTCAAGCACCAGCAAGTAAATACGTCGAGCTAACAATGGTCTACCGCCATCTGAAGAAAGCCACCAATTACCACAGAAATGAAAAGTTTCACGCAATAACGTTTTTACCATATTGCGATTTGCATGATTCCTTCCTGTTGATAACGTTTAAGTAAAATAATAATTTAGCAAGACATTAGGTGGAAATTATTACTCGTCTTGAGTCTATGTGTCCATAATACAGTATTATGAAAAAGTGTTACCACGAACGGAGATAAAGCAGCCTTAAAAAGTCCATGATTTATGTTTAATGAGGTAGTGAATAAGTTAACCTAATGCAAAGTAACTGCATTTACTGCATGTGATTCAGATTGTTATTATTCTAATGTAATAAGTTATTACCAACCCGACAAGAAAGCTACATTGATTTCAGAAAACTTTTGGTTAAGGTTAATAGCTTATGCAAGACAGTGTATACTGACGCACAAAAAATATAACGCTAAGAAGTTTCACCAGCAAAGCATAAAAAGCAAAGACACTTTTAAAAACCGTTTGTTTCAACCAATATATCTACTAATGACTGCCATGGCCAACTTTCTAGGATCTAGATTTCTAGACATAAGCCAGGCCCGTAGCCAGGTTTTAAGGTTTGATGGGGCAAAGTACATTTTTAGGTGGTGGGCACAATACAACTTGGGGGTAACAAAAAATATTTGGGGAGCACTGCCTCCGAATGTCCCCCGTGGCTACGGGCCTGACAGAAGACCTTGAAAGGGAATGGTTTTCGGCAAACTGCAACATCGCCAAATTCGTGCAGGTGCGCTTGTAGAGAATATAAGTAACGAACTAAATTTTGTGAAAGTTACCTCTGTGCTGTCACAATTATTTTTCAATAAATAGGTATTTTCACAGAAAAGCCATCGCAGTCAAAAATGTAAAGCGTTGCATAGGTACATCATATAGTAAGAAATAACTGGAATACAATTACAACAATCAGTCAAGGAACTTGATGTAACATCACATTACGTAAAAAATATGCTGCAAAAAACACGTCTATAAAATCAGGGCTTTGAATGCTCCAAGCGCAGAAGTCACTTTAGGACTAAGCGCGAAATAAGCAAACTTGGAAATGAACGACATTTAACGGAAGAAGAGACTGAGAAGTCTATACAATCAGTCAGAACCGTCGCCAGAAAGTTTTCAACAGGGGGCTTTACGTTTATGCAGTGGATTTGACATTATAAAAATTGACAAAACTCCACTGATTTGTAGTGTTTCATATTTCAATTTAGGGAACTTGGAGCACTGCTTTGGGGAATTAGCCCACCAAAGTCCCCTTGTGGCGACGGGACTGCAATCACCTATAGAAATGGCATGTGAGTGGCTGTTTCAACAACGGGGTAGCTTAATGAACTTGCGCACGAACTTCCTTTATACTCCATATAACCTCATAGACACACAAGATTGCAAGAAAAATGCTTAATGTAAGGATGCTGATATTTGAGAGGTAATATTTGACGCAATTTGTCGCTACTTCAGTGTAGGAGTTTTCGCACAGCAGAAGATGTGGACTGCAACACAAGAAAAAAGTAACCAAGAGAAAAACATCCACTGTCTGAAAAATGTTCACACACTGCAAATCTTAGAAAAGTATACACAGAGGAAAGCGAAAGACGTGAACTTCCAAATTTTACAAATGTCCTTAAAAAAGTTGTATCGAAACCCTTTAATTTACTTAAAAAATGGTTGAAACTTATTGCGTGATAAAATTTTGAGAGTTGAGTTTACTGATATTTGCTTCAATTCTTCGAATTGCTGTTCCTCTTGGAACAACTCCCATTTCATTGTTATAAATATAGAAAGTATGTGATGCCAAATTAAAATATGAATGAGTGCGTTGATCCACGCTTTTTCTCGAATTTTCCTTTGAAAGCATGAAAAAGTGTTTATTTCAGTAGTCAACATTGACTTTTGCAGTCGCTGTTATACTAATCATACGTGTACTTGAAAAACAAACGACTTTCCAGTAGTGTAGAGAAGGCAGTAAATTTTTACATCGCCACAGAAACACAAAAGCGCCTTAAAGCGAATTCAACAAAACCTAAGGCATAAAGGCTGCTTCACGAGGCAGTAATGCAGGGGCGCTCTATACAAGCAGTATAAACAAAGTATGCTAGAGCGCACTGATTGGCTAGGTCACTGAAGTACACAACGATTTGCCAACATGTGAAGAACATTTTTTATAGAGAGAAGTCAGGTGCTTTCCATGCAAGCACCTACGTGCCTACTGTAATAAGTCTGAGGTTTTGCCATTTATAGAGTTTTAAGTTTATGAGCACCTCGGCATGACAAACACTTTTGCTAGAATGTTTTTAACAATTACATTTGCAAGTATATTGGATCTACTGATACGACCAAGCTCTGTAAATTCAATACATTAATGACGTCACTGTAGTTAAATTTTCGCGGATTGTATGTCTTTCTTCAAGACTACACTATGCTTCATGTGGCTTTGCCGACTGGTTGTGACCGGTGTCAAGCGAAATTTCTGACTTGCGAAATCGCTGACTTCACGGTATCTGCGCATGCGCAGAGTGAGATTCCAGGTCATGCATTTAGCAAGCTTTGCCTCTTCACTGAGATATATGCTGAGAACTGATGAATGGTGTAGGGTTTAACTTTAGGATTAAGGTTTATGATTAAAAAAAGAAAACTAATTGACGTCTAAGATTAAGTAAGATATTTTTCAGCGGTTAGATATTCCAAAACGTTCGCTTGTTGTGGACTATCTGACGTGTAACCATAAGTTTTATTTTCGCTACAGACATCAAAACTTCATCATCGAAGTTTATTCCTTTCCTTGGGAATCGAAATAACTGACATACAAGAATAGATCAGAAATTTCGCAGAGGTCAGAAATTTCGCTTGACACCGGGTAAAGTTATTTGAACTCGCTAGTTTGAAAGAAGACCAGCGTGGCGTCAGAAAAAGCACGCAAGGAATTCAGCATGGATCCGGCATAGTTGATTAAGATAGAGAAGTGGTTCTCTCACGGCATTAATGGATGCTCTTATTTTTCCAAACTTGGTGAACCGTAATTGAAGAGATTTAGGTAATAACGAGTTGTGGATAAAAAATACACATTGTGCGATGCAATTGTGGTCACATTATCCCTGCTTCAGCCAAATAGATCTGAGACAGTGTTGGTTTGTTCGAAAAACAGTCATACGTCTCCAAGTCAGGTCATTACGTAGTGTTGCGAAAATTTAAATAAAACAACTTATGCTGATGGAGCGATAGATACAGTGACAAACATGATGGCTAAGCAAAGTGCTTCTGATAATTTCAAGATCAGGGTAGGCTATATGCTGACGCAAACCTGAAATGCGAAACAATTTTGGACGTACCCAAGCGACATAACAGGTAGTTTGCCGCAAATGTAAATCAAAAGGGCGCACCAAGGTCCGCGCCGACAAAATTCAAAAATTGCTGTCCTGGCGCAAAAAGAGGGATCGCACGAAGGCATCACAACGAAAGTTCCCTGGCCAGCAAGTTTTGAGAAAATACCTGAGCTCAATATTTTATGAAAATAAACTACAATATTCGTGTCACAGTATATTCGCTTCATGATGCAGAGGTTGATTTCAAACAAGACAGACACAACCATGACATTATTTCAGAAAGTTACCCGTCTTTTTATTTAGTTTCAGTTAGTTGTAATACAATCTTCTTCGAAGATTTTTTATCTGTATTTTTCCAAATCAAGAAGGGTGCAATTTAAATGGTGAAGCTTTCAAATAACGACGATGGCACTTGAAGCGTATGTCGAGTCAGCACAAAGTGATGAAATTCCTGTTATATCCTACAAAAATTTTCCTAAAAATATCACTAAGACCAAAAATATATTTTACCGGCAACAGAAATTTTTATCTTGCATTTTCAACGTTCTCGCTCGTACCATCACTCCCCCTCTTATATGCAGCTAATCTATGTTTCCAGGACAGCCAAGCAACAAATCAGGAGATCGGGACACGACCCGAGACATGTGGTCACCCTACGTATACTGGCTGCAGTTTTCGTATGTATAATGGTTGCAGTTTTCATCATGCAGGTTTGCCATCATTACTAATGATCATTGGCGTCACAAATTTTGTTGGCACCATTTAAATGTTGCACGCAGCAAGATTAGCTAGTCATTAATAGATACATTTCACTAAGAACGACTCTACTGCAAACGACCGATACCAGCTTAAGCCTCCTTTTAGCTCGAGCGAACTTGAGCGAAGATAGCATGCTGGTTGCAACTAACTACGTCTTCCGCAAGCCTTGTGCATGTTCCCAAAGTTTCCACCGTCAGATTCCTTCGCTCAATCCCTGTTCGAAAAAGCTTCACGACCCTGGCGCTACGAACCCTGCTGACTGCTTCCAGTCTCCTTTGAGGTGCACGCTACATGTGTACCCACAGCTTCCGCTGTTTCCGTGCAAAGGACTTGGCTGAGTTTGGCTTGGTGCTTGCACAGAATTTTCATGGAGATTTGTGTCTGCCACTGCCTCTACGCATAAGAATGCTTTCAAATGGGTTTAAAGTCCTTTTTGGAGGGCGAACAAAGTTCTCTGATCCCTTTGGGCACGATGCTGGTTTGATACAACGAGACCTGTGCAACACGTATCCTGCAGGGCAATGACATCCAGCCACGCAGGACAGCTTTTTACACTTTTTGTTTCGTTTCTTGTTTTTGTAGTTTCTGCGAAAAGCAAAACAGCAATCAAACGCCAAAATTGTTCTTGGAAAATTAGGAGAGAAAATTTTGGGAGGCTATAGCATACGCTTTTTGTTTTCAAAAAAATGGGAGTTAGTTTCAAGCGATTTTCAACCGCCCACTTCTGCCATTTCAGTTTGCTGATTCAAAAACCAACCGTTGGCTTTTACTGATTGCATACAGTGACAAACGACTGGAGAACACCTCATCGTGCGAAACGTTAGTGGTACATCAATATCTTAAAGCGTTTCTGACAAAGATGTATATTACTGTTTTAGCAATGCTATTATTACTGACTATCGTACACACTCCACCGGCTTTTAGGGTGTTTTTTTAAACATAAGTTTTGCAATCGTCGAAAATTTTCACATACAAATCTGATGTTCGAGCATGTCCGTGTATGTTAACTTGCATTATCCATTACGTACCTAGGTATCAAACTTTGTTCTTTTGAACAAGCAGAGGTACTTTACAAATTTCTGTTTAATAATATTACTATGACAATTACTAGGGTAACATATGCTCAGCAAATAAATCCAAAAAAACACGTTTAATTTAAAAATAGGCGACGAACTTCGCGAATACCATTGGCTCAATTGCAAACTGTTTACTTATTTTCCGCATTTGATTGCAATGAAGGAACTTTATATCATGAGTCACTTATACGCTTGTAGAAACACAAAAATACGCAAGTCTTACCTGCACTTGAGTTTGCACGGTGGTCCACACTCCGAATAAACTCTCCCACGAGTACAAGTCTCTAAAAGTAAAAACACGTTTTTGTCGATTGCACAGCTAAGGATTGTGATTTTTGGTTTCCTTTTAAGTATTAAAGTACGCTGGCGTGCTATCGCAAAAATTATTCAACAGTTCATTCATTAAATAGATGACTGATATAATACATCTATAAACCGTCAGCACAAATTAGATATATAGGTCTTCGCTTTCAGCAATTCGTCTGATCCTGCTCTTCGACCAAAAAACGCAGCAAAATACACTAAGCTGTAACCAAGTTTCGCGCATCCACAAGGCTAAGCCAGCAAATTGATATCAAATACATTTACTTACTTTTGCAAAAAATGCGTTTATTCCAATCGATTCTAACTCCACGCCTTGCGCAAGCCGACGTGTACGCACGAATGGACTCACAAGCGCAACGTTTGTGACGTGGGCACTCGCACGTGTCTATTAAGCAGGATCTAAATCAAAAATACATTTCAGACTGGCCGTGACTGACAGAGTTACTATTAAACGTACATGTTTCATGATTTCGAAAAAAACAGCGAAGATGCGTTTTGGATGCCGAGCCTTGGCTAGAATTTTTCGTTTGAACAACATCAGCAATTTTTAGTTGCCACAATGCAGCATTCCTTGAGCAAATGACATCATGCAAAGTTGGCGGTCACTTCAATGACGCCAGACGTGAAAAACTTTGAAACGTATTTGTTGGAAAGTTCTTACAAGGAAGCGATCTTTGCACAGGAATGGAAATTCGCTCCAAATATTTTCAGTTTGCACACTGAGCAGAAGCACAAGGTCGTAACCTATGAAGAGAGGTGCTATTTGGAGTTAGTGCCTTTCAACCAAAAATGTAAAAAGCAAACCACCAGTAATCTTTTGGAAAGTTGCACTACTTTTCTCGATCACCCAGGGGGTGTCTGCATGTACAAGAGTAAAGTCACTTTAGCAGAATACAAATGCTGTGAAAAGTAATGCCTTGAGCACGTGAGCAAGACTTTTACAGTCATGGGGCAGAACTCAACTTAAGTAATGAACAACTTGTTCATATCATTGTTCACAGTAACACACATTTTATTCAGCATAATTATGGCGACCAATTTTGACAGTTTATCAGTGCATTTTCTAGTCACACTCATGGTTAACAACTGCAAAAAAGTGTGCTTTAGCACTCGTTTACAAAATTTTAAAAAGAACATGGCTATGTTGAATTTCAAAGTTAAAAGTTCTTAATCGAACGCAATGACCCATTGCAAAGCATTTAGCAGCTCTCGTTGCAAACATGCATGCTTACTTGTAATATTCAGTTGGATCTACCTCCCGGTAGCAAGGCTGAAATGCGGCGCTTTTGAAAATGAAACACTGTTGCCTCGCTCTCAGTTTAACAAAAACGTTTTTGTCGCAAGGTTCATGAGGTCTACAAAAAAGACACTGACGGTGTTACCTGTGTTACCAAAATATTGCAGACAAAGACACTGACGGTAAATCAACCTGCCGTACTAGTTTTAAATCAGAGGTATTAATTAGAAAACGAGCCGTAAGCCGCGTCATGCATAGCAAACACTAGCAGCGAGCCGCAGTATGAGAGGACTGCTGCTAGATTGACGAAACAAACAAAACGCGTAAGATGGCGTCAACACAAACATCAAAGAATGGATAAGGCGCTCAGGATAAATTAATGTCAAATTGACACAATGTGTGTTCCAATTTATGGTAGCTCTTGTGTTTGGATACCTGGAACCGTATTGTGGCCTGGTGCAATCTTCGCTTGTCCCCACTTTCCAGGAATTAGCAAACTCATTTTTCTCGAATTTAAAAAAACCGTCTCCCCCAACGAAATCATCTCTGGTGAAACCATTGAAATTGCCACAAAGGCCACATAAAACGCTGTGGTATCTGCTGGATGCCCCAACCTCCAGAAAGTTATCTCCGTCCCAATTCAGCAACACACCTTCAAAAACAAAATAAAATTTTGAATGTTCTAAAATGCCGGAGTAATTCCTCACTTGTCAACAGAGCTAATGGTAATTCCTAACTTGACTGGAAGTCCTCCACAATCAAAAGCTCTAGTTTTGCTGTAAGTTTTGAAGGAATCATTTGTGGAAACTAGTTATATGATTGAAAGCCCAGTCTAATTCGACGAAAAAGTTGATTTCACCAATAGCTACATTCCAGTAACAACATAAACCGAACTCATTGAGCTCGAAACCAGCTGTCCTTTTTTATCAAACCGGTACATAACGCCGACCTTTCAAAAATAACGCTTTAATTTTTAACGTTTGCTTGAACTGGACAGTCATTGAAGTCTCGTCCAATGATGGGCACTATAATTTTCTAGTATGAAAAAACAACGGTGTGTTGTGCAGTTGAGTAATTACTCTTTATGCAAAGAGCGATGCGCGGTTTTATACTATGCAGAGTGGACAAGGTACGTTACCAAGAATTTATGCTGTTTGACAATACTTCCTAAGCTTTTTGGTAAGCAGCCGCACTGATCGTAAATTATACCTTGCGTTGTGCGGACCTTTAGGTAACCTCTGTCAACATATATTGCTGCCTGTGAGTTGAAGTACGGGAGTGCCTTCCTGTGTCCGTTTACCTTGGCGATAGAGCGCTGATGAAGAGAAATCTGCAGCGGTGCGCCTGGCAAATAAGTGCTAGATTAAGAATTGCTCGAGTCATTGTATAAACGTGCATTGAGTTCGACGCAACAGGTTGAACGACAACGAATAACTTTATCACGGATGAATTGTGTACGCACTACTATTCACATATGCTAGCTGTGGAACTAGATCAAGATTTAATTATGCAAAGTAATCTTCACGCTAATCTTATCAGATCGAAGCACAATAAACATGTGCTGCATACAAAAAGCGAAAAGGTGTCACCGGCAGAAAATAAATTGCGTAGGTAGGGAGGGCAATACGTCTTGCGGAGTGCGCTCTGCACAGCTTACTGCTGAGGGTCTCCGCGACATCTTTTTTGTTTGAGCTGTTTTTCTCACGTCTGACGTTATGTGGATACAACCGCTTATCAATAACAAAATATTTTGTTAAGTCAAGAATCACACGCTGGTGGCGACATGTTTACGTCATGAAGCTACTTTTGCAAATACTAACTTTTTTATGGACTAGCACACTATTTTCCCTTTCCCCGCTATAGGTGCAGTTGTTACTTACGTAGGTTTTGCTTACTTATTAGCTTCCCGCATAAAACATAAATGAGGCTGTTGGATCTTTTCCAAAAACAGCAGCACGGTACGTTACTAAGTAACGTCTTACCTAAAAAAGGTGTACAAGTTTCGTAGCAAACTTAATTCCGAAGTTTTTCAGCAGTTATTAACTGCAATTTTAGTTCTTGTACGCTTCATTGCAAAATCTACAGTTGTCAAGTATTTGAAAACGTAGAAACGTATAACGATTTGAGGCCATTTTGAAAAATATCTATAACAAAAAGGCGTTACCTGTGACGTTTAGGATAAGGTAAACATTTTTAGTCCACGAAATTGACCGTGATTTCTTTGCGTCATTCTGGACAACGACGGAAAATCTTTGGCTGAGGCAATCCTTCGCTAGAACATACTTGCAAGACCCCTGGAAGTTAAATGGCCGACCATCGAATGTTCGGTAATGTGGGTCACCGAAGACAGTGCAGATGCCGGGCTCTGTCAAGCAAAGTTTTAATTTCCAGGTGGGCCAAGTTAAAAGTTGTCCGAGCAAGCAAAATTTGAGCTTACCTTCAATGCAAACCTTGCAGCAGTGTCCAGGCATTCGGCTCGGTATTTGGCCCTTAGCAATAAAAATTACGTTTGTCTTAATTTTAACAGTAAATTGTTGCGGCTCACCTGGTGAAGGTTACAACGACTTTTGTGACACCTAAATTTTGTTCATGTATGTCTTCGGCCACGAAATATCACAATGACAAAGTAACGGAAAAAAAACTTACCGTGTGTTTGTGCCTGCCATGCTAGATGCTACGTGAATGATGTACAGATGTTTCAGATTTTTAGAAGAATAGAATTTAGAAAAAATAAAACCAAAGTGTGCGAGATTGATACACATTAGCAAAGTCGCCTTTCGTAGTTCACATATTCTATGTGAGATGCGCTCAGCGGTAGTGGTACAACTACACTACTTGGAAAAAAGGACTTCTTCAAAAATTTTGCAGAGATTTATACCGTCTTCAACAATTAAATATTGACCACTCTGTTGTATTCACAAACCGCCACGTGGTTGAAGTACATGCAAATATAGCCCTAAAGACAAACACTATTTATGGATTAATTTTTCAAACGGCTCCAGCTTCCTCCAGCATTAATTGGAGGCCATTGCTATGCTGAACTACCAAGTCGGCGGGCTGCATACAGAATCAAATAGAAAACAACGTTTCACGTTTTTTTAGTTAAATCAGCCACACTTTTACCGGAGGACAAATCAAATCTGATGTAGAGCAGTTTTGGTCTCTGCATGCCACAGTCCCGTTTCTGCATGAGCACTTCACGCACGGCTCACCTTCTTTCGTCCACGAGTCCCCGTGCTAAAATTTAAAGAACATTTGAACATACTGAAGAACCCGCCACGTTTTAACTGTGTGAACGCATTGCTTTGGCGTAGCACAGAGCCCTTCAAACTGAGCGAAACACAACTTACTAATAAGACGTTTCCGTTAGCGGCAGTACAATTCTTGAGCAGATCCGACGCACACGTTGTGCAGCAACCGTCCTTAGAAACCCTCTCAGACGAGGGACAGTCAACCTGGTTTGGACATGTCTTGCGCTGGCAAATCACCGTTCCGCTCTTCAACAACATACCGTGCGTTACTTTATTGACCACAGCTCTTTGCCTTCAATGGCGAAACTTCGGACATTGTTGGGCATTGCTGATTGAAGGGCTACAGTTGGTATCGAAGCCCTAAACAAAGTATTGATGGGGTACGCCGCTACACTATCGCTAGCGTTCTGAATGCCACGCAGATTTCAACCACGCTTGCGTGCGAAACAGCGAGACATAACCTAAATACCTTGCAAATGCAAGAAGTGCAGCCATCCGCTTGCAACTCTTGATAGTTTTGCAGGATTCGTCGTCGATACCAACACTGGCCCTGGGTAAGGGTGAAAATTCTTCGAGACCCTGAAAAAATCCGGGTTTGAAATAATTTCGTCTTTAATGCAAATACTCAAATTAAAATGGCAGTACCTACACAAGAAGGACAGCACTGATTGTCAACAACGCGCTGGTTCTCTTTGTCACACGCCAGAACCGGGCAAACCTTTTGGTGGCATGTTGTTCTTCCGTTCTGTTTGTTAAAAAAGCACATAAATATGTAATTGTGATTGTAATTACCTCTAACGTGCAGAAAAAAGATCAACTCGTGTTTCAGGTAAAGATAATTTTTTATCTGATTATTGTAAAATTAACAACTTTTGACTCGTAATATTCGCATGATCGGGAAAAATGGTCAAAACATATCCACTTGTTGTAGACATTTTAGGTGCTTGTTCCAAAATTACATTCTTCCAAAAGTGATTTTGCTACAATGCTTATTCTCTTTCAGTAAACGTGCCTTTGGTTAGGAGAACAAGAACACAAAATTGTGTAGTTGCCAACCTCATTTTGAAACAGTATTTAATGGTAGCTGGTAAAACCAGTGAGAAATTCTGACCAAATCATATTTTAAAGCTCAAGGTTCTCTCTTCATCTCGCAGTCGTTGCTTGTTCTTAAACCTGGTCGTTACTCCCACAGCCAAGTGTCGATTGTTGATTGAAAAGTAAAAAACATTTTTCAGACTTTGCGCTACTGTATTTTCACACCCAACACCACAAATTATATCGACGGTACAGTGAGCGGTGGGTTTAAGGTTTGGGGGGCCCAAGGCAAGACTAAAAAGGGGGCCCTCTGATGACCTCATTATATTCAGCCAGACGTGATAAGCGCTTTGATCAAGCCTAAGATACGGCCACCGAAGGATAGGCCTATGTTCCTGAGACTACGGCATGACTGACATAGCAGGAGAAAATGCAAAAGGGTGTTCATGATACAAAATTTTGATAATACTGAAAAATGGGAAGACAAGGATGGCAACACATAAAAGTTAGGCAATAGCAAGTTGCATCGCCTCCACTTTTTTATTTTCACGCCTCATTTCCCTGCATTCACCATCAATAAAGTACAACGTTTACCCCTTTGAAAGTTTCACACTTTCCCCCTTTGATAATATGCTTGATATTTGGTATCCTGAATTTGTTCACGTTCGTGGGAATAAATGAAATCATAAACAACAACCAACAAGATTCAAAACACCAAATTTGTTTTAAATGTTATCCTTTTAACTACAAGAACATGGCGTACAAAAACATCCAACCTGGGTCTTGTTTTGGAAAGCTTTGAGGCTGGATGTGTCAAGGCTGCCCTCATCTTGCATTGACACTAGTTGTTTGAAAAATGTGCAAAAGTAGGAAATAATTCATCATATACTTTATCGCAAACACTTCTAGCAAGTAGCCTACACAATTGATTAAATTTGTGCTGAGAAAAAGCGGTTCAAGTTATACTGGCTTAGAGCTGGCCGAAAACCTTCAACATCACCTAGCAAGTCTACCTCACACCAAACACTTACTAGTCAAGCTTCAAATAGCGTGTGACTTCAAGCATGAGCTAAATTCAAGCCACCTAAAATACCTGAAATATCTGTAGAAAAAATGAGTACTCATAATACTCAAAAAATGCCATTTCTGCTGCTTGATAAGAAGCATGAATGTAGCCTTGCTTATTAGCAGTCTTTGCAGCACAACAGCAATAATGCAAAATTACTTTGTAAGCTAAAAAGATAATATTCTATAAATTAAAAGATGTAGTATGGTCACTGCTAAAACAATTGAATGTTGTCTTATTTTTTGATTAAATTGTTTACTAAGGTACAACACCTTAAGAAATGAGAAACTTGTCTAACCTTTTCATTTCGGAGACAGAAAAAAGAAATCCTTTGATAAAAAGATGAATCTTCTAAATCATGTATTTATCAATCTCATTTTTACAAAACTTGAGTTTTTGTGTGCGGCACATCTGATTATGCACTAGACAGACATAGGTACTGTTAACAACTTGGGTGCTTGAACCTGCACTCTCCTCTGTAGGCTCACCAGTACCACTTGCTACAAAAACAAATCTGTCCAAGAGACCTTTACATTTTTCATCAACCTTTATGCTTGCTTACCTTTTCCTTGTTTTTTTCTGCTCCACTTGGATATTGTCTGTTAAACTGTGGTATTTTAAAAAAATCATCAATAAACTAAACACTCCAATCTCTAAAAAGCATCATTTGGTATAAAACATTATCATTTGGTATAAATATTTGCTCTTATTTGATAGGGTCTTTTCAGAACTTTTTGGAAGAAATTTGAACCCACAATTTTTTAGGTATACAAGTTGGTTTGAAGCTTTTCTGCATTTTCACATTGGAGATGGTCTTGAAGCCCCTTTGAAAGCATAGTACTTACACATTAAAGTTGCTGTTTGGGCCCCTTTGAAAGCATAGTACTTGCACATTGCAGATGCTGTTGGTGGCCCTTGTGAAAGCAAGGTACTTATGCATTACAAGCTGTTGGGGCCCCTTTGAAAGTATAGTACTTACACATTACAGTTGCTGTTGGCAGCCTCTTTTAAAGCAGGGAATTTTACATTACAGTTACTGTTGGGGGCTCCTTTGAAAGCATAGTACTTACACATTACAATTACTGTTGGGGGCCCTTTAAAAACATAGTACTTACACATTAAAATAATTGCTATTGGAGGCCCCTTTAAAAGCATGGCACTTACACATTAAAATAGCTGTTGGGGGCCTCTTTGAAAGCAAGGATTTTTACATCACAGTTACTGTTGGGGGCCCCTTTGAAAGTAAGGTACTTACACACTACAGCTGCTTTTAGGGGCCCCTTCGATGAAGTTTAACAGTAGAGTACATACACATTTCAGTTGCTGTTTGGGGCCCCTTTGAAAGCAGATTACCTTCAAATTGCGGTTGCTGTTGGCGGCCCATTTGAAAGCAAAGTACCTGCACATTACAACTTCTGTAGAGGGGCCCTTTGAAATCAGAGTACTTGCTTACGATCTTCTTTGTAGCACATTATATGAGCGAATAATACGTTTTTCACTAAAAATAAGGAAAATTTATTTGTGTAACACGTCAGGGGGTGCCGCCAAAAAGGGGTGGCCCGAGGCAAGTGCCTCGCTCGCCTCCCCTTAAACACACCACTGGGTACAGTAACCGTAGTTTGGTTGTAAAAAAGAGCTCATCGTTACCTCAGATACAGTTCACTAGAATAACTTATGAATATATTTGTATCCATTTGTATCCATTGGTACTTTATCAGATTAGATATGCTTTCTTTTGCAATTCGCCAGAATTAGTTTGACGAAAAAAAGAAACGTGTTTTTTCAGAAATTGTTCTGAAAGCATTCAAAATTGCATGTTAAAGGAAATCACTAGGCAATTGAAAAATTTCTATTTTTAGTTTATATCTTCAAAATATGAAAAATCTACTTCAGCATTACACATAACTTGATTTTTAAAAGACGTAGAGTGCACTGCAATAAAATAATTTCATGAAAGCCTTTCGCGTTTGCTTGATTGCATCAAAGTTTGAGTGGGAGTTTAATTTAAGAATGTTTCCTGCACTTTCAACCTTTTGCTTGTATATAAAACCCAAACGGTTAAAAATATTTATGCTTTATATAAAGAAAGCACAAAAAGTCCTTTTCACTGCGTTATATGTTGTCCCCCAAAGCTCCAAACAATGATCAGTGTCTTCTATCTGCATTTCCAAAGTCACTGAGAAGGGTGGTATTGGAATAGCAGCATTTCTTTTGTTGCAAAGTTTTCAGTCGCAAGCAGAAAACTTTCAGTTCGGTAAACTTTTATAAAAAGTTTGAATAAGCATTTTTCTGAAAGCAGGAGGTCTAGTCTACCTGATATTTTCCGTAACATATCGTTTTCGAAATGTATAGCAGAGTTTGCACTAATATGTTTCTTCAGTTAAGCATTAATTTTAGCTAGAGACTCTAGCAACTGAAAGATTTGGTCAATCAGTCAGAAAATGCTTTAAATCATCCAAAACTAAAATTAAACAGTCAGTTTTTCACTGGATGACAAAAAACAGATCAAAATCAAGGGGTCAGCCAATCGATTGGCAGACGTTTCCGGGCTTGTCAAATGCACGTTTCCCTGATTAAGCAACCTTTTGTTATCTTCTCGTGATTCTGCTAAGTTCAGAGAAAAAGTAAGGGTTTTGCTGTTTGGAAGAAATCATGCTGAGGCCAATGCTTGCTTCGTAACTTGCTGTGATGTAAGCATAAGTTTAAATCACCTTGCAAACACATTCGACGCAGTCATCTTCTTTCGGAAAGAACACTTCCCCCTCCCGATACAAAGTTCCTCCATACGTACAACCTGATAAATATTTACTTCAGTAGCTTAGTTTCTTCTGCAATGTGTCGAAGTTTAGTCCGATTCCACCACGACTCTGTCAACGGCTGCTTTTATCGAGTGCACCAATTTAAGAGTAAAGCGTATCAGGAAAAGACTTACTTTGAAAAGCATAAACGTCTATCCTAAAAACACGCAGAATCGTTCATGTCTCGATTTTAATTTGTTGTATCTATTAGTAATCGTAGGTTTGTCGAAGCGGAATGCGTTTGGTGAGCAAATTTTCAGAACTTCTTTGTATACGAATATTTGCCTGTTTGAAGCATTGCAAAGCATTGTTTTTTAGTTATTCTCAGCTATTTTTTAAAACGAATTAATATTTTGACAAATGAAATACACCACTTCACGGATGACAAAGCAGTTTACATCCTTGCGCACCTGAGCAAGATGGACAGCATTCTCCTCTAGATGGAGGTAAAGCACCACTGCAAAGCGTGCGACACTGAAGATTTGCTCGCGTGAGGATTCCATCCTGTTTGGAATACATACAGTATCACGAGGCATACACAGCAGCAAGGGTGATGTGTACAATCACGTCCACGCGGAAAAACTGAATAACGACCACAGGTTTATACATCTCTTTCATGTTTTGATGAAAGAGTTTTTGATGATAAAGCATCAGACATTACAGGGTGTATTTATCACATCCCACAACGTGAAAACTTTAAACGTACGCAAATAACCTGCAGTTGAATGTATTTACTTTCAGGGAGATAAACGGCTTATCCAACACTGTAGCAATTTCAATATGGAGTTTTTTCAGGCGTTGTATATCCTAACTACATCTCGTGATTCCACTAGAAAAACACCTGCATTTACACAATGAATACATCAGAAAGTTGTATCGGAAAAAACTGAAGAGACACACGTAAAGCAGGTTGCATCTGAGCTGAACTTGGAAACGTTTTATGCTGTATTTACTCCAAGGTTTTGGTAAATATTTGAAAAAAGTTCGTAGTGATCAGCCGATTCTACAGAAGCCTGGGTTTTCATACCATCTTTTTGCAGACAAGAAGAAATTTTGAAGCAAATTTTCATACAAAAGTCGACCTATTGATCCCTCCTATTAAGCACTTGCCTGACAATGTTGGACGATGCAGGCAGAATCTTTGACGGGAAGCCAAGTTGCGGTCGGTTCTATTCGGTTCCCTTCGGCTAAACAGTCTGGATACAGATAACAAAATCCAACTGCGTTACAAGCTTGGATTGAAAGTATCTCTAGCTATAGATAAGTTTTTCTAAAATATTCATGGGTAAAAGATGAAAGCAACAAGCTATCTAGCTAAGCCATCTGTGTTTAAGAGTAACAAATGTTTGCTTTACAACATAGTATTGACATAAAACAGGGGTGAGGAAGCTATTTACTATCACGGGCCGCATGAATTGTGCATAATCGCTGGAGGGACGCAAAATCAATTAATTTTATCGTAAGATTCTACCACAGTCTAACAATGAGGACGAGTGACTTCTTTTGACTAACTATCTAAGTGCCTGCTTATCATGGAGCTTCGTTTTGACGCGGTGTTGTACTCTAATAACTTGGGTAACGAAAATTATGATGCGGACCATGCAAATGTTGACGTGGGCCGCAGGATCCCCACGCTTGACATAAAATCTTGCAGATACCTTTGACACATGAACATTACCTGTAGCATGACATCATGAATCCGGAAAAATTTCAAAATTTATTTGATTCAAATGAAAAAATTCAGATTGTCAAAACGCTTGTTTAAAGGGTTTGTGTCACTCTGGTTTGCATCAATTTAGTTTACAAAACGCAACAGCAAACGGATCAAAACTGATTGTTTCAATATGATAAATCAAAACGATATGCCATTCGTAAATTGCGCGTACATCAGATAACACGACAAAGAGACGAGCTCATAATTTACGAAACTAAGTTAGTTACCCATATCGCTACACCTTCATAATAAAAATGATTTTTGTCACTTTCACGACGCGAAAATCTTTTTCGAAAAGTTTCTTCAGAAACGCCATTCTTGACATGTGGTGGCTATCACAATAACTTTGCGGCGTAACACACCACAGATTCATACAACTGGCCATGGGCAGTGGTGGAGGAACCTTTTTCACAGTGAGAAGCACAAGTGCACGTCAAAACAATTATGGAAAATGTTTTTCATTAAGCGAGTCATTTTAACAATGGACCCAATACTAACTGTGTTGTGTAAACGTATTTAAGCAAAACTCGAATTGTAAAAGTAGGGGCTATGCCCCCAGAAAAAAATGGGGGGTCTAGACAAAAACGGCCCCCCGGTTCCGCCAGCCCTGGTCATGGGCGCCGGAAGGATTTTTTCCATGGTGGGAGAATAGTGGATTTTTCCAGGGAAATCCAAGGACTTTTTAAGGACGCGGAAAAATGATGAAATTTCGTTTTTACCACTATAGACAAAGAAAACAACCTTTTTTGCTAAATATTCAATAACAAATTCCACAGGAAAATGTCGAATTTCAAAACCCAGTGTGGGAAAGCACCCCAGCTCCCTTTCCGACGCCCATGCAACTGGAAAGCCTATTTGTTATCACTTCGGGTTACATCCTTTTGTAAAGGAAGTCTTTTCAAATGCTGCAGATACACAGAAAGTCCTTAGAGAAGCTCGTTCGTTATTTCTCAGAAAACACCATGTGGGTTTGTAGCCTTGTAAATGTTCACATTCTACAATAACTTAGTAAATATTAATAGTTTTCATTTTTCAAAAAAATGGCTCAGCGTCTTTGCAGACAAGGTACAGAATTTTTGTAAGGTCTCCTCAAATGGCAGATGCTCCAAGCCCTACTAATGGGTGGAGGCCCCAACACAAGTCAAACTTTGCTCCATACTCAAGAGATAGAAAATGATGCAGTTTTAAGATATTTCAAGGTAATTTTATGCTCCAAAGGCAATTCTCCTTTATGCGAACTTCGACTGGTCGTCTTTCACGGCAAAAACCTATCTCCGCATGTAAAACTATGGTCTGCCAGAAATAATACCTAAATTCATAGGCGTACGGGAAGGCATTTACTGGGAGGGCGGAAAAATTTACCCTGAAAATAACTTTTTAGTTTAATCCAAATGGGACCTGAAACCTTATGTAAATCTGTTCTATACAGTTGAATTCGTTTATAACGGCTTCCTCTGTAACGTCAATTCGCCCATAACGTTACATTTTGTTTGGTCGCGATGGCATCTTTTATATGCATTTCAGTTCGCTTATTTTATAATTGACATTATATAATGTCAATTCGGCAATAACGTTCTTTATGCAATCCTCTAGAGTCTAGAGGGGCCGTTATAGACAATTTCTGTAGTTACCTTGCTTGTTAACTAAAGGGTTTGAAGTCCTTTGCGTGTTTTGTTCTCCCAGACAAGAAATTTTGCGGTGATTGTTTTCACTGATGCAAACATGTACGCGACTTCGATGGCGCAACGCAATGCTTTGAAAGCGAGGGTTCCGGATCGTATGGTCTGACTCCCTAAAACTGCCTGAGTTATCGCTGCTGTGCGCTTGAGCAAGGCACTTAAAGACGCGCACTCAAAGGAGCCAAGCAATCTGCACGTCAGTGCTGCCTGCTTCTAAAACTCCTGTTAATCAAAAAATCTATCATCTTAACACCCTGCACCTCTACCCAGCGCAAACTCGTAAAAGAACAAAGAAAAAATTACCGAATTCTTATATAAAGCTGTTGAACTACCGACATCCAACTGTTCGATTTTTACAGAAAACAAGGGCTTGGTCCAGACAAAAGTCAATATAAACAGTTTTTTTTTAAGGAAAATGTTAGGCACCCGGTATGGACCTGTAGGGACCCGATTTTCTCTGATTCTAGAAACTCGATGATAATTTTCTCTGATTGTAGGGACCTGATTTTCAATTCTAGGGACCTGAATTAGGTCCTTAAAACACTATAATAAAACCTGCTATAACCAATTACGACTTTGGTCGAGATTACACACTACACTAGCTCAAATTACACGGATGGCCTCCAAGTGGATATACACTGTATTGAAAATTTTTTCATCGTTCACGATTTTTGAGCAACTTTCGCTTGCCCTGAAAAAACAGAGTTGCCCTAAAATTTTTCACTGTATTGAATATACTTTTTACATTTAGGATTTTTAGCAACTCACTCTTGCCCTGAAAACAGTTTCCCCTGAAATTTTTTACTGTATTGAATATATTTTTTATTATTCAAGATTTTTGAGCAACTTGCGCTTGCCCTGAAAAACAGAGTTGCCCTGGAATTTTTCACTGTGTTTAAATATTTTTTATCATTCAGGATTTTTGAGCAACTAGCACTTGCCCTGAAAAACAGAGTTTGCCCTGAATTTTTCCACTGTATGGAAAATACTTTTTGCATTCAAAATTTTGAGCAAGTTGCGCTTGCCCTGAAAAACAGAGCTGCCCTGGAATTTTCTCTGTATTGAATACGTATTTTTTATCATTCAGGATTTTTGAGCAACTTGTCCTTGCCCTGAAAAAACAGAGTTGCCCTGAAATTTTTCGCTGCATACATTCAAGAATTTTCAACAACTTGCGCTTGCCCTAAAAGACAGATTTGCCTTAAATTTTTCGCTGTATTGAATATACTTTTTACATTCAGGAGTTTTGAACAACTTGCGCTTGCTGTCAAAAGCAGAGGGTGCCCTAAATTCACTGTGCTGAATATGTATTTTTTATTTTCAGGAGTTTTGAGAAAGTTGCGCTTGCCCTGAAAAACAGAGTTTGCCCTGAAAATTTTCAAGCCCGGGGGTGCGGCAGCCCCCCCGACCCCCGCCTCGTACGCCTATGCCTAAATTCCTAATCATAGCCAATTGACAATTAAATCACCTGAAAGTGTTACACGCTCACCGTCTCGTAATGGATTAACAAATTAGAGTTTTTACTTTAAGTAAATGCATTTTCTGGAAACAAGACAGCTATCGAAATAACCAAAAACGAGTCTGCAACGCAGACGGTAAAGACAATACGGCTAATATTTTTGTCTCGTCAAAATATGGAAGTGGATAATCACAAAATGTTGGAAAAATTGCCTATTGGGGTGGCAGAACTTCTCGTTTCGGGTAAAGAATTCCAACTGGGCTTTGCGAACAATGGTCAAATGAAAACAAACTCGTGTTTCAGCGGCTCGCCATGTGCAAAATTGTCGCTTTGAAACGTGTGGTTATCAGATGCTGTTTCGCTGCATGGGAACTACTCACGAAACGACTCTACCCGGGTCAAGATGTACACATCCCAGAGTACTTCTTCAAAGCCATATCCTGACTTCTGGTGAACCGGAAACAAAACCCTGATGGACCCGCTAGTTACTCACTTCAAAACTGCACACTTTCTTCCCATGATCCACTTTTTGAACTTTTTACCACTCGTGGTCTGCTGTTTGAAATGAACCTGATCGCCCATTTGAGAGCAAAAATTGAGTTGTGACGGCTTCTCGACTTGTGATGTCCGAAACATGAATGGCGTAAAAGCTTTCATGAGATGCATCTCAGACGCTACTCCAACTTCCACGCTCTGCTACCACACACAGTGGGGTGATCAGACAGCAAGAAGCTTGAGTAGTTACGTTTCGAAAACCACTGGCGCTATTTCCGGGGTTACTAGCTAGTGTTTTGGCCATAAAACAGCTCGTGTAGCAAATGTATTAGGTACCGTACATCTCTCATTCCATAAAACACATTTGCAACATTTCCCAATGCAACTGCAGAAAAAGCTATACCCTGTAAGTTCATAGCAGATAGCTAGTGATGGTTAAGATTTACCCATTGAACGCGAGCAAAGGATTTTCGGAACTATCGTCTGTGTCTCGCTATCTTACCTTTGCACGTAAACGAGCAACATGAGGCGTTCGGTTCTTGCACTTCCACATGACAGGAAAGCTTTGGACACGTTCGAAAAGAGCAAGAAACCACGTTGCTCTGAAGAATAAAAAAGAGACGCTCAAACCACTGTAGAAAATGGGTGCTTGAGTCAAGCTATTGTAAAGGTTGCGTTGCAATCATCCCTATCTTTGTTGCAAGCTCGAGACTTACGTTTCAACAAACACTCGGAAAAACAACAGGATGACCATTCACGATCGCATTATTTTGAGTACAACATTGAGGGAAGATGCACCTAACCAAACAAAAATGCGGAACTAGAAAACTTTTTTAAGGTTCAATGACGAACGCATGAAAATCATAAACAGAACACTGATGCGGCAACACTTCACTGAGGTGATAACTGAGTTACTCGGCTATTTGGCGACCTAACTATAGACAACGCAAAACTATGCAGATATTGGTCAGGAAAGCACAAGAGTTGAGAAAGCAATTTTTAAGCCTAAAGATTTGTTAAGTTCGTCTTTGTAAGACTTGCTGCGAAAGTACCCTATACAAAGAATTTTTCTTTTGGAAAAAATTAATGTTAGCACTCAAAATTTCCACCTGCTGCAGTTCAACAAAATTACGGCTGTGCAGCAACCGTAAGCTGTAACTGAATTGGGTTGTTCAGATGACTGAATACGTTTCAAAGGTTTGGATTCATTGCTGCTCGATTTGAAGCAGTACAGTCTGAGTATGGAGTAACTATAAAATATCCGATGCAGGAAGCAGGTCCTCTTACTTTTCGTTTTTCAGCCGTAGAACAAATGCAATCAACAGTAACCTGAATTACAGTTATTGCTCAAAACAAATTCGAAACCGGTGATGTGAATGGCTTTTCTAAACTATGTTTTAAATCGGCAGAACTTCGAGCTCAAGTCAAGGTTTGTCTTGTATTAGATTGTTTAACAGTTGCTTTGATTAACTTGAGCTATTGAAAAATACTCAGTTGATTCAATTCAATTTCTTTTTTACACAAGGAACTACAAGCTTTTTTTACACAAAGAACCATTCAGCATAAAAGTTTTGTCACAGTCTGAAGTAATAAATTGACTATTAATGCAAAATGTATCGAAATCGGCAAGTAACCAAATATTCTTATACCCTAATTACAACAACTACAGAACGGTATCGGTCAGCCAACTACAATTTACCGCAAAACATCACAACAGGCCGAGAATTTTCATTGACCTGCGATGCAACAGTTCTGCGTTTGAGGGTCTAAAAAAATGACGTGCAGTATTGGGAATGTAGCTATACCTGTCCAAGGCTAAGTACCTGATGGTGCGTTCATTTTTTTGCTGTCTATTCACCAACTTAACGTCGATCTCCAGCACATTAAAAACGTCTACGCCCTGAATCCACTTATAGCAAATACAATTCTTACATTTTAGGCATCTGCGTTCTTGGCGCTTGATTTTCACCGCATGTGTATCTAAATACGCTAACAATTTACATAATGTAAAAAATAACTGGTGAGTCTGCTTTTGTGATTGGAACGCTGAAACTAATTGCAAGAACATTACATATATTTTACACTCGACATTTTTATCAAGTGGTGTTTAAAAAGCATACAGGATATGAAATGCAAAAGATGTCGTGTTTTCTTCGCGGCACTTCAGAGAAATGTATTGGTGTTCGCTTTCTTGTGGCGAGCAGTTAAACTTTAGCTATAAAATCGAGATGTTTACTTTAAAGTGCAGTTTTGGAACACAACTTTTGGCACACACATCATCAACAACGAAGGTTCCCAGCTTCGTTTACTCAAACGAAATGCGAAACGATTTGCAAGGATTCGGTAGTATCGAATTTGTTCATAAAGGACGCTTTATTGATATATTCGATAACCAAACAACAATGCCATTGTTTGAATTCACTCACAACGGCTACAACTTGCGCTTTGAAACATCGCTTCTGATTTATGAAGATCTGCTCACTAGGCTGTATTGACGTATGCGGACTCTCAAACGAAGAACAACCCGAGGGTGTTTGATGCGTTAATGGCAATTTTGACAATGGCAAACATTTACATCTCTGGATGACATGATAAAAACGCAAATCCAACTGACTTAAAACAAGTTCCCATTGCAATCTAGAAGATACGCTGACGGCAACTGCGGAAACCTAACTCGGATGCGTAATGTCAACAACGACAAACTTCCCTTCAACTCCGCAGGTCATCAAGGATTAAATGATTTCAGACATTTCTGCGACGTCTTAACAGACAAACGACGCGGACCTGTCCGGCGGAGTCCAGTAATCCGGGCTCAAACCACCGATTCAATTTGCTTCGCGTCGCAGGCTTGAAGGTGCCGGGAAATATTGAAGGATGCGTTTAGGAAAGTGCCAAAGTACCCGGGTGAGATATCCTCGATTGAGGAATGGAGCAAACAGAGCTTATGTTTGCCTTTTTTTTTACTCTTGTGGGCAGTGGAAACCCTGGGCAACAAGTGGACGAGTTCTCTTTGTTTTGTTGCATGTTGCATAGGTCTATTCGTTGCTGAGGAAGAAACGCAGTTAACGGATGCATTTCCACGAAAAACACTGTCCTAAGAGATGTTCCTTTCTATTTAGTCCGCCAGGGCTAATCAAAAATTCTGCATAACTTTTTAGTTATGCACGTTCCTGATAGCCCTTGCAACGGTGCTTGCATAAGGAGTATCTTATTTCCTTATTTCGGAGATTACTGAAAACTAAGCAAGGAGTGGTTATAGTCATCGTCTAAATGTGTTATAATTGAGTACAGAATATTGGTGAATACACGGTCAGTGATTAACAGAAATTGGCTGTTGTTGCAAGTGCGGATTTCCTCGAGGGTATATTTTTAACTTTGCACACCCTTGGTTGGCAAGATTTTGCTTTGGCAAATTATTTCATAATAATTGAAAACCCCTTTGCTCCGCAGTTTTTGCTGCAGCAAGATTAAATTGCTTTTAGTGTTTGGAATGCTGGTGAAGTTTGCACAGTATCACAAAGACAAATCGTTTATTTCGTTTTTTTGTCATCTAAGATTTGCCACAGACTTCGATAATTCTTTGCAAAACACTTTTCCACAATAGATAAAAATTTCTCGAAGGACATGTTTTTAGCTAACTTGGAAAACAAACTTATAAAAACAATTTGAAGTCAGAACCGTCGCCAGAAATTCTTCAATAAGGGGGCTTTACGTTTGTGCAGGGGGGTTGCCATTCTAAAATTTGACAAAAACTCCAGTGATTTGCAGTATTTCATATTTCATTTGATGGGGCTTAGAGATTTGCTTGGGGGTGAGCTAAGTCCACCAAAACCCCCATGGCGACGGGACTGTTTGAAGTTCCACCACTTGTAGATTTAAGACTACCTTACACACGCATGTCACGCACGGGTTCCCTTTCGCAATCTTGGGCTTCACAATTTCTCCTTCATTCTTGCAAGGGATTTCCATACCTGTTAACAGAAGGATAAAATGTTTCCATTCCATTTATAAAAACCTGCTGACAACTTGTTTGCGCCCATTCTTAGGATACAGGTGATTCTTGTTCTTGCCTTAACAAACAGAACATACGGGTTTAGTAAGTGAACTTAAGTGAACGCAGAAGCTTACAGAAAATTCCCGTTCGATCACTGCAATTTTTCAAACATGTCAGGAAACTTTCGGGTGAATCACTTGAGGCGAAAAATCGACGTACGGTAACAATCCTTAAGAAATCTAAGGACTAATTTCTTGAAACGCAACTATGTAACAATGCTTACAATATGTAATTTATGTAACATATATAACAATTATGTAACAATACTCACGCTCGTCGTCGTTAAATAAATATGATTTCGATACTCACATTACAGATAAAAAGAGTATATCACACAATGGTAGCCTCTTAACATGAAAGTATTTACAGGTTGTAGATCACATCCAATTTCACTTCCAAGTAGCTACTGGTGTGAAAAATGAGTTTAACTGCTACGGAAGTACTTCAATAAACTTTATTACACAAAATTTACTGTATCATAACTAATCAGTGAGGGTCACTGACTTAAATGTATGTTTCGTCCCAGGTTATATTGTAAATTAATGGTGATTTCGTCATGCTATAATAAGCAAATATCCGAATCCACTTACAAATTATTCGACACAAAAAGCCTTGATTGTTTTTGCAAGCAGTTCATATAAACATAATTGTGCTATCACTGTAAGCGGAGGGTGGTAATAGGTGATTTGTTTCTCAATTTAGATGACGCTCGGTTCGCACTGCTTGCAAAAAATAAGCAAAATGAGCATGAGAACAGCTACTGGTGTTATCTTGATGAACAATCTTGATGCAAGGCCATGACGTGTCGGAACGATAAGTGACAACACCAAGTGCAAAGTCACGAAGCTTTGCTGCAGGATGTTTCGCGGCTGCGCTTTGAGGAAGCGACAGCTTTAACCACAAAGCTTGGCACTGCTAAAATCTTTTTTCAGAAGGTTAGGCGATTTGTACACATACCAGTAAGGCCTTCAACATCTAATATCTCATCATGGATATTTTGCTGCGGCAAAATAAGCCAATTTTGAAATGCATACGCAACCTGCGTCGCGAATTTCTCTTTGCAAAATTTTTTCACACATGTTTTCAACCCTGCAGGCAGCTCTGTCGCCGCAGCATGACGCCTGTTTTCGAAAATCCTCAGATAAAGATCTCCGTTGCGGGTCAGGGGGTGAGCGTGACGTGACACTTGTAGACAGGTCAGACGTTCCGAGCGGTTTATACCATGCAATCTATAGCGTTTTGGCATCTATAAAAGGGTAAGCGGAGCGATACGCGGAACATTTAAATACCGCTGATACAGTTTACACTTTCGCATAACGACTTAGAGACTTAACTCTTTTTACAAGTCTACGCAGTAATTATGGCAGGTATTGAAGGCACAAGCAATAGCACTACTGCCAGTCAAATGGAGTACTAAATTTTTCATGCGAGTATTGATTGCATAATATCTGAGCAGGATCTCTGTCCACAATCAATCTAACGACGCTCCTTAAGGTTTTGCTCATCATGCATCAAAGCTACCTTTGCAACGCTTTCAGTGACAACCGAGTAGTTTGTTGCATTAACTTGCATCTGCTTTGACAGGATGATTGACTATACGACATGATATTTTAATAACACTGCAGCTAACAAAAGGTTTATTCAGATGACTTCCTAGTCCACAAAAGCTCCTTTTAGATATTTTTTCTTGTTAAAGAAAAATATCAGAAAACAATGAGTTTTATCGCGTATTTGGCTTTGGAAAGACACATCATATATAAAAACGGTGATTTTTTATCACCTTTTTCACCTTTCAGAACGCAACATCACAACATTTTACACAACAATGCGCATGATTTTGTTGCTGAATGTATTTCAAAAAGTAACGTTGAAAGCAAAGTTGACATCCTAAAAGATTAATAAACACATCGCGATCTTCGTGGGCTTACTGTGATTCAGATCGTGTTAATATCAGCGTTTCCTGCTTTCAGTTTGTCAAGGTTTGGAACAAAATGCTTGCAAGCGACTGAAGGCATTTTAATTCCACACGAGAAGTGCAGAAAAAAAACCCTCATAGCATTTTGGACTTAATCTAAAGAACCGAAACTATGTAGCAATCGCGAAGGTGGAAGAATTTGTCCTACAGGTTGCTGGTTTCAGACAATGAGATTTAGACTAGTTGGAACTTTTAGCCCTAGTAAATGAGTGTACTCTATTTTTCCGGTGTTTTTCTAATGTAGATCAAACTTTAGATATAAAACAATACAAAGTCAAACGCAAGATATTTACTAAAAAGAAAGGATGCACACCCATTCAAAATAATGATCATGGTTTTCATAACTCATAGTACAATTTTCTGTTTCATAGTAGTTATTGTAAAGTTTCTATCAAGTGCAAAATATCATTTTGAATGTGCAAGCGTGGACATGATGGTACGATTACAACTGCTGTTGTAATATGAGGGTAGGATTGTAGCATCAAACTCTCTGTTGCCACGGGAGTGTGAATCAATACAAAAATAACAAACGCAAAAGTATTGTTTCCCACAATACATGGCCGACTGAAAAAATACACTATAGAATTTTAAATATAGCTAGCCATTGCTGGTCCAGAAAAACGCTGCTTCGAGTTCAGCGGAAAAATACGAGTTTCCATTGAATCATCACAACTCACAACTGCTTTCTCCTTTAGCATACATTGTGGCCCAAATAATTATCCTCCACTGTGTGGTCATTGCAAGATATTGATTTTCCTGCATTGTTCGGATCAAACTGTTTCGCTGGCAGTGTGTGACCAGCAGGAGGTAGTTCCTCCCGCTCAAGTTTAATTGCTCAGATAAAAGGGTTTAACTGACCCTGCCTGATGATGAAAAGTCAAGCTCTAAAACTGGCCTTATCGGGCTCGCCCTAATCCGGCAAACATACTTCGCTAGCTTCGCTTTGGAGAAGCACATTAACAAGTCTTTGCTTGCCTTGTACACGCCGAACGGCACACAAGATAACCCGCGAGATTGCTGTTGAACTGAAACATCCAGAAACCACACTTCTTTGGTTATGTCGTTAAAGTTCTTATCGGAAATGTTGGCGTTTTTGTCTTTGCTGTAGTGAAGGGCTTAGCAAGTCGTCGCAATTTTCGGAGTTTTTCCCACTTTTAGTTCAAAGCCAGCAGCTAGACGATAACATACCACTTCACACCTTGCTGGTGTGAACCAGCTCAGTTTTAAACTTTCGGCTTGACAGCACAGTTGTTATCTCATCAGTGACACTTTTTACCACGGATCTGTTTCAATTGGTGCTGTAAGTCTTACAGCACTACGAACCTTGTAGCAAGATTTCAACCAGACATTAGTTCATAATCAATTATCATATTTGAGTTTTCGGTACTTTATTTCTTCTAGTACTTCAACACTGACAATTACTTTGTGTATCGTCTTCACTCCCACACGTAACGCAGTAGACTCAATGTATTTTCATACAATGAGAATGCTATCAGTAGGTTAATTTGCAAAAAGCAGGCATTAGCACAAAGAATTTCCATCACCAATATATTGAGTTGTAACTGATAACTTTTAAACGACTTAGCAAATTATACTTAGAAAGGCGTAGCTTTCCTCAGTGTAACCCGTACAGCGTTGGAACTGCTTATCACTCATGAACTGATTGAATTTTTGTTAATTTTTTTACGGGGAGCCCCATATCAATTTAGCCATGGATCAATCTAGAAAGACGGTATAGGTTTTTTATGGCCTTAGAAACACGTTGGCTTGCTTTCTTCTATAGGAAACTCGTTGAAAATTCTGCAGCAGAAACGAGTGTCTTCAGGCGTTTGTTGTTATAAGGGTAAACAGTAAACGGGGACACATTCGCACGGGTAATGCAACCGTTATATTGACACAGAAGTTGTAGAAAAAATTAGGACAGAAAAACATTCTTCAAAATGCTTACCCATACCCTTTTCAATTTCCGAGCAATGTTTGAAAATAAAAAAGTTTATCACTATAGCTCCCAAATCTCCAGAAAAACAGAAATAACTGTCCGAATTATGCCCAAACTTTAGTTTTTACATTAAAACACTAAACAACCGTTGGAGGTTGGGACATAGATATAGGAGCAATCAAATTTTTGGGTGCAAAGGATTTTTGCCCAAACTTTCCCAAAAAGTTGTAGTACAAAGTTTGCCGACCGTTTTTGGTGTGACCTCCAAAAAATGGTCTTCACTTGTTTTTCTGCAAACCTTGGACGCCATTTTTTGAAGTCAGACAAAGTTGGGCGCCAGTTTTGCACAGATTTTCCGGGTTTTTGTTCAGATTTTCAGGGATTTTGCCCAAATTTTCAGGGATTTTGCCCGGATTTTCAACAAATCTCAAATTTTTGGGGTGCGTTTGCACTCCCTGCGCCCCCGCCTCCTAAACCACTGGGTTGGGAGATAGGAACCACTGCCTCCCTCTGGTGACGCGCCTGGTAACAGAGTGTATTGTCCACGTAGCGTTCGTTCACTTGTACCTGAAGCTCTCCAGCAGGTATTTGATTAGACGCTCTTATATTTCACATTTCGAATAAGCGGCTTCACACCATTTGCAAAAATGTAAGCACACGCAAAAGCGGTTTGAGAAGAACTGAATGTATGAAACATAAATGTAAGAAACAAACATTGTTATATATGAATATTGAGTGATAAATGCAGAACCGTTGAACGTCCACTCCGAAGAATGCAATAAAATGCGGTCCGGTTTGGAGACGCAAAAGAGGGCTGTGGACCCAAAACTCAAAATTCAGGCTCCGGTTCCAGCTCCAAGCATCTAAATTTTTTACTCCGGCTCCGGCTCCAACGTCTAGAAGTTTTTGGCTCCGGCTCCAGAGCGATTTGGTCCATTGATATCTAATGTCATTGTATTATCTGTAGAACTCGCTTGCCCCACAAACTATGTCAGTGGGACCGGAACCCAAATTTCAGGCTCTGGCTTCGGCTCCACCACCTAAAAGTTTTTGGCTCCGGCTCCCGCAATGCAAAATTGCTTGTGCTCCGGCTACGGGATCCGGCCCCACAGCCCTGTGCACAACTGAGGATGTGAACGTCTACAGTGTTTGTACGATGAAAAAATCCCATGCTTTCTTTTCACTGATTGTTTGTTCAGCATGCGTCAATGCACATGGTGTCGTTAACATAAAAATGTAGCGTGGTTTACATTAAAAAAAAGTTTGAAATTACCGTTTCTAATCAAACTAAAGTCTTAATACATTGATTTTACTCTGAGTTGTGTTGGAACTCCATGACCAAACGTTAGATTTGAGGTTTAGTTCGAACGTGATGTCTAAACGAAACATTGAATTTATTTGGCGGAAATTGGAAATTTCAAATACGAGAAAGAAACCGTAGCAATTGTAAATAATCCAGGGCAGCGCAAAAACCGGAAGGTTATCGAGTGGTTGCCCCTTGTCTGGTGAAAAAGCCATGGTTTCCGAGACATTAATAACCACGGCGAACTCGAAGTCCTGGGCGCACTAGATAGGAAAAAATGTTCTAAGAAATTTGGTCATCATAAGCATTATGGTAAATCATATCAGTAATTCTGCTTGAAAAGAACTGACTCGGCAACGCAGGAAGATGTGACCTACCTACAATTTTAGATCGATTTTCAATCGAAAGCGCCTGCACTTTTCCACATTTTAAAAGTAATTTGACTTGCTGTAGCAAACCTTGTAAAACTCTGTCAAATTACTATTTTTGCAAGTTTTCAGGTATTTTTTTTCCTCATCTTCCTGGAAACGCCACTATACAAAACTGCAAAATTTATCATTAAAACTTGCTGAAGGCAAAATATAGTCAAAGCAACATCGACGTCCAACTGGGTTTTTATGCTCATACCACAGGACACATAATGAAGCACCCGCCTTTTTGACAAAACCGAATTTCGTCGTTGCCACCACGTGATCACGAAAACGAACTGCCCTTCAAAATGATAAAAGCAAAACATACCCGAGCAATATATCCAACTAAGCACAAGCGAATTTACAAAACCTTATTTGCCTTCCACACCTAAAATTTACGATCCGAAAAGTTACAACTTTCCGCCAACTTGCTGAAAGAAAACTGAAATAATAGACATTGGTTATCCCCCTGACAGCAACAAGATATTTTCCAATACGAATGTATGGTCGCAGATGATCTCATCTTATGCAAGTAGGTTTATTCATGCATTTTTGTGGCTCAAGCCACCAAGTAACAGAAACGTAATCAATAGAATAAAACACTAAAGGTCAGAAATCAATTGCATGATAATAGGCAATAAAAGAGGCTAACCACTGAGAACTAGGAATTCTACAAGTTAGTGTGAACTACATATTTGAGACAAAAAGGATTGGCGAATGACTTAATGAGTCAACTACCCAGTCAGATCTATTGTTGGTATAAATCAATACTAAGTAGAACACGCTTCAAGTGAAAAGGAAATTGAAGTGACAAAATCCAATAATTTGAACAACAGACAAAAGCTAGTAGTAAAGCAAAACATAAAAAACAGAGGCTGAAAAACATGCCTATGTAGGGGGAGGGTCGGGTGAGTACTGAATAAGTGTAGTATTGTCGTAAAAATTTAAGTATGCAAAGCAACAAGTGATAGTTTTTAAACAGTCTCTGTTGATGATAAACTACCGCATTTATATAAAATAAAAGCTAACCCTTCACGTGCAGTCGTGCACAAGCCATAGGCTGTTTAGTTCGATTACTATTTTGCAACAGAGCTGCGAGTCGCCTTGCGCTCGTCCCACAGCCTTGCACACATTTCACGTGTGAGAACTAACATGGACGAGTGTTGTTCTGCAAGGAAGACAAATCAAAGCCCAATCCAAAATTAACAAATTATTTTCCACTAAAAATATGTAATTTTATTGATCAAGTGGGCTGAAAGGCCTTCAAAAAGTAAAGTTCTTGCGTTCGACATAAATTTTTAATGCAGTTCAATACAGACATAAGGTAAGACCGGCTAGACATTAGTTAGGATTATTAATGTTGTAGTACTTGCAGATAAAGACTTTTGCCTTGATTCAAAGACTACAAAATGACAGAGTCGGTTACTGGTTTTAACGTTTCCGGGTTCCTGCAAAAGGATGCGAAGTTATACTCTACACAGCTGGAAAGTTAAAAAAAAAGATCAAGCATCGTTCAAATTACTTACCGTCAAGTACCTGACTTTTGCTTATGTGTATTTCATTCATAGTCAACAGAGCCATCAATACAAAAATAGAAAGGTAACTTCGATGTTTATGATTCATTCCATGTATGCTCTCTGTTCTCCTGTGGTGGATCGCACGAGATCTGCTCGTTTGACCGCGTAGGAAGTGCCAATGTTCGGTGGATTTCAAAATAACGCCTCGATGTTTCCGCTGGAAGTGTATTACTGAGCCTTGCTTGCTATTACACAGGCTCATGACGCACAAACCCGAACCAACCAGCATTTGTCAGCACTCCATAGAGCTTGGTGTCTTCACTGCAGCAGAGATCCATCAGAATATGATATTCTCTCAAACTGTACCAGCTACCGCTTGAAGCAGGGCCATTAACACTTGTTTCGATATTTTGGCGCTTTTACTTGCTTTTTGCGTTTGTTTAACAGCCGCGCCGAACAAACTTTTTTCCTGGTTGTCTCACAGCTTGCCTTTTTTGCTACTTTTTGAATTCGTTCTGCAATGTAATGTTGTAACTCTAATTATGCTAAGCAACCACATCTTTCATCGTTGGATTCGTAACAGACATTTATTTTTTTCTTATTGCTTATTTTAGTAGACATGCAAACGATGGTTGCCATATAATGCCTTTTTTCACAATTTTCAAATACATTACTGGATGCAATATATTTGGGAGTGTAAGTAACAAAAACAAAGATAAAAGTATGAAATGTTATATATGAAAGACAATCTCTAGTTTGTGAAATTTACCATATCAGCCGAAAACTTTTGTAGCAGCATTATGCCAGTACGATTTACTTTTGAGTAATTTCCATTACCATTCATGCTGCAGCAGCATTGCAGCGCAGCCACGAAGGACAAGGGTTGCGTAGGGACAAAGCGAAATAAACTGCAACTTCGAACCGATAGCAAGTCGCAGTGACGTCGTTTCACCCAACAAGATGTTTCAGAACTAAGAAAAAATCGACCGTCTACGACACAACACACTCAGCGGGGTGTAGTATTTATATATCTGACTGCTGTTACTATTTGATGCATTCTTATAGTTTAGCAGTTTCATTCCGCATTGACAAGCGACCTTTCCAAGATAGCTAACTTGTTTCTGGAGGAAGTTGGTGCGTAAAGATTGCCATCACTGCACGTGGAACAAGTACCTTTGTTTGTACGACCTATTCTCATTTTTTGTTATATCGCAGTAACGATAAGAAATCTATAGCGTTGCTAAGCAGGATCACTGACCGATTATCGTGCAGAAAATATTCGAAAATTCCGAGCCATTTCAGAATGCGACAATAAAACATTCTGTCAGGATTATTAGCATGACGAAGGTGTGGGCGCTTAAAACTTGTGGTCAGTGCCGCGCAATCCCAGGTTTAAAAATGCCATTCAGAGTTAATTTCAAACCAACAGCAAACCAAACAAGGTTTTACGTGGTCTGGTGATTTTTTGGTTGAGTGCAACAAATAAATTGTTGCAAAATTTTCCATTAAGGATAACCTACTCTCGTGGAAGCTCTAGGTTCACACCAGGGACCAAGCTGTTTAACTTCAAGTTCAGTCGTTGTAACATAGTATTCATACTTAGCACGAACCAAGCAGAGTAGAGGATAAAAATTAATGATGGGAATTGCATTGCCATAGAGTATACGAGTGGCAAGTTGACATATACAAATCAACCACTGCGAACACTACGGTGTTTAATGCATTGGCAGCACGAATATCGACAGCATTGATAAAACTCCTAAAAAGCTAAACCATTTTTCTGCAGCTGCAATTCGCGGAAGTTTTAAGTCAGCACAGTCGGACTGCTTTTTGAAACTTGACATCGACACACACAATCTCTAAACTCTGTGATTGGAAGCAGCTTTCGAACTTCTTGCTTTCGTAAAGCAATTTCTCAGCAAAATACGGTCGTCCAGTAAGGATAGCCTGCACCAGTTTCGCTGTTTCTGCGGCTGGGAAAAGCTTTTCTTGCGGCAAATGCTCGCAAAGCACATCCGTAGCATCTCAGACACTTTTCTGATTAATTAATGCACAGGCTGAATAACGAGCGGCAGCAGGAAAACGAGCGTTTTTCAAGAAAGTCGCGAACTCTCGCACAACCGCTTGTCCACGAAGCCAGCTTTGTTTGGTTTCAAACCATTCGGTTTGTTTCAGACGCGCGTTTGCAAAACGACGAGCAAGACAATGTTCACAAATCCGCACCGGAACAACAACCGACAAGTTAGTAGCCACACGGCGATTCACTATTTGCATTCACTCAAATAAAAGCTGCGTGCTTTGCGCGACAATAGCGTAAAGGGCATGAGGCGGGCAGTATTGATTCTACGACCTTGATTGATAGCGACGGCCATATTTTAACACACTCCACCTTTTGGAGCGGCGCTGCAATCGCCTAAAGAAGGACTTGTTGTCTGCCGGGTCATCTTGGCGCCAGGCGGAGTTACAGCGGCGAGTCGCCAGCCTGTAATAGAGAATAAGGATTCATCGGGGAGTTAACTTTTTAATGTCTGCGCTTCGAACTGCCTCGGCAACCACATTTATTTGCTCAGGTAGCTTTAAACTTGTTTCTTGCTCAAGTGTCTTTTTCCTGGTCGGTTAACGTAATCTTTGATAAAGCACGTTGTCAACGGTTTAACCCTTTGGTCGTTTGAAAACTGACGATAGCAATAGCGCGGTGTATGAGAAATTACCATACTTCTACTACACTTCAGACAAGTTGCGGCCATTAGCCAACGCCATTTTGACATTTTCTATGTCAATGACGACAAGCTGAGCAAAAGAACATTCACAAGCCTGCTGTGGGAACGTTCTGTCCATGCACGTCAACAGAGATGAAAAGAGCATGGTGAATCTGAAATCGCCAGCTGTAAATACTTTGTGTGACGTACCGATGCCGAGCTGTGCTCAGTGGAGTAGAGTGACGTCGTCCGTTTTGTTCTGATCAGGAAAGAATAATGTCTTTTTACGGGAGATGTTTAGTTCTGGAATCACTGCCTAGCTGTGTCGCTGACCCTTAGAGCAAACCAAATTTCTTTCTCTTGCTGCTGTTTACCTTCTTGGCCACTAAGATCAACAAGATAATAGATATCTATAAGGTTTCTGTGAGGTAGAGGTGCCAAAGAAGTACCAGCGCAGGCCTGATGTTATACTACATAAGCAATTATGGCCGCTTCTTCTAGGCCACGGTCAAAAGTATTTATAGATAAATTTTGCATGCATATTAACTATTAGGTTGCAAGCACCCCAATTACAATTTAATGTGCTGTTTATCATCATCACAATTGTTTTGCATTCGCTTGTAGCATACGCAAAGGTAGATCTTCTTTCAAAGCTCAAGAGTTAATTACCGCATTTGTAATAAAATCAAGCCCTTCTGTCTTTCTTTCAAAATATCTTTTAACGTTTTGGCGAAAAATGATTTAGACAACATCCACGACACTAGCTTTGTTTAGTTCCTAGTAGAAGACTTGTTTTTTACGTCAATTAAAAGCACAAGGTTTGTTACATGCTTTCGAGGAATCAGCCGACTGAACTCTGATTTCTTCTTTTTGCAGTGATTCAAATGGTGGCGGGTTTGAATCCATCAGCTATTTTAAAAAATAGGGAATCGATCTGACGTAACACTAAGCATCCTCAGTCATAAAATCTTATTCAAAAAAGCATATTTGAAAGACATTACATTTGAATAAAATCTTAGGAGTGAGAATGCGTTGCGTCACGTGAAATCGATTTCCTATTAAACTAATTTGCTAATGGATTCAAACCGGTCGCCTTTGTGGAGACTAGCTGCTTGTTTTTTTACGTATTTCATCGTTATTTTACATCAGCTGTTTGCGTATGTTGCGATAAAATTTGGTGGTCATTTAGATGGATGTAGCAGATGTAAAAGTTACGAACAGGCTGCACCAGAAATGTATTCTATGCTTGATGAAAAATTAGAAAATAAGCTGCTAAAAATCCATTTCAAAGTTCTCTGAAATGTTTTGAATAAAGGTTCACTCTGTTTGTGCAATGTACAAGCGCCAAGATGTTGCTAATATTTGCTTCTCAACAAAGTAAAGATTCCGGGCTTTGCTACTAAATCTTTCTTTTCTGTCCTACAAAAGGTAATATTAGTATGGATCCCTTGCCAATAATTCCGGTGTAGGATGAACCGTAAATTAAATAATTCATTGCATTGAGGCAGTTTCTCTCTTTAACGCAGCTTTGACTGCTGCATCGAAGGTAAACTGGCTCAGTTCTGTTTGTTTCTTCATTTTCACCCTTTTGCTGCATTATCACCATGGTAGGATTGAAAATCATTATAATTGAATTGAGCATATTTCTAGTTAACCAAAAAGAGACAAAAAGCCATATATACAATTTTATGGGAAAAGCGAAGGCTATTTGAGCACTTTTTCAAAGAAATGCCTCCAGTTACTGTTGTAGCAATCGAGTTGATTAAATCTTCAATAAAAATGATTATCATGAATTATTTAGTCATCTTTACTTCTCTACGTCAGCAACACCCCGAAGTTGTGCATATCTCGACTCTCTCGTTAGATTTGGCTTTCGGGGGTTAACTCCAGTCCCTCGGCAGGATTTCGTAGCAGGGGGGCAGAAATCACAAGGGGGGCACATTTTTAAATACAATATTGGATGTATGCAGCAATCGGGAGGTCAAACATGAAATGGGAGCACATTTTTAAATGGGAGTCCGGACACCACTGCCCCCCCGGCCGGCGACTGCCCTGGTTAAATCAGGCTTCAAAAATAAATGTCGGGTTCGTGCCGGGTTTGGGCTCAAACCGGGTTCGGCCTTCAAAATGAGTCCCGTTTACAACCCTGATATTAGGAAATATATTTTAGCCTTGGTGTGCTTACGGCCATTTGCATTCTGCTTAATGTGCAGAAACAAACGTGTTTTAGCCTCTATGTGTTGCAGTCGTTTGCGGCTACGCATGGCGGTAATACTTGACTAAAATGCTAAAAACACTGGATATACAAGAGTGATCAAGAGAATAGCTAGAGGTTGCGGAAGTTGTCCCCTTGAACAGAAGCTTAGATAAAAGCAGAGAAAGTGTGGAGTTGACAAATTCCGCAATAAAGGAATGATTTAGAGTTACAAACTAGTCTGCTTAATTCGTTTTTAAATTCAATGCAAGGATTTGGGTTAGACTTCAAATTTTGATATTTGCTGAATTTTATTTAGACGCAAATTAATTGCCTTGTTACAGGAATTTCTAGCAGTCGGTCCTAATTCGCACTTGCAATCAAGCTGTCAGGTTGTGCTGAACGTTTCTGGCCCGGTTCCAACACTGCATGTGCGACAGCGTTGCTGAACCCTGAAAATTGATAATGAATTTACACGCCAACGCTCTTTTGACTGCCCACCGAAACACCAGGTTTAGATCCGCCTCTCTTGTGGTTCATGCAGCGAAGAGCAGGCCACAACTCACAAGCGCACTGTAATACTGAAATTGAATTTTATATCAACAAATAGAATTACCACTAAAACAATTCTAGAAAGGTCTAGCAGCTAACATCCCAGCTAGTTCTTGAAAAGTTTGTCGATCTCGTCACGATTGTTATGGAACGATACTAAATCTTTGCTTATAGTTTATATCCTGTTTTGTACTCCTATATTAGTCGGTTGCTTTCCTGTACTGTATCCATGTACTATATGTCTCCACCTTGTTGAAATTCGACGTACCCTTACCCTGAACAATCATCTTGTCAAAGGCAGTCTTATAATCACAGTGCTAACAGACGGATGTCGAGACTGCATTCCGTTATGGTTAGAAGTTGTGGTTTTTTGTTGTCAAAATCTCAGCTGGAGGTGTCAAACTTGAGGACAATTTAAAAAGTGACAAAGTTTGATTTTTACTTTTTGTATGACTGGCTGAGCTGTCAGACAACAAATGTTGGTAATGTGGTGACCTCGATCAACATTTCCAGAAGATGATTCGTTCTTGTCAAATCGATTCAGAAAACGGTTACAGCAGAGGTGGCGGGAGTCACTTTTTCAGACTCCAACTCCGCTCCTGTTCCAATATTTTAGAATCCGGGTCCGGATTCGGGTCGGGCTATTCTTCAAATTTGAGAATCCGACTCCTGTTCAGACTCCGGCTACAATCATCGATCCAACGGTAATTTACCCATGTTTTTACCTATGAAATGACCGCACAGACTCCTGCTACTGCCGAAATGGAAAAGTGACTCCGGATCCGGGTCCGTTTTTTCACAAATTTTTGACTTCGGGTCCGGGTCCGGGTTCGAAAGAAAAACGCAGAATCCTATCGGAGTCGACTCCGGTAATCCGGAACCGGTCCCACCTCTGGTTTACAGTGCTAGTTGCGACGTTTTCCAAACGTTTTTCACCAACATGTTTATACCCATAGGAAATGTTTCCAGAACAATTAAATGCAAAAATTGTTGTTGCATTGCTTAACCAACTTTTAAAAGATTCACTGAAATAAGATGTTTGCAAAAACCCCGAAATGCATGTTCTCTATGTATAAATAACGCAAGGTTTATTGTACCAACCGCAATGTAGTTGGTGAAGTCAGAAGAAAAGACGTTCAGGAATGGTAATCATTAGAAGTCCATATTGCAAAGATGCTGTGCTTGCCGAACAGTTGTTAGCGTAGTCTACCACGACGCATAGTTTGACTTGTGTGTTTAATTCCACCAGAGCATGGCTCCGAAAATGTGTATGAGGGAGGTTCTCACGACAGAACTTGTCAAACAGGTCACCTGACATGCTTACAACACCGTTCTGACAAGCAATAAAAGGAAAAAAAGTGTCACAACAATTGTTACAGTTAGACTACTGATCAGTACTTGTGTTACATTGCATTGAAATTAAGTAATAAAGTAAGTAATGCTCATGCACAAAGTAGTTTGAAGAAATTAATGTAAAATCAAACTAGAGTTGAAATTTGTTGAGAAAACATCTACGCAGACCATAACTATTTATTTAGAAAATATATGCGTGAACAAGAAAATGAGATATAATATTTGAAATCATTGGACTCAAACACATGGCAAATTGCATAGCGATAGTTATACCTGTCAGTAAAAGTTACTGGAAGTCGAAGCCTGTATGGAAAGGTAGATTCTCAAACAACATTGAAGCTTTTGAAGGAAAGAAAAACTTTTTAACAAAAAGGTAAATGGATTCTTTCAGTGCTGTTTGTGACGACAGCAAAAAGTTGGGTCCGGCAAGAACAAGAAAAAACAACAGTTTGTTCTTGCTTGTCAAAACCAATGGCAACAGGAAAAACTATAATTAATACAATGATTGCCTTAAATTCATCACCAATATATATGTAGAAACGATCAGAACAGGCCTATCAACTGCAACAAACCAGGACAGAACAGACTCGACGTTAACGATACAATAGCAGATCAAATTACTGTGGAGGAAGGGACGAATGAAGACAACAGTTGGTAACGTCGGTTTTTCAGGAACGGAAAAATGAAAACCTAGAATGGTGAAAGGTACTGTTTGCGGCCATTTCTCTGTCCGTAAATTGTGACCTGTATGATCATAATCAGTAATCACATACACGCTAAAACTCGGCTCTGCAACGGAACCACTCATTGCCTGATCTCATACTCACGGTGGAGACATTTCCAGCAAATAATTAGTGAAACGTCATCTGCGATGAAAATTGGGAAAATTGTAAGTGCAATCCTATCCCTCAAAACTCATATACGCTTGGCTTTTCAAATAAAATCAGGCTTGGAATACACGATAGCAAGCTGGGCATTTACAGCACGACATGCACAAGCTCTGCTATTTGCTTTGCGAAGTCAAAAACCTCAGATGGCAGCTAGCACAGAAAATGATATGGATGGCACTGATTCTTGATGCCCATGCAATCGAAACTACATTATATTTTCAATCTGCTAAATTGTATTGTAAATTGTATTGTATTGAGTAACGTCGTCACTCCCACACGCAAGTCGCTTGAATTTAAGCATGCATCGCAGTAACATGAAATACGCAAATACATGAAGGAAGACGAGGATACATACATCGCGGTAGAAGAGAGTATACGTTTGATGGCGCAAATACATTTACTTTGATGAAACACAAGCTTTTGAGATATACGTATGAATGAAGTCATCCTGCTTATTACAATGTAGTACTGCGATGACTTCCAACTACATCTAAGCACAGCTTGGGCCATACGTCCATTTTTAGAGGATGCCTATTACAGCAACTACTCAAATTCAACCACAAGGATACACTGACGTTCTTGCTTCCCAAGAAAAACAGTGAAAATAGTTGACTCTTTTAAATTTAACGGTTTGGCAAATAAGTATTTCAATTAATGTCGTTTAATACGCCTTTGGTAATTTCGTGAAGTATGCAACAGTTTCGTTTAAAGTTTCAATTTTTCTGAAAACTGATATAACCTGAAATAGATAAAACATTGCCTTTTTTGTGAAATGTGTTATAAGTGTGGACTAAGCAGATCTTGTCTGCCCCACACCAACTCTTTTAATTAAGTTTTATCCCATAATTGTTGGCAGACTCCTAATTTAGCAGCTTCGTCTCTCTACTGCTAGCATCTGTTGTATTTTGTCTTTAAAATGTTCAAAATGCAAGCTTGACAAGCAAAATTCACATAATGTAACCGGTATTTTTGAGATTGTTTGCAAAGTATCAAAGCAACACCATTCTAAATTTCAGAGCAGCGTACCAAGTGGGGCCAGGCTTTTCGGATCGGGCCGAGTTTTGGGCTCGGGCTTAAGTGTGTCAAAATGTTTCGGGCCAATTTCGGGCCTGCATACAAAACTTTTTCATAACATTAAGAGTAACGATTTTTTCTTTCATGACATAGATTTGTTGTGCTCACTGCGGTGACTTCTGTGAGTGAAGTGACCGTGATTTTTCTTCAGCTAATTTTACTTGCAAACACAACTGGGTTCTTTTGTTCTATGCTGGGATTAGTCTCACACACTTTTTGAGAAGGCGACAACGGTGAGGAAATTAGCACGCGATGGCGATGCGTCGAAAAGATCAACCACTCACGACATATTCGACTTGTTAAAAACAATGGCCCACAAACCGACTTTTCATGCCTGTAGCACTATCCTAGATAGTTTCTTTTATGCCTATAACGCCATCGTAGATAGTTTCGTGATATTTTCTTTTTTTCTTGAGAAACATTACATTCCGTAAGTTTGTGCCAGATTATGCCAATGTTCTAGTCAAGATGTTTGCTATTTTGGGTGTGATAAACAGTGTACCTGTAGTTATACCGTACAACACGTTTTTTGTTACCCCGCAGTAGTGCCTATCTTAACTCACTCGGTAAATTTGGCTTCCGGGCCTAAATCGGGCTTCAGAAATAAATGTCGGTCTCGGGCCGGGTTCGGGTTTCAAAATGAGGCCCGTTTACAACTCTGTTTCAAAGCTAATAAGAAAATGTTGAATTTGAAAGTTTCTTCCTACTTACAGGACAACACAAAAATATTCCAATGCTTTTCAACGAATCGCATCAACAACTAGTGACTTTCAAGGCCGTACCCAGGGGGCCGCAAAGGGGGAAAAGCCCCCGGGAAATTTTTTTGCACCCCTGGAAAAATGTGTTGGACACAGTTAACAACTACTGGACATAGTTTAAAAATTTTGGGCACCCCTTCTGAAAACTTTTCGCCCCCACTGGTTTTCCAAGCTGGTTACATACCTGGTGACTTTGTAAACTTGTGCTGGGCTGTCCGATGGTATATTTTCAACAGCAGAGAGAAAATTTTGCGTCCACGGATCTCCTTTCCTATTTTTTCTTTTATTCCAACAGAGTTCAATTGAAAATGGTTGAATTTCATTACTTCTTGGAAAATTTGGTCGGTACTAGCCAAACAAAATTATTTGAAGCTCAAAACGCTCAAGCTGTTTTGTATAAAAAACAACAATTGCGTCATGGTCGTGAACCTGTTCACAAACACAATTCCTAAACTCTAAACGTTTCACAACAAATTTCGAAACACTTCAGTGCTTCACAACACAAAGGGTTTGTCTGCGGTGTTGAAGTATGCAAAAAGTTTACGTTTAAAGTAGCCTATCGTTCTTAGGATTATTAATTTCGCTCAGTCACGAAGTTCATGCTATCTTATATGTGTTTAGTTTAGGTCTTAGTAAGACATATTCGTGGCAACTGCAATTTAAAACTTGTTCCAAGCAAATTAGTTCCTTTACAATCTTGCACCGGTAGACAATTTTCAGGGGCCTCATCCCCCACCTATGCTTGGATTCACATTTAAAGTCGTTTTGTCCATGCCAAGGTGTGTTTTCGAACGTAGGCCAATAGTTTCCCAAAGAGAATTAAAAGTTTAGGCGTGTAGATGCTTTTTGATAAAGTCAAAAGTGATTACCTTTGTTATTTCTATTAGCTTTAGGTTGCAGACAAGATTTGCTTTTGAATCACTTGAGGTCCATCTACGTTTTATCAAACAATCAATGACGACCTATCACCCTCTTTTCATCATGTTTTTTAAAACAGTGAATGATATCAGGCATCGCAGAGAAAACTGTCCGTCTGAATTTCCAAAATTACATCACAGAAGCCAAATGTACTCGAAAATTAATGCTCATGGCACCAGAATATCAATAAATTTCAGTGTACTGTATTTTTCCAAATCCAAGCTCACCAGACATGCCTGGTTAAAGAGTTTGTGGAATTACTAAAAATGAAAATTATTGTGCACATTGTCTTGGTTTTGGTTTCAGGTTCAAGTTTCATTTTACTCGCTTTATGTACTCTCTTTGGAGTGGTATGAATGGCTAGCTGCGCCCATCTCCGCTGTCTCCGCACGCTTGAGTCACGCGACTACTCTCGTAGTGAATGCTGCATTTGTAGCAAGTCAATGACAGCACCGTACGAATAACAACACCGTAAGCTTTCTCTTGAACCCACCATTGGCGCCGAGCACGTGTACAGGTCGCAAGTCTTCGGTGTGACCCGACTGGGAATCGAACCTTACCTACCAGCTTGAGGAGTGACTGATCAATCCACTTTAGGTTTTCAATTTCAATAACTAGATTTGCATTGCCCAAGCACAGCATTAAAAGCAGTTGTAGCTCTTTCACGATGGATAAAATTTGATAAAATAGTGCGTATTAAATTTTTGAATGTTTTGCAGGCGAGAGCATTCTCTATACCGGTGCATCACTGTATGATGATAATTGAATGAAATGCGTCATCAATTAGGGGCTGATTTTTGACTCGAAAGTTAACCTTATAAAATAGACAGTGACAAGTTTATAGATGTCGAAAGTATCTTCTACTGAGGTTTAAAAGTTTTTCACGAGTTGCAATGAATTACTTGCATTTTTCTAAAAATGTGAAGCACTTTAAATTTCAGAAAGACTATGTACTAATTTACACATTTTATGAAGCACTATATTATGCTGAAGACTTTAACTTCTTTGCAGATCTCCTAAATTTGTTTCAATCAGATAACCAACGGTCTTATCCCTTTAATTGAACGCATTTAGAGATAATACCGAAGCACATTTTGAGGTATGCGAAATCTTAGCATTGCTGAGCCAAAGACCTGGGTTTGATTCCTCACATTACAAAAATGTCAACTGTCCCTAAGGTTGCGATACGTTGTTGGAATTCTTACAACCTGCCACGAACACATAGAGCTGCACGTGAATAACAGTTGCTTTAGTTTTATTTATGCTTCTAACAGAATGCCAATGTTGGTGTGGGTTACTGCGTTGCCGCCAACACGCAGGCAGCAAACTTTAAAAGGTACAAGTCTAAACAAGGCTAAACTGTGGATTAGCTAAATGCTAGCAGATTTGTCCAAGTTTTATTATCTAAAAACTAAGCATGGTAGTAGCACAATAAACTTTTGAATACTGCATGCTGTGATTTACTTACCTGCTTTATTGATATACACTCAGAAGTATGTCCTGTAGTAATGCCTTTCAAACTGCCAGTCTTTAGGAAAAATGCAAAAGGGTGTTTATCAAGTTGCTAGTCAGTAGGAAAAACACAAAATCTTAACACCCACAGAGTTATTGGAGAGAAACATATCGCACCGAACCCATTCGGGACTATTCCGGTTGCCGGACCATTTCAACATCCTTTTTTCTGAAAATCTTGCGCAGATAACAAAATTTCGAAAATCCAGCAGTCAACTCTACCATACTGCGTGGCTTCAAATACTCTTCGAAAATTTTCCAAATCTGTCTCTCAAAAGCGGCAGACTGCATGTGCACAAAATGACTTCCAGTTTTCTGGTTATACCTGTTGCATTTTAGGTATAACAAGCTAGTGTACTGTGTGCGGATTATAAATAAAGCTTTATGGATCTGAAAGCAAAGTCATTTTCGTTGATTGATGTCTCTTTGAAATTGCCACCAAAACATATGTTTGAGCTGAGTAAAATGTTTCAGTTGACTGTGAAAATAGCGGCAATTCATCAAAAAATCTCAGCATTTTGCAGAACACTCGCCAAAATGTCAGTAAGTTACCACCACAAATCCTCACTACACTGGTTTCCAAACCTATTTCTCAGAACTTTTTGCAGATCTCTCACTTTCGGCAACCTGAGCTACATCTTCAATTGATATTCCGATTGCGGGTTTGTTCAACGCTTCATGAGAAGTGGCTTGGCAATAAAAATTTCGCGTAGTAGTCAGCTAACCTGGCGTTGTTTATTATCCTTTATCGTTCGAAAACTATGACCATTATAGAACACCAAGTCTACTGCCTCAAGTCTACAGAAAAATATCTCTCAACTCAAAGTACCCGCATCGAATGTGAGATATACATGCGACTTCGGATGAAAAACTGTTATAATTAGAATGTGATCGTGCAAGAAAGCAAGGCGGGAGGCTGGCATGTCGTATGCTATATCAAATTATAAGCTTGAATAATTTTTGCTTGCCCTATGCTGCACAAAATATAAATAAAGGAACAATCATCAATAATTTCTTTATCAAAAACGTGCCTTCTGAGCAGGTTCCACGGGTAAACATATCCAATTGAGACCAAGAGTTGAAGTTTTACTAACCTTGAAATTGATTTTGACACTCCTCCAGGCATCCAAGTTAGAAAAAAATTTCAACTTAGACATAAATCCAGATTTTAATCGGTGACTTCTTCTGGCCATTAAACTTAAATCACAAAATTACTCACAATAAAACTGAGTAAGGACTTGCTTTCTAATCGTTGCAAGCATGATCAAAGCTCGCGCTACCGCAGTACTTGTCGGTATGATGTTGCATTACAAGTGGCATTCTTTTTCTCAAAATACCAGTTTTAATTTATACATTGAACTTATCTACGAGTGGTTAAAACTACAAACGTCTACGCACGCAACGTTTAAAGTGCAGCATTATCTTCAGTGCAAACGTCTCACGCAACTTGCAAACTCCAGTAGATACTTATTTGTCGTCATGTCGATGAAAGATATGGTTGTTCGCAGTGCTTTGCTACGAAAGTCAGCAAGATAAGTATTAACACGCAAGCATGTCATCGATTTAGTGAAATATGATAATTGCAGTAGTCACCTCGTGTTTAATGATAGGAGTTTGCCTTTCAAAAGCCTATGACGCCACCGTCAAGTGATCAAAGATGCACATGGAAAAAGGCAGCATAACGTCATTGTGCGGTAATTAATAAGTGACGAAGACAAGCTCGTTGTCGTTAACAATTCGAACGGAAACGCCACCTCCAGTTTTTTAAAGTTGCGGAAAAGTTGTCAGGTGTAAGCCAATGTGACAAGCAATGTTGTAAGATAGGCGCCAGACGTATATTTGCAGACAATCTATCGCCGGCGCCCGCTTACCGATACGACTATGCTGGTTTTATCTAAGATTCGTTTTTTATATCTTGCGCGTAAGGCAGGCCGCTTGCATCAATCGCCGCAGCATTTTTGTCACGTGTTTGTGTCACGTGGAGCAACGACTGTTTGCGGTGAACGTTATGAGCTGTTAAAACACAATCAAAAATTTATCCTGTGTAGAAAGGAAATCTACCCTCGATAGAAAGAAATTTTTCGTCATGTGCCTAGTACACATTTTCCCAACTTATTTCCCTGATATAGCGTTCTTTCCATATTTACAGCATTTAAAGCACCATGTGCAAACATTTCGTAAATTGAGGTCTTTCCTGTCTGTCAGATCAACCACCTATTAGTGGGCAATGTTATGTGGAAGCTTAGTCCACTTTTCTCAGAGATTTCATCTGAACAAACGGATAGAGAATACCGAACTGCAAGACGTTAAATTACTAGAATTTACATAAAATATTGGGTCAGTCTTGGTCTTCCGTAAAACCGACAAAATATTTTATTTGAAAGACGCCTTGCCCTTGGCCCAGCAAACACTGGATGGTCTTGATTTTCCCTTTGACATTCTGGTCCCAAACAGAATATTGCTCAGTAGTTACCGTACAGTTTTATACATCAGTCAAAGATTCTTGGGATGAAGTGCATTACACGTTTGGCTCAGTTAATTACTACTTGGTTTGTAGATGCCAAACCCCGATAGGTTCGCACTTTTTTCACCCAAGATGAAGTGCTACATTACTCAAGGCTAATTGTCAGAAAAAGTAAAACAGCGGAAAACATTTTACATTTTTTTCAAGTCACGCTTGGGAATGATTCTCCGTGGATACACTTTTTTCTGCTATTAACGCATAGGATTCATGGTGCATACCAGATTAAAGCCGACATACTGTCAATAATCTCTAGTTTCAAAGTCTAAATTCATCAACTTAATTCAAAAGATCTCACCATACAAAAACAAAAAGTGGACACGATTACCTCTTTTCCATCAAATTACCATGGCTGAACTGAAAAGGTTTTAGCTTAGAAAGGTGTTGCTTTCACCAAAAAATTCTGAAAACCAAAATTTTGTAGATACATATACATATATCAAAACCAAAATTTTGTAGATACATATACATATATCAAGGCTTCACTGCCACATGAGAAAATGATTTCTTCGCAGTAAAAAAAGCAACAATGTGGATTCACGTTTAGAATCTTTGTTTCTACTAACCACAAACGACTTGCTGAAAAATATTAGAAGATCAGAATCTCGTCACACTTCAGAAGTTCACCAGGTTAATGTGAAAAATCACTGTGAAAAGTCCTGCCGCCCACGTTTTTTATTCTGCATTTGTTGTCGTATTGCATTTCCTTATGGCGTTTCCTGAGAAATGATGATAACAATAAGTTTCTTAAGAGAAGTAGCGCTTTTCTCTAGCCGCTCAGGATTTTCTCATTTCGACCATTAGCGAAATTATTTGCCTACCTGGCGAAAAAGAAAAGCATTTCTCATTTTATAGACCTTCGTCCTTTGAGCTTTGACCCTCCAAATCAACATCCTCGCGGGTACTTCATAGCCACTATTGAGAATATATAGTAACTCACTGAAACAATGAAACTCTGAAAATACGCCTATTTTTATTTGCTACAGACACGAATAACAGATACTGGTAAATGGAGGAAAATCCACAATGTATAAAAATTTTACGACCAGCATCCGTCAGAGCTTAACGTAATTTTGGAATCTTCCAACATTGTAACTTTTGCTACTTTATGGAATCCAAACTTTTGTCTACTTGAGGAGAAAGTTTGGGTTTAAATATGCACAACCAACACGCTTATTTCACTGCATACATAACTGTTACAGATTTGTGAAATTATGCACGTTGCGTTTGTCTTGAAACCCTTCAGCAATTTTAAGCTTCTGATGAATTTTACTAGCTGCAATAATCAATTGATTTGCTACAGGATAAACCCTGAGAAAACGAGGATAAAGCACTGTTGTCTTATATTTTACGGTACAATACAAGTATCAGCTTAGCTTTTTACGCGTCAGAAAAGTTTTAAACTGAAGGAAAAAAAACGTTAATTTCATATGCTTGAGTTCTGGATTGAGATTTCATCTTATAACTACTCATAGTTTCATTTGGAATTGCCAGAAGTGCTTAATCGTGACTGGACATAAAAGTTAAGTTGTTACATTTTCATTCGTCACCATAACACGGTGCTGTGAGGCTTCGGCTCACTTCGAAATGGCTCACATTCCAGTTCCTCCATACAACGTTAAAAGGTATTGGCTTTCGTGAGTTTTTAAAACTCTTTTCAGTTCAGCAGCAACGAATACTACAAATCAGGAGTCTAGCAATCAGCAAAAACGATTTCTTGGCAAGCACGATAATGTGAACTATCCAGGAAACATACACACAAAACATTCTCTTTTTATAGATTTTGTAACCATTGATCTGTGGGTGTGGGCAATAGATGGAAAATGACTCAAAAGCTTGAGAATGCGGAAGAATGTTACGTACTTTTCTACAAATATTTTTAACAGCTTTATTTTCAATTATTAAATAACTTCAGATGTCCTCATTTACCCCAAGGACTGGTTTGAAAAATCCAAAAGTTGATCGTGATGTATGGTTAACAATACGGTACCACATACGAAATAGCAAGATACTGTCCAAAACACATTTTCAAAGCGCTTCGGTCTGATATAGATAGAATTCAAATTGAAGGCAGGAGTGCTTTATCCCTTTAGACTATATCACAGCAAAGCACGTTGTAAAAGGGTAGATGACCCATGGTGATTTAAGCATAGCGTGCTGAGGGCTTGATAAATACTGTTTGTTGAATCGGCCTCATGCGCTTTGTGCGTTGGGTTCATTTATAGCAAATGGATGAGAACAATGCATTGGTTGTTCCTCATTCTATGTCATTTACCTAAATGACCGCCAATTACGAAAACAACGTGATTCCAAACCCTTCTACCCATCCCAAAAGCAATACCGTTTTTCCTTCTTGAACAAGTTAAAAAAAAACCTTCGTTATTTGTCTGTTCGTGAATGCGCAATCGTTGGACTCGACCTCTATGCTTTTCGTCTTAAATCTCTGCATCTCTGTTGATCTGTCAAGCAAGATGACAATTCCTGAAAGTGCGACAGAGAACGATGGCACTCCCAGACACCCGGAATCAACCGTTCGAGCAAATATACTAAGCGGCGGGTCAATCAGACAGATAAATGTTCGCTATGACAGGCGAGACGTTTCCGAAAACTATATTGTGGTGCTCGAGCAAAAAGCCGCCAACGACTTGTCGAGCCGAGCTCTCGTTTCCAGGTTGCGCGAGGGTCTCTACTTTTCAGGGCAACCGATTGGCCATACAACAAATAGGCAGCGTGTTTGATATGTTTGTGTGTTTATACGTCCCGACGACCGGTTTAAGCTTCACGACATTTTGGAGAGAATGAGTAACAGCATTGAATTGTCGACCGCAGCCTTAAGCGGATTGACGAGGTTTTCGTCTGAGTTGCTCTGGCATCCTCAGGTGACAGCGAAGGTGACAAAAAAGGGGAGGCTACTGATTGAACCAAAACCTTTTAAAAAACGCTTAAACGAAATCGTCGTTTTAGGAAACAAATCTTGAATAAGGATTACTAGACTGCCCCAACTAGCATTTCCATTTACTGGAACTTTTGAAATACAAACAAGTGAATAGAAAGATGATCTACTTCGTTAAACGCTTGTGAGGAATTCATATAAAAGCATCAAGGGATGTGTCACAAAGCGACTCCTCATTTTTAGATCTGCAAGCTGATGCGCAGCACTTTCAGGTCTCTTGTCAAATCAGTTGGAGCCGACACGAACTAAACGCTTTTCATTGTTGCAAGTGGATCGGCATTCAGGTGCAAAACGTTCGAGCAAATCCGGCAATTACACTCTATTCAGACATCTCACAGAAAGCTGTGCGCGTGACATGCCTTCAGTTTCCTAAAGCTTGCTTTTTTCTGAGCTCGCATGCGCTTTATTCAACAACGGACTGAGAGAAAAGCAAGGTAGCTCGCTGTTTGTTACGAATATCTTCCCCCTTGGTGAGCAGTCGTCGATCAAAGCAGAGCGACAAGGAAAATTGGATCTGGCGCCGTGTTTGTTATGATAAGATGCCCATTGCAACAATTTGTCTGCAGTTTAGCTCCCGGTCGCACCTCCACCACTAGAGATACACTGGAAGGCCCCCAACGACGTCTCAGCAAGCGTTGCACTTTGAAGATGAAAAACTGAGCTCCGTAAACACGAAAAGTTAAAGCACAAGCTTAGCACTAACTAATAGCTTATTCTTTTTGACTTCTAGCTTTCGTAAAGGTTGTCAACTTCTTCACTACCCAGCAGAACATTTTTGACATCGCTCCCAGCATTCAACTTGTCTTTTTGCAATAATCGAGGATCGAGATTGTACGAAACCAGCCAGGACTGGGCGTGTAGTCGCAAACTGCATCGCATAACGTTTGTGCTTTCCTCTTCAGTGTTCTGTCTGTTTCTTATTTCGCACCCTACCAGGTTTTTCCTCAAACTTTTTGCCACGTTCAGTTGTTTTGAAGATGTCATCATACTGGATCTGTTGTGCCGGGAAAGTCACAAATTCTCTTTGCCATAAACTTCCTTATTTATGGCTTGTCATTTACCTCAAGACTTTACCGTTCTCTGTGTCGCTCACATGGGACACACGGTGTTGATAAGTTTCAGCAGTGCTTTACACGGGTGGTGGCGCTGAAGGGGATTACCTGAGGTAGATTTTACAAAAAATGTTGGAAACGACTTTTCTAAGGAAAATATTATTTTACAGAATTGATGGCAAAAAGGAAATTTTTCTTCTAAAAATTCCTTTCAGTGATTTAAGTACAACTTGTGCTTTACAGATAACATGACAACACTGCATTGCAGCATACTTGCTGTTATAAGTTTTACATCAGAATATCTCAAGATTTTAGTAAATTGTTTTGTGCCATGCAGTGGATTTATCAGCTGTTTTTTTGCTAAGATTTGGCGAAGGCACTTTAAAATTTTAAATTTCTTAAAATTCGGTTTGCCTTTTCTTGCGTTAGCAGCAACAGTGCAAACGTACGGTTTCCTCTTCAATCATCGCTGACACATGAGTGTAATTATATCTTTCCGTATTTTTTATTTTAAAGCTTTTTATGCTCCTTTTTATCAAGGGGCGTAGCGACAAGAATAGAAGAGAGGGTGGCGTTTTTTTGATAAAGAAAAACATAATTTTGCATGCGAGTGTTTTTCTTCCGTCAAATTGAGAAACCTTTTTTTTCAGGTACCACAAAAGCCTCCCCGCCATGTCTTCAGCATTGCTAGTATCTTGAACAAAATGATGCTGGAATGAAGTCTTGTATTTTACAGCAAAGTCCACCCATCTTTTATACACTTACTCTTCAAGCAGCTGTGAATTTGAACTTATCAGTTCTGAAATAAAATTTTTATTTTTGTCTGCATTTGTCGGAAGAGTTTTGTAACTTTTTTTAGTTGTAAAACCACGATGTATTACACAGTCCCGTCGCCACGGGGGTATTGGTGGGCTTATCCCCCCCAAACAAAGTACTAAGCCCCCCAAATGGAAATATGAAACACTATAAATCATTGGAGGTTTTATCAACTTTTCAATATCAAGCCTCCCCGGCACAAACGTAAAGCCTTCCCACACGAACATAAAGTCCCCCTAGTGAAGACTTCCTGGCGACTGTTCTGCTACTACGTGACGTGCTATTCTTCTCTCCACACATCTAATAAATGATGCAGGAGAAACCGCATCGCACTGTTTGTTTTTTTAACTACAATAAGACTAATTTTATGTCATGAAACTCTCAAAAACAAAATAACACAATCCTACTTAATTTAAAGTTATTATAAATATCCATAGCATTTTCCCAAAGATAACCTGCATTACGTAGGTGTTCTTCGTGACAACAAGCTAAGCTGGAAACCTCATGTACAAAAGGTGAAAACTCAACTATCAAGAGCTTGTGGAGTTTTATCTTAACTTAGATATTGCACAACACAATCTGTTATTGAAAGTTGTCTATAACTCATTAATCCATCCTTACCTTCTCAATCCTCAATTAGGGCGTGCTTCAAACGCAATCATTCAGCCTCTCATTAAACTTCAAAATAAAGCTACAAAATCAATAAGGCCAATTAACCCGGCATCTCTGGAAAAATCTTTCCAGCACTTAAACATCTTATACCTTCCCAAATTTATACCTCATCAGTATGCAAATTCATGCACTCTTATTACAACAAACTGCTTCCAAACCATTTTGATGACTATTTTATTCAAATCAGCTCAATTCATTCTTATTCCACAAGACTAACCACTTCTAACAACCTGTTTTTACTTAGGGTTACCTCTTCTTCAGGAAAATATTCCCTTACATTTGTTGGCCAAAAAGTGTACTTTTCAATACCAGACGGTATAAAGTCTCTTGCTGCCACTTTCACCTTCAAATGGAAACTTAAGAAACACCTCTTCGCGAAAAAGACACATAACTATGTTTTTTAGCACCATTTCACTTAACAAGACCTAATTGCTGAGAATACCAGTGTGAGGCAGCTTTGTCTGTTTTCTACTTGTCTTTACTTTTTTGTTGCTCATTCCTTCCTGTGCACAACCCATTTTTCGGCCGGATCCGGCATGAAATTACACTCCATAGTTTTTTCAGTTTTGTTTTCTTTTTGTACCTCATCAATTAATTTTTTACTTTTTTTTATTTTTTTACTTTGTTTAAACATTTTTCTAACACACCAAATTTCCTCAATTAAATTTGATCCACTCTTCTCTGTACATAGGCATGCTCTCTTCATCTGTAAGTTTACCTCACCGTGTTCTATGTTTGTTTTTTGTTTTTCTAGCTATGCTTATTTGATTTCCAACTATCGTTTTCAACACTTTTCAAAAAGTGATAAACGGGGTTGGTTGACTAGACCACCTCCATGGTCCTTCACCAATCCTATGTGACACAGTAACATTCTTTGCTTAAATTGATCGGGTATATTACAATTGCGTTTTTATTTATTCTAATGTTCACTAACAATCGGTTTCCTTACTGCGCGATGGCTCTTCGTATGGTTTCTGTTTATTAACTGAGCCATATGAAAAAATAAATCAATTAGCAAAAACATTTAAGTGGTTTCGTGCCGTTCACCCACGATTTTACTGCAGTGGCTATACAGTGTGGGCAAAACTCTGTTGTCCTGTGAGAAATTCGTCAAATAAAGGTCGAAATCGTGTCTGGAAATGTTATTGGGCAGTGGTTCTCAACTTTTCATGGTTTGTGGCCACCTTCCCCCCTTCAACTGGCGTATAATTAATATTGTTACACTTGCGTTTTGCAATATCACGGCAAAGCTATTAAGTAATAGCCTCTGCTCGTGGACCCCGGAGAACCGCTCCGTGGACACCAAGGAGGACCGAGGGCCCCGGTTGAGAAACCTTGGTATGGGGTATATATTATTTCTTTCAAATATATTTTGAGTAGCCTAAATAATTATTCTATGGTGAGAGCCATTTCTAACATTTTTTCTAAAAACAACGGTTTTGAAGAACCTCGACTTGACCACTTCGTTTCAAAGGTTTGAAACTGGGCATTGCTCACAAAACGTACCTTGTTTTGCGGAACTTGGAAATTATTTTTAATCATTTTTTAAAGTGAAAAGTGTCAAAGCAGTTTTGTGTGCCTCATCGCTCATTCCTCATTTTTCAAACCATAAAGTTAAATGCATTGATCATGCGTGCTACGATGTTGTCAGATGTAAATAAAAATATTGGCAGGCTTTGAAACAAGTCTTTTTTATGAAACTTTGTATTGACAGTTAAGTTTGTCAGCAGTGGCGGTTCTAAGGAGGGCAGATTTTTGGCTGGCCTTCTGCTTGCCCCCCCAGTTTTGTGCTTAATTTCACGATCAAGTTTGTTTGATTGACATATACAGCAGATAACTTAAAATTCTTAAACGATCTGAAGACTTTCTGGCAACGGTTCTGACGATGTTATGCTGGGTTTGATAAGGTTAATCATAGCAATCTTCATTACAATGGAAAATCACCATGTACGAGAGACATTTGTTGGCCCCCCTACTTTTCTCCTTGGCCCCGCAGTGGCCCTCCAGTTTTTTCATTCTGGAATCGCCACTGTTTGTCAGTTTGTCCACCACCATGTCACAAACTGCAGCTCTACTTAATCTGAATTTAGGGTTCGAACAATTGACAGCTTTTGTTATACAGGGATTTGATTATTTCATATTGGATTAGAAGCGGAGCTAGAGACAAATATTAGAAGAGGCGTGATTCTTTGAATATTATTATCAGTGACGACTATAATCAATTTCGACGTGTCTTTGTCACATGTTTCCGCAACATCGAAAGAGACAAACTTTTCACAAATATTATTGGTAAATTTTAACATTTTTAGCCTAGTGTTGGACGGTATTGTTTATTTATGAATTAGAAGACATTATGACGATAAAAATATTTGCCTTGAAAAATTAGAGGATATGTTCTGATGTATATAGCCCCCTTTGACAGTGCTCCTGCGGGATAAAAATAGTCCTGTAAAGCATCAACGCGAAACTAGACAAGTGGCCACTTACGTTTGAACAAAGAATAACCGGGTAAAACTGATAAAAGTCGATTAGGAAACAAATGAGTGTGTAGTAAAACGGTTCGTAGCTGCAAAAACCACTTTCGTTGCTTGCTGCCACCCAAGTCTCAACTCGTGAACAGGCCATGGGCTCAGTATCACAAATGACTATTCAGTCTTCCTAATGTTCAAAGCTTTCCACGTCGTTGGTCAATATTTCTTTAAAAAATGCTCAATAAAACAAAAACAAATGCGAAAAAGATGTAAGACCGATCACCAAAAATAAAAAATTAAACTCCTTATTTGCACAGACACCCAAAAACTTTGAGCATGCAAAAAGCTATCTCTTGTCCAGCATTTGCAAATTAACGGGTTAAGTTCATCTCACCCAAGTATTATATCAATTGTTACACTAATGACACATTTAATTGATGAATGAAGTGTTTCGTTCCCATCATCACGAAGTAAGTTGTTACATCATCAACGCTGCCGTTACAGCCTGTTGACAGGAAGTTATTAGGCAGTTTGCAGTCCGACGCTGTGCGAGGCAGACGGCGACCAAACAATTAAATTACGTCTCTTACCACTACTCGACATTATATGGACCTTGTGACGTAAACCGAGTCGTGTGTGTTTTATATGAACCTAAAATTAGAAGGTTAAGTTTTAATTTGTGATACGGAATGCAAATCTTCCAGTGGCTTTAAAAGTATGCGGCAACATTGGTTTTCACTTCAGAGTATGCCAAATAAAAGCCTTACTTCTAAACGTATGCAGAACTCTTTTGGAAATGCATTTAATATATTTAAAAAATTGAATCTCCCAATGCTAATTGTTGGTGATCACAGCACAGGTTATATTTCATACTTTACTAATAAAGCCACAAAACACTGTCATCTGGAAAGTGAGTAGGAAATAACTGTGTTAATGAGTCAAAATATATTATCGGACAAATCTGAATTATTTAGATGTTAAGTTTGAATCTCTTCATTGGTTTTCATACCTGCTTTTTCTCTTGGGGGTAAAGGGTAGCGGGAGAAGCAGCCCTAGGAGGACTCGAAATACCTCATGGATTTCAGCAATTTCTGACAGTTCTGTTGGCTCCACACCAAGACGGGACCAAGCAAGGTCGGGTGTAGCAGGAGGACTTGACCTGCCTCGCCAATCTTTCCTGGCTTATTCTGGTCACATGGAACCATCGTGACAGGGATCCCTGTATTCGGAGGAGAAGTGTCTCTACATCCAGGATTAATGAATTCACAGCTGCGCACTTTGTCGCGAAGTTTCACGCCATGTAAACTCTTAGCAAAATCTCATCTCTGCCGGTTGTACTTGAAACAGTAGCCACTTCGCTTCTTAAAGCATTTTTGGAAATAGAACCTTTTGAAAAATGGAAGTTATAAACAAAGTCGAAGGTTCTCTGAAAACTTTAGTATTATATTCATCGCCACAACTACGTTGACGCATAACCGAGAAGGTTTACAGAACAGACGCACACACTTCAAATTTGTAAGCATAAAGAAAATAAGAGAGTACACCGAAAAACAAGCGTTGCGTTCACAGATCAGAGACAACACTGCGCACAACCCGTGATTCACTTTACAACTAACTTCACATACCTTTTCCCAAGGGAAGACCAGCCATCGTTGGGCTAGGCATGCGAATAGACAAAATAATTTTTTCCCGACGTGCGTGTGTGCGTGTGATTGTGTACAACAGGGGTCTCCAAACCTTTTTGTCCGAGGGTCACATACGCTAACACAGAACATGTCGAGGGCTGGACGTCTTAGGTAACGTGATTGTTTCGGGATATGTTATATTCTACTAGATCAGGGTGGGGAACCTGCGGCCCATGTGAACATTTGATATGGCCCGCATCACAATTTTCGTTACCCAATTTACAATACAAAAGCGCGTCAAAACGAAGTACCATGATAAGCATGTACTTTAAAGATAGTATGGCTATGCCATAAGAAGCCTCTATCCCTCGCAGTAAGATAAAGGTAGAATTTTAGGATAAAATCGATTGTTATTTGCGACCCGCCAGCGATAATCCACAATTGATGCGGTCCGTGATAGTAAATAGGCTCCCCATCCCTGTACTAGATCAAGAAATTTTTCGTAAATATGTTTTTTTTCATCACTGACAAAACGCCTTTGAGGGCCGGATGAAATGGCTTCGCGAGCTGCATTTGGCTCGTGGACCGTGGTTTGGAAACCCCTGGGTGACAACATCGTGTTGACTTGTTGTGAGCGCAATAAACTTTCTACACCCACCACTGTCCACTTCAAAACAGAGTCGAATTTCAAAGACAAGGAAAAATTCCTGTAGTAAAATGAATGCTGATTCTATGGATAGATTTCGCGCGCCATCGGAATCAAAAGAAAGGATGGCGTGAAAAGGTGCCACAAGTCTTGACTTTCCTTGACAAAAAATATTCCATCTGAAACCAGGTCAACTTTTACCTGTAAATTGCTTATTTTATTGCGAGAAAGCGCTAAAGTTTGCCGTAAAAAACTGGTGTGCATTTTGCAGTCATGTATGGTGTTTCAAAGATGGGACGTTTCGGAGCACTTGCTATTTGCACTTTTTGAGATTTTGATCTTGCTGGTTTTTATTTTTGAGAACTCTTTCATTGACGTGTTATCGTAACAAAAACAACAAAGAAGATACTTTGATGTTTTTATCAAATGAAGTGGAAAGCAATATAGCGATTTAATTTTTGTGGATGCACTCATTGCTTGTTTGAAACGACACCCAAAAGTCGGGAAAAACGTGGAAGTCCTCAAACGTATACTATAAGGTGATTAGATATAGGGCTTTGGTATCTTTGCTACAGTAATTGAAAACAGATCTCAGAGTTGATGTGTGTATACGCCTAAACAATCAAGACAAGTTTTGAAACGTTTCTTGAAACAAAATCAATTTTATGGAAAAATATTCGGAACATAGAAGTGCTTATTTAAAAAAAAAACAATTAAGTTTTTACCAGCTAAGTGGTACAGTTGGTTGAGTACACGCCACCAAAGCTGGTAGACTGGATTCAATTCCTGGTCGAGTTATGCCGAAGACTTTAAAAACGGTACTATTGCAACCTTGTCTAACCTCGTTCTCGGCGGTTAATGGGTGGTTGCAAGGAAACGGTTCACGCGCGTGCTTGCACTGGACCGCCATCAATGCAGCGTTTACTGCGAAAAGACCGGTGTGGTCCCCGACACAAGCAAGCGGAGATTGGCGCCGCTTACCACTCGTGACACTCCCGAAGTAGTACAAAAAAAGAGTATAAATGAAAATGAACCGAAAAGAAGAATACCTTGAACCCACTTACTGTGAAAACTGAACGGCACAAACCCAACGGGCTCATGGAACATGATTAGCGTTCAAGCAACTTATGGGTAGTTGTGGAATTACACCAGACCTTGAAGCTTACGCCCATGGAGGAATATGTCATGGCGCCTGAATTCTTGTCTCTTCACATCGTCCTATACTGTCATTGTACAAAGAAAGGGAAACAACGCGCATATCATCATAAAGAACAGTTTGTCGCGAAGCGTTGGGTGGAAAATGACCCTATCGGTAACACTGGTATTATTTACTTAAGTTTAACAGCAAATCCGAATCCTCTGTATCTCCACTTTTGCGAACGCCACAGAAAACTCTTCATTGTCACTTACTGTTGAGTTGATAGCGAATGTCCAGCAGTAAAAAAATGTTTGTGCTTTAAATACTACTGCTGACGTTTCGACGAGCATGTCAAGAACACACCCTGGAATCTACGAAGAACGTCACGACGGTTCGAATCAAGTCCCTTCCTAATACCGTATAAGTGTATTGCGACGGCAGCAACCACCTCACCACGCGGTGATTTCCCGCAACACGATGAGTGCTTCGGTGGAGCTCAGCTGGTGAAGAATGTGAATGTTGCGGTTGCAGTGCCAAGTGTGGCTCACTGTGACTTCTATTGCGTGGGAGCGTCGTTTGCTGGTGCGAGTTGTTTTAAAAAAACTTTTGGATCGTTTATCGCTGTGCATCTTGTCAGTCTGACCGGACAATATTTAGAAACAAAGACACTTGGAAAAAGCTCAATACTTTCATTTCAATTAAAATGCTAGTGAAAGTTGCGTGTACGTTAGAAAAAATTAATATGTTGGGACTTCTAAACAACTTTAATTCACATGTGTATGGGAAATACTACATGTTTTACGAGGGGGAGAATGCAACATTGAAATGACAAAAATCGACTAAAGTTGTTGGTGAGGCATGACGCCAAATTAAAAGAAAACAAGTTTACTGTTGACTAAAAAAAACAATTGCCTCAGGCACTTTTTCTAGGCCACGATAAGTAGACACTGCTTCATAGCAGATATATGTTCGCTTCAAGATAAATGTTATCAGTGAATTCAATGCAATGCTCTGTGAGACTACTGCAGCTTTCAACGACCGAGTTGGATGAACATTTGCTTGTGATGAGGGTACGCTACGTGTATTAGGGCTGCATTTTTCATTTTGCAAATGATTTTGTTAGTGAATCCATTTCACATCCTTCAATTTTCAGCATTTGTTTTTTGTCTTTTTTGCAAATTTTTGCAATTTTCATTTCCGGAAAACGAAAGGTACGAAAACACTAGTTTTACTAACAGGTATCATCACTGGATCCACTTAATTTTATTAGTTGCAACAGCCTGCAAAATCTCAAAGGGCAGTAACTAAAATTAAAACAGTTTGAGTAAAAAACACTGCTTTGGAGGTTTTTCTTACGTGTGAAAACCTGATCCGAATATTATAAGCAATTATACTTCTCAGAAGCAAAAAGAAACTCTTTCTCTTCAACACTACTCAAAAATCTTGTAAGAATCAGGTTCAAATTTGAGATCAATATGCGCCATGCCTAAAAACCGTCATCGTTTTTAACAAAGCACCAACAAGATATTCCGTTGTTTGATTGCTGCGAGTTACTGCAAAAGGCATAAAAAATTATGCGTTTTGTGTTTCAAATTCATTTCCCACTAATTGAATTTCTTTATTAAAATAGAAACGGCATAAATTTATTTTATCTTACTTTTCACCTCAGAACCAGTTAGTGCGGTTGCCAGTGGATAAAAATAAAACAAAACAAGGATGTGCCGATCTGTCAGTTTGCGTCTCGTGCGACGTCTGCTTCTTGTGGCAGTATTGTGGCAATGGCTGTGGCAGATTCTTATCAGTTTTGGGTTGAAACCACGGCCCTCTTAAACCATAGCTAGACAAGGAATGCTAAAAGATTTTCGTGTTGTTTATACTTTGTTATAGCAAGGCAAACCGACTTTTATCAACATGCTTACACATTTCCCTCAACACGAATTCTTTCAAATGTCAAATTTATATAACTTTGACCGAAAGTGCTGGGCAACAACATGCAAAGAACTCATCTTCAAGCGCCAAACACTTAAACAGAACTAAATCATAAAGCAAGGCTGTTGTAGTTTCCTCTGCTGCTACGACTTGGTCTGTGGCTATATGTATACCAAAAATCTTAACTTTTCTTGAAAAGCTTCTCTAATGTGATAAAATGCATCAGTATAACAACACACAACGCATTTGTGCTACTTTTGTAGTTTGGGATCGACAGCATTTGCGAAACGTCAGATTTGCCTCTGACAGGCAAAGACATGTTTCTCAGGAAATACCACAGCTGCAGGCGTGGCGGACACTGGTCAGTGGACTCATAAATAGTTCACCGAAGGCAATGAAACAGCTGAAATGCGTTTTCACTTCACCCAACGCTTCTCCCCTGCAAACAGCAAAACACTGGTAGGCTACTGCACCCTAAACCTTATTTGCAAAATCTTTTATGCTTAAGATGACACACCCTAAGATGTAAGTGGTTCAAACTACACCAACCTAAAAAGATAACTCATCAGCACAAAACCAGCCTCTTCATTCTTGTGTTAAATTCGTGAGAACAAAAAGTGTACTTTTGAATAAGCCTGCACCTTTAAATGCTGTTTTTCACAACTTTAACATGACGAAATTGGGGGTATGTGGGCTTTGTTATCCTTTTGCTCAGATTCAACCTTCATTAAAATGCTGTAAACTTTCTTTATTGCCATCATCCTAACTCCTAAACATATTTTCGGATCGTCATTATTGAATTAACCCATAAATTTGCTAATTCAAACTCATGCTTGTTTGTTAAGACAAAAAGGCAACATTTAGATGTCACACCCAAACCTCTATATATAAACATAGAATGAAAATTGTTTGAGAGATTGAAACAACTTTGCCAGAACATAAAAAATTTCAAAAACATTTGGAAAAAATTTACAAAATTTCAGATAATTGTTGCCCAATATTTTAGCAAAATTCACCAGGTTTTCACCTAACTTTGCACAATTTTCGTAGCTTTTAGCAACTGGAATAAAATTTCCTTACATGTCCTTTCCTACAGATATGCCTCCAAACCTATAGCGTCAAGTAAACTTTCCGAAAAGACCGAGGGAGTTTGAAGGGTCTTGGTAAGACTGAGGATGCTTGAAATTCCAAGTTGGTGAATATTTACCATGTATTTGAAAAATTATTTTGCAAATAAATGACACATCCCAGTTAAAGTGATTAAGGTCAAAAGACAATTTAGCAAGTTTCAAAATATCTTGACAGATATTATAAAACAACTTTTGTGCAAAAGGAAAACCTTCTTCTGAAGAACAAAAGGTGCGCATTCCATTTCTTGGCAAGACACGTGACACACAGGCTTGCAAAATTTATGCAGCAACTCCTAAGAACATATCATCAATCATCATAGACGTATCCAGGCCCGTAACCAGTGTGGGACACCAGGAGGGGAGAAGAGTTTTCGGAGAGGGGTCCAAATTTTTTGAACTATGTCCAATATTTTTAAATTATGTCCAACACATTTTTCCAGAGGTGACGAAAAATTTTCTAGTGGGAGCTTTCCCCCCTCTTGTTTATTGTATTGACCGCTACTTTCTAACAAAAATTTGAAAAGAATTCAAACATTGCTGTTGAAATAAGCATCAATCTGCAGCTATATGTATATTTAGTTTGATAAGTGCTTTTCAACTGCGGCTCATTGACGAATAGCTGATATTAGCAGAGATGCATGTTTGATTTTAAAATCTGTTTGAAGAATTTTTGAAACTGCTTTGAAGTTTCTTGCAATGCGTAGACTATGCCACAATTTTTTTAGCCAATGGATGTATGTCTTATTTGTACTAGTCTCCACACTAGAGGTTTCCAAAGGCAAAGATCTTTCGTTTTAAGAACGTAGTGTCCCCAGGTCTAATCACGATTTGACACGTGATCTTTAGAAATTTCTACCATTGAGATTTGCCGTGCCAATCCTGCAGCAAAGCAAGAAGTTTTTTCGTACCCGAACAGAAAACTGGTTGTATTACTTAAAGAAATTAAACAAACTGAGAAAAAGAAAATTGTTTGTGTACAAAAAATCAAAATGTTTTCATTCAATTTTAAAAAGTATGAACTTTTTGAAAACATAAAATTGGTTACAGTGAATTACTAAACACGATTGGCGAACTGCATTAAATTAAAAATAATGTGCATTCCCAAATGATTTTCACCCTAATCGTTATATTTGCATAAAGTCATGTGAAGTCCAAAACTTGGCCCTTGAAACAGTTGTGGTTTACACGTCACTGGAAACCGCGATAATGTGAAAATGTATTTACTGTAAGCTGAACAGAGATCAGCAAATCTTTATTTTTAACACAAAGACAACCCACCATCACACATGGAGCTCCTATAGCAATTTCCCATATTTACATCTTTTTGAAGACTTAAGCGGCACTTTTTTCATTCTTGAAACTTTTGATGCTGCTTATTTGATCTTAGTCTTTGGCCTCGTACAACTATGATTAAACAAACTGTATGAAAAGTTTCGAGAAACGTGATATAGCAGGTACGACATTATTGGTTTTAACCTTGACATTACCAACGTTTTGGTTTTGATTTAAATCCACCACCCACCTCATCCAAGCAAATTAACTACACAAACGAAACATTGCGCCCACAAGACATGACTCGCTTAATACCAATAGATATCCAAAAATTCCTTGGAAAAGTCGATTGCAAGACAACTTCTGAAAAATCAACTTTCTTAATTGTTTTGCTTATAGGATTGGTTATCGTGGCTACTGCTTGTGATAAAACTACAGGCGTACTGGTATGTTCAATTTCGCTTTCAGCATCTGAGGCAGTAGATAAGGAACTTCAGAAGTTGTGTGGTTTTGGTTTTGCTTCCGAAAGGTTTTCCGATATTCCATTTCAGTTTCAACCTCAGCGCGTTCCAATGTGTGGGTCCTCATACAATTGTGTGTGCAGCATGGTTACCTTTAATCTTTTTAATCGATTTTGATACAGAGAATGTGGATTAACTGTCAGCAATTTGCTTACATTGTGTAAGCAAAATTCCAAAACAAACAACTTTGATTCGACAGACAGTTACATGACTGGTCCAATTGCAATAGACACAAAATGCTTAGCTTAAAGCCATAAAATCTGTTTGCAAAGTTGATGATTTGCTGCGTCTTGGAAAAAAGAAAAAATTGCCTAAATTAATCTAAGTACTTCAAAGATTTCTTGACCAAGGATTCTTTTTCTGGTTATTCTACATGATAGCATAATGTACGTTCCAAGCCAGAACCGTTTTAAATCTTTGGATGTGATCTCAAATGAAAACATGTAAGCAAAATATTTTTGTTTCGTCTCAGCTGTTAATGAATCTTAATATCACAGTACGTCTTGGAACAGTTTCTGTGTACCTTAAACTAAGGTGAGTGAAATAAATGTACAACAATGTTTCAAACGTTAATCACCAGTAAATGTTTTATTATGATTTAAAGTGCAACTGGAAACCGTTTTAAAAGACAACCGGACAGTCAATAAAACGCAAAAATTTTAGAACTATCGGTTAATAGCAAATTAGTTTCTTGAACGAAAATGGTTCATCAGTAATTAACCATATTTTTGCCATGTACTTTAATGCAAACTGGTTGAAACTGAGGTTTACATCTATAAAATTCATTCTAACCAAAGACAACCACCTGGAGTTTTCTAGGCCAAAATCACAACCAATTGTTTTGAAAGTACCACATCAGCATTGCCCGAAACAAAAGCTTGTTCTCAACAACTGGTTGGTACGTAATATTACCTCAAAAAGCACAACAGCTGTTTTTACGCACTTCTATTGTCTACACGTTTTTCAATATGAAAAATGTTTTTAAATTCAAAAGTTTTCAAGGCCGAGAACAATGCTGTGCTAACAATTTTCAGGACAAACAAAAACGATCTCCATCAATTATTGTTAGACCAAGGCCGATGTTGGTGTCAACCCGCACATGCTGTAAGAAGTCGCGAAAAAAGAGGCATGATTAACAGACGCTGGTCTCGAAGAAGGGTCGTGAGATCGAGTGTAGTCTCAATATCGGTACCAGTGGTTGAAGAAGACCGTTCACATCTATGCACGTCGGCCCCGTGCTAGAACAAATACGTATACACAATTTTCAAAACCAAGCACGTTTATTACGCGTTACAGAAGAATCTAATTCAGCGGGAAAAGCAAATTGAATTTCACCTATGCTGGTTCCCACCAAAAATTCTTTCAATTTGTTCTAAAGGGTTTCCAAAAGAACCGTGTGAAGGGTGTGATCTGCCTTAACCTCCCACTGGATTTGCGCTTAAGGTGCTAGGACTGGTCTTAGCTGCACAGTACTCACTGACTGAACGATCAAAGTTAAAGCTTTCGCTGGTGGTATCAGTAGTGAAACGTAAATGTGGTGCAAAAAATAGAGGATGCTGGCCATCAAATTGCTTTCCGATTGAAGGTTTTTGAAAATGTCTGTGGGTACATAAGGTTATGCAGATTTTTATGAAGCTGACAGATGGCAAATAACGCCTAGCGCGCCTATCCATATTTCTCCCATTGCTTTCCTGCGGACACAAGAGTGCTGCCATCTGGCAGTTTATTTGAAGGCATCCTGTCTAATATCTCTTGCCACAATAACAAATCGAACAAATCCCAACGGAACTTTTTCAAGTGACTAGACAAGGTTTACCCAAATGTACCACTGTCAGATAGTCGCTTCACTGCCAGCTACGCTCCTAACCTGTTTACCAAAGTTTACTTTCTTAACAAGACCTGCGAGACACGAAGGCAGCAGAAGCAGACCGGCAGTGTTTTCGCTGCAGGTTGTGCACGCGGCGCGCCTAAACCGCATAACTGCCTGTCAGAAACGACGCCACCTTAGCTGTTGGCTGCCCATAATCCTCCTGCTTAAGCACATAAAGTGATTTAATACGGCCGCTTTCAATCGGGTCAACTCGATCTATTTGTTGAAATAATTAGCCGGAACGACATTCTTACGCCGCCCATCTGGCATAAAGCTGATTGGGCACCTATTTGCAGTCGGTGTATAGATCCGCTTTTCCACCTAAGATCGTATACACAAGGTAGGTGCCACTACGTCTGCGATGGGAAACAGTTTACAGCAATCGGAAGGCAACGGTATCTCAAAAGAATTTGCGGTAATATTCGAAAATAAACAAAACTTTTGCAGGTATGGCAGTTATGGCTGTAGATCAGCGACAGAACTGGCAATAAAGACGCTTTTTTTCTATTTTCATGCCAGGCAAAATACCATGAACAATAACAGAAATACAAACAACTGAACCTCAATATGTTTTGTTCATCTTTCAATGTTTATGCAACAACAAAGGTGTCAACCTAGATTTTCCATCAATACCGTGTTTACTCGCTTATAAGACGGGGATTTTTCCTCGAGATTTCGGGCTCAAATTGGAGGGCCCGTTTTGTAGGCGAGGTCTACAGAGATATAAAATAGTTCACTCAGAACTGTGCAGATATTTCACAGTTTCTGGCAAAAATAAACAACAGAGACACGTACCGGTACGCGGTACTTAAATTAACTGTCATGCTATGAACATTACAGTGCAGTTTGCGTAAACTGTTTTAATACTTAGAATAATTGTGGTTTAAAAGTTAGTATAAACGTACTTTGATACTGAAATGTGTTTCTCTCGTTACCTGCTTTCCTTCCTTCGTCTTATAAACGAGTCTGAACAAATATCGACATCTCCCAGGTGAAGGTGGGACCCGTCTTATAAGCGAATCGTCTTATAAGCGAATAAATACGGTACCTCTCCTCAGCTGGACCACGTACAGACTGTTTCGATTTTGTGGTAGTAAAAATATTATCATCCGAGCTGAATGTTTACTGATCACCTTCTTCATTCAAATGGTAAGCATAACAACATGTTTCTAATAAAATGCATGTCTTGCTACACAGTGGTGGATTTAGTGTTGGGGGGGCCGAGGCAAGCCTAAAAATGGGGCCTTCTGACGACTTCATCGTAATCAGTCAACCGTCATAAGACCTTTTGATCAAGCCTAGGAAGGAGATATGCGAGCCACCGTATTACGCACTTCTCTATGTCGCATTAGGGGTTGTGGTTAGAGCATGCGGGTACAGGGGCGCAGCCAGGATTTTTCTAAGGGGGGGGCTGAAGTTATGAAAGCAAAAGCCTTGAAAAAGAAAAATTGCTTGTGATTAGAATAGTCAAGGAAAGCACGTAATTTGTAGATAAACAATTGACTGTACTCACCACGAGAACTGGGGGTCCTTCCAACTAACCTGCCATC
>Ga0210059_1000086_pt1 | contig 76992 bp, 46 predicted proteins | sample Ectturendosymbi2_FD_188042 | JGI IMG/M metagenome (GOLD analysis project Ga0210059, IMG submission 188042) | Ecteinascidia turbinata endosymbiont from Florida, USA - Sample 2 (SPAdes) (version 2) | ecosystem: Host-associated > Tunicates > Ascidians > Unclassified | place: Key West, Florida...
CCTTTACTGTTTTGGGCGCGAGTGCGCGTGGGCTCGAGCGAGCTTCTTTGACAGTGATATGAGCGCGAGTGCGCGGTAGTTTGTTGCGTTGTTTGCCTTCATTAAATCGCGTTAACACCCTTTTTGCCTCTTGTGTTACCTGCTGTAACACACACCTACGGGCGATTGTTACATCACACACAGTATGCACGTTCAAGATGATGTATTGTACTGTGCACGCTGCTGCACTGCAACAACTTTGAATTTACGATTCATTTGATGATTGTTGATTTGCTAAGCACGGCGGTATTTCTGTATTTAAAATGTCAAGACCAGCAGATTTCCAAAAATTGTAGAAGCACTTTCATATTCTGCAGTTCATGAAATCTCTGAGGGGGCCCATTTTTTACATTTAGCTTGCCAGGGGGGCGGGTCGGGGTGGCGCGCACCCATGCCCCCCGTCAGTTACGCCACTGGCGGTGAAGATACAAATATAATTGCTAGCAGAAATGTTGGAAATTGTCCTTACAAAATTTCGAGGCCCCGAAATCGGGGGCCACAGGCTTAAGTCTTTTTAACCTAATGTAAATCCGCGCCTGGTCATAAATCATAGACAGTTTGTCATTTTACGCGACCCTATAAACCTTAGGACCCGCTCACAGTCGGTCCCTCACTTAATTTGAAAACTCTTACTAGTGGACAGAAAACTGCGCAACATTCTGCTGAAAGATCCCCAGGAATCGTTGATGTTCTTGTAGTATCATGCACATTCATATTTTTATTGTGATTTTTTATTTTTACCAAGCTTCATTCAAAAGTTTGAAAAAGTTGCTGCTTTCTTTTCCTATGACGCCAAGACAAAAACAACAAAGACAAGTAAAATTAAATGCAAGTATGTGCAAGAAGTTGATGTTAAATAAACACACGTCCCTGAAAGTAGAGGTTAAAATGGAAAAACAAACATTACCTTCGATTCGCTTTTACACAAAGCTTGTCAAAACACTCTAAAAACCAGCAGTTCTCAAACGTTTCCAGCCGCGACCAAATTTTCTCTCAGCAAAGGTATTTGCCAACTCAAAATGTGCAATTAGACCAAAAGGTCCGAAATTAGAAATTCTGTTTTGTTGTTGAATTTTGTTCAATTTTTCTTGTAGGTGGGAATATACAGATTCACTTACTTTTTGTTACGGGCTCCACCAAGTCCGCGGACACAGTTGAGAATCTATCCTCTAAATTGATGCAAAATGCAGTAATTATATTTTTAAATCAGCGAAGAGTTGACAAAGTACTTTAAACAAGCGGCAAGTCTATTTTAACTTCGTAGAGCTGGCAGCTGTTAGGAATCCGTAATGGCACAAAGCGGAGTATTTTCCAGCTTCCATCTACGAAATTTCATTTCAAAGCGAAAATTATATATTTGCTGGAAATAATTCATGACACCCGTTGTTTGTGGGTTGACGTGTCACGCCGCCGTCGAGTCGATGTAGATTTTTCCTTATCTCGACGAGAGTTTTTGCCTCTGGAAACATTTTCTTGCTGATCATTCTTTCGTCGCGAGACCTTGCCAGATGACTTCTTACTACTTTTTCTACGTCTGCGTATCTTATCTTTTTGATCATGGTGTTTATCGTGCCCTTTGCGAGGACGTATGCGTGGACGTTCAATGTCTTGAGCAGATTCTTTGTGACGTGCTTGACGTGCACTTTTGTGATTGTGTGACCGCGAACGCAACGCACGATCATCTTTATCTGCGCTGTTTTGCCGGTTGCGTTGATGGTCACTGTCTTTCTTTTTTCGGCGAGCAGAAGGTGACGTCTTCCGAGATTCCTCTTGATAGTGCTTTTTATGTTTGTTGTCAATCTGTGTAGGCCATTCAACAAAAGCTTTATTTACTTCCCCGCCTTCTATCAACTTTCTGCCTTGCTTGTATCTGTGACAATTGTTTCCTAAAAACAAAAAAAGTTACAATATTGCAAACACAAAGGGTAGTTGCATCTACAAAGGAATATCTATTTCGATGTAAAGTGGATAATCTTGTATTGATCATCAACTGATTTTTTTCTTAAAACATCAATAACATCATTGAAAGCAAACGTTTATGTGACGGACGCACCGACGTATACATTCAACGAAAACATTCTCATTGCAATTTTCGAATGGTTTGCAAAGTAGTGCCACCAACATCAAGAAGTTAACAACAAACTACCTTGTATGTCTTGCTTTTGAATACATATAGAGTACTTCTATTTTGTAAAGCTCAGTAAAATTATAAAATGCAAGCAATGCTTTCTCAAAATCAAATTCAACTTCAAAACGACATTTTAGTTTTACAAACTTACTTGAAGAATCCGTTTGGCTTGACGAATTTCTTGTAACTGGTCCTTCTTCAATGACCATAGAATACCCAGGTAGATGTAGGTGATGAGCGTTGTCAAACTGTTTCAAAAAAACATGCATTTACGTAAGAACCCGATTAAGCTGTTTGTAACAAGAGTAGCCAAAATCAACTTTTCTTAATCTCTTTGGGCATGTCTCAAAATAGCAATGAGTAACTGTATGTTGTCTAAATCTGGCAGGTGTTCTCCTGAATTTGTAAAACTTGTACTAAGTTTTAAGCTAAGCACTGGTGTATTATTTAATTAAACGTTTTCTTTTGCAACCAGGGTGGCACAAGCACAAAACTCCGCATCTACAACTGGAAATCACATTTTCTTATTTTTGATATTCGTGCAAAGCTAAGGCTTTCTTCGCGTTTTCCGTCATAGATTACTTTTATAACTGGTTATTCAATTCTTGCTGTAAATCCTTGTGAGAGAATCAGAAAGATACTAGTAAGATTATTGAAAAGGTTAGATCAGGGTGGTCCAAGACTGCGAGCATGAAGGGCCACATTACAGTCTGAGGAAAAATTTGCCGGGCCGCAAAAGGAGGAACTCCACTGCAATTAAAAGACTCGTTTGCCGTTCTAATAGACTTAATTTTGCTGAACGTCTAAGGGAATTTTTGATTTTAGGGTAATTTGTAAGTTTTTTGTTTGGTTGTTTGCGACTTAAAATAGAGATGTTCAGCTAGAAAAAAGATACACAACACAACAACAAAATAATAAAATTAATTTTAGTTTCATGGTTTTGGTTATAAAGCCAATGTCCGCTTTAATTTCCGTAGTCGGCAGACGCAGGCAGGCATGCAGGTTTCATCAGCCATTCTATTTCGTGTGTCGCTTTTCAATCGTTTTGTAATTGAGAAACCACTTTCGCAAATTACGAACATGGAGTACATCTTCAGTGCAAAGTCTCGTAACCATGGTAATTGCCCGGTTAGACCTCCTGGTTGCGGGTCTGGTTACTCTTCAATTATTTCAAAATTGCTTCCCTGTAATATCCGTGGTATTTCCCATATGTTTTCCCGTGTTTGGTGCTCTTTAAATAAAAACTTTTTGGGAACGGATATTACTTGCAACCCCACAAGACACAGTGGTTTACCATTGTTATTGGCGAAGAACTACCTTTCCACCCAGTTAGAATTGCACTTTCTGTTTTCCTCTGATACTTCTCTTGTGACACTCATTGTTTTTTAAATTTCTGTAGCCTACTTGAATAAATATTACTTCCACAATGCACATCTTCTCATCTAACTCGAAAATTAATTACAGTCTATGCTTGCAAAAAAGATAGAAAATAAACGCATGCTTTGTGGTCACAGAGTACTGAAGCGTTAGCCTAGCCTAGAGGTTAGCTATTGTAACGTCATAAATTGTAAAAAGATATTGTTAGCCCCAAATACTTACATATTGACCTGCACTTTAATGATGTGTGACTTGCAAGGGCTGTGTGACTAATTCAATTTATTTATGACTTTATGTAATACACGGCATGCAGAAAGCGTTCGCGGGCCGCATGCGGCCCGCGTGCTAGTGTTTGGACCATGCTGGGTTAGACCATCTTTGTGTCAAGTGGACCCTCATCAAAATGGACGTGTTCTTACGGTTTAGACCAGTGTTTCTCAAAGTAGGCGAAATCGTCCCCTTAGGGGCGATTTTGATATGCAAGGGGGCGAAAAAAACAAAGGGGGCGAAAATACTCAACCACCAAATGGAAAGCAATGGACCATTGAGTTAACTTCAGTAGCCTACTGTTATGACTTGTTAGTTTCTTGCAAATTTTATTTTACTATGATAATCGCTGGAGATTGTTGCTAAAGCAATTTATCCGTTGAAGTTTTACTCTGGATCATCTACAGTATGTGCACGGCTACAGTGTGGATTATTTCAAGGCTGCGGAGCCGTCGGAAAAATGACACAGCGCAGGCTCCAGAGCTCTTTTCATGAACATCACTTCAGCTCCGGAGCGCTTGGTTTTCATGAATGTGACTCCGAAGCTCTTATTTTTCATGGCTCCGGCTGTAGCTGCGGCTTCTCGTCGTTTTCACACGTTAATACTTTAAATATCTTGGTGTGTCTCAAGTCGAATGGAAAATGAATTAAATCATGTACACAAAACTAAGAGAATATACCAAACCTTTTTGAGTAATTTAACCTGGTAGTTTTTTACAAGCAGCGCTCTTGTCATGAGAAAATTAGCGAAAAACCACAATCACAGATTCAAGCGATTCAGAGAATAGTTACTAGCTGAAACGTAACTCAAGATAACGGTAATCCAAACAATTTCTGGAAAAGCAGTCGCTGGTTTTGCCGTCAATGCCTGAGGACCATTTGTTATTTCTTAGGACCAGAATCAAGAAAATTACTGTTTGGAAAACTACATTTGTGTCTGAGCATTTAAACACAGACCAGTCCCAACTGACCAAGTGTTTTGCACTCGTTGCATGCTTTGCCTGTTGCAGTCTTGACGATTCCAGCTAACAGTGTTGCCCAGGCAAACCATGTAAAGAGCGTAAAACAGTCGACTCTCATGTGTTCTTTCAAACACACACACATTTGCATTAACACAAATGCGAAGATGTGTTTGAAAATCCTTTGGTCAAAGAAGCAGTATGACTTCTAGCAAGAAATTCGCATTTGACTTATTTAAAATAGCTGAAACCTTCTGATTTCTTATCGTTTGCACTCACAGTAAGCAGTGATGAATCAGAGAATAAAGCACAATCTAACACGCACTGCTTAGGAGAAAATAAAATTCAATAAAGTCAACGCTGCAATAAAATTGACAAAGTTAAATTCCTAGGTTTTTCTGTTTCCGTATCTTACCTCATACTGTGGATGCACTGCCTCCGCCTTTTCTTCAATCTCGGCGTCGTGATCTCGCTTGTAGGTTACACAACAGCACCTAAACCAATAGCTTGTCGTGAAAGTTTAAGGAATGAATTTAGCTTTTTTATCTTACAATTGCATCAATGCACAATTAGGTTATCACGCTACATTAACGATGTAAATAGACATAAAACTTACCTCCACGCAATAATGACTATGATCAGTAGAGCCACAATAGAACAGCAAACAACGGTTGCCACCAACGCTTCTGTAGAGAGTGTGCTACTTCCAGAATCTGTTTTCGTCTTTTTATCTAGAAATCGTAGTGCAAACACACTTGTATGTTAGCTAAAACATGAACTCGTCACTGCAAAGAATGTTTCTTGCTACATTATATCTCTGTACCACCTTCAACGCTCAATAAATGGGATAGTTATTAGCAGATTTTACTCATTCCTTGATAAACAGGATGCCTAGGTGCTTCTTGACTAAAACCGGCAGCAAGGTAGAGCAAAAGTCACATCTTGTGTACAAGGATACTTTTTTCTACTCGCTAAAGATTTTGAATGTAAGTCTAGACAGGTTATAATTTTTCAAGGGACCTGAAGTAAAATAGAACCATTGAATGGATCACCAATTGCACGAATCTAGAAATGTTTGTCAGTGAATTACTTTGTTGTTGGCACTGTTTATTTTTTGTGCGTTAACGACATAAACAGAACGGTTTGAACCTGTAACTTTAGTTTTCTTTGTGTTTTTTCTGTCTTTGCCAAAAATATTGTTCAAACTGTTTCCTCCGGACGGTCTGAAAAAAGAAAAACATTGACAAAACTGCAAGAATTTTACTTGGAAATAGCCAGAGGTAAAGATCAATTCGACGAAATCATGTCACACATATTTATTACAAATGTACATTTAGTGGTAGAATATGACTTGGGTTTCGGGTATAGACGCGCTGCTTTTAGATATTATGATATAGAGTTGCAGTAACTGCTGTGCAGACGAAATGTTGGACCTATTGCCAAATCACATATCTTTTTGACTGAACTTACACGTTAGCAAGAACATGGAAAACCGATATATATCAGGCTGGTCTGATATCATCACTGCTACGCTGAAACATTTCCTATATAAAAACAACAGAATCATAAAATGAAACGATATTTCAGACTTAGAGTACCTCAAAGCAACTTGGGTGCGAATGTGATGTGGATCATAGTCACCAGGCTTAGTTGTTTGAGATCTGAATAGAAAAAGTATGAGTCAACTTCGCTGTCTTTAAAGCAACTGTTAGTTTAAGTGTCTTACAGCTGTTCATGTTCTGCAGCACTCTTACAACAAGGAGAACTTCGGAGTGAAAGACCTTCTGGGTTTATATGACCTAGCAGAAACTAGTTACTTAAGGCTTGCAGCGTAAAAGCATGTTACCGCGGATGTGTCACAGAGAGAAACAGAGAACATGGTACCATATGCAAAATTTCACAAAAAAGTCTTTAACCTTTCGCCCGCTGATCAAATAGTTTGAGGATTTTGACAACCATATCTGCAATGGCCATATCCTTTTCTTGCGCAAACAAATAACTTGCTTGCCTGGGCAAGAAAGCCCGCGGCCACGCAAGTAAAATCAGCAACCCTATAAGTTATGACACTGCAACACACAAACGTTTCAAAGAGGGTTTTCGTTTTTGACACTATCGTAATTATTGAACTTGCAGATGTCAGACCCAGCCAGAAAAAAGTCTGGATTCATTTTGTTTCAAATCTGTATGCGTTCTGAGTTTGCATGTGACAGGTTGCAGCTTTTTCAGTTTGTTTTTTGTGTAATGGACCTCTGCAGCGATACGACGCACTACACATAACCCATCGGATTGTCTGATTTTTATGCGGTGGACTATAAGTTATCGCAAAAGTGTGGTGTTTGCTTTTTCATCAGTTCCTTTCAGACTAAAATTCACATGTGTGTTAAACAACCAATAAAAACCCAAGAGGAAACAAAATCTAAGGCAGATGTTTAAAAGTGTATGCTGTTATCCTTGTATACAAACAAGAAGCGATTTATCTTTTGGATAACAAGGGCCAGTACAAGAAGCATAACATGTACTGGATTTAAAAAAAATTGCGAAAACAACACCTTTCATACAACAGATAATATGTGCGGTGCACGGAAAAGGTTCCTCAGAATTTTTTCGTTTTAAAGTTCCGTATAGTAATTAAGTTCCAAAATATTAACCACATCGACTGTTCACCGATGTTGTCATTACGGGAAAGTTTCTCCCCAATGGCTTCTTACCTAAACCCAGGAAGATTGTGTTCAAGTACGGAACGGTAACTGATCATAAACGGCGCTTTCTTTTCCTGCACAAGCTGAGCAAGAGCTCCATCTCCTTGTATGTCAAGGCGTAACCTTCGGCCTAAAAAAGTCACAGAGAACCTCGATCAATTCATTGATAACTGTTGATAATGGAAGGATAGATTAATGTAAGAACTGGAGAATTTTTATGAAGAAAAAATTTGCCATAGTTTGATAAAAAATCTTTTTTCATGGGAACTCTGTGGTTTAATCTTTTCCGCCATCGTTTGATAGAATCACTGTAATGTCTCGTACATACTCATTCCAACTGTAAGAGCAATAAAACTGAACATAAATTGACAGTTTGCTTTATCGTGAGATTGAAAAACACCCTGCAAAGAAAAGCACTCCATAATTTTGCTGCTATACTTCTTTCAATTTTTATGAGCATTTACCTACTGCCGGCAGTGTTTTTCGCATGTGCTGCGCATAAGTCAAAATGCTAAAAACAATCAATACAAATTTCTAAAGAAACCAAAATTTCATACAGTTTACGCTTTTTTCCTTGTTCTGTTTTATTTCATTAATCACCTGCTCATGTTTTGCAACGATACAGATAAGTGGTAGTACTTTGCTGATGACACCTTGATTATCAAACCTAAAAAACACTACAGGACTGTACACAGATATTTTAATAAAGTACTTCAGCATAAATGCGAGATTGCTTGAATTCTTTAAGTAAACAAAGTGCCTTAATTCGATACGTGCATTACTGAGTTTTGAACTTGGGGAGAAACGAAATTTATTATGACAAATCAACATTAACATTAGGTGTTGATTGTTGTAGCTTATTGCACGCAACACTCTGGCCTTAATTTTATTTTGGAAATCAAATAAAAATAAATATGAATGCTAAAGAAAAGAAGATACTTGACAAGGAATGGGCCGACGGTTGGAAAACAGTCACCAATATATTACATACTGCAAATATCGAGATATCCTTGGGCCATTACATATTCGTCGCAACCATTCACGTTTTCAGAACAACCGATAAACCAGCGCATCCTAATAAAGAATATAAAAAGAACCCTTTTTCTTTCTCAGACCTTTCGCGACGTTAAGGCTTCGTTTGCCAGTTCATGTGGATAAAGCTACCTACTATCTAGTGCAGGGGTTCCCAACCTGGGGTACATGTACCCCTACGGGTTCATTTGCCTATTTGAAGGGTTACATTTAAAGTTAACAATAGAAAGGAAAAATGTATATCATTTTTTCCATAGAATTACACATATATCAGTGAATATTATTTTCAAAATCACTGTATGTTTATTTTTACATATACCCACTTTGAGAAATTAAAACGGAGTCTACCTTTATAGTTATAAATCTTGTAGTTCTAATTAAAAATTCAGTGTTTTTTGTTACATTCATCAGCATTTTTGTCAAAAGAAATTTAATGGGGTGCATGCTCATCTTAAGGGGTACATGTTCAGAGAATGGTTGGGAACCCCTGGTCTAGTGCTACCTGGTTTAAACTTTCTCTTACCAATTGTGATGTAATCTCCTTGAGGCATACGTCTTTTGCAGAAACGACCTTGTGGCTTCCCGTGATCTATGATCTGTTTACCAAAATTTTATATCAGGTGAAACGTTACTGCATTATCAGATGGCTTTTTGAAAAGCAATAAGCATATGTTGTGACATGTCATACACGATTTTTATTTCAATCATCCGACCTCGAGAAACTGAGCGCATGTAGTTGATTTGCCATTGTTTCCCAAGTCCAGCTTTTGCACAGCTATCTGGATTTTCATTTTTTTCATCGTTGGTTCCAAGCTGCACAAATGTCATATGGATTCATAATTTAAAGCACACTTTACACAGCCTGAAAATCCAAACCGACTCCCTGAGCAAGTATTCGTTTCTTGTCCACAAGATGAGCCTGCATGCTTGTGAAACACAGTTATACAGTTTCATTGTTAAAAATATGCAAGTGTTTTTGCCTGAAGCAACCACTTTCATGTGCAATAGTTCTAGCTCCACCACCAAAACCTTTGTTTGATTTGGGAATGCGGAAGTACTGTAGCTTTTGCAACTGATAAGTGCTTAGCCTAACAAAGCTTTCACAATATTAGCTCGACACATCTTCAAGACTTCCATTTGAGTACTTCTTACCGCTCTCAGAAGAGCTATGACGCAGCAAAATGGAAGTAACAAAGCAGCAAACAATCACTTTACTAGTATTGAGAAAAAAATACTTACAACCACGTGCATTGGAATTGAGTTGTTAGAACGTTACTAAATGCAGCCGAGCTGATCATTCGCCATTTCTGAGTAGCTTTGAGATTATGTACGCAGTGCTTCCCTGAAAATAAATTATTTGAAAAAGACGTATAATGTCAACTTCATTACTCCACAGTTACAAATTCTAATTGCCAACTTATTCAAATTGCAAAGCTAAGTTAGATCGTGTCAAAATAAGCAAACACGCTATGCCAACCAATTAATTGCGGATAAACGATGTTTGTTTTGGTATAAAAAAGTTACATGAACTTTAAGTACTTACATCCGGGAGGTGGCTGAGACGTTTCACCCTTGCGTAATCTCCGTGGAGGTGTAATGCGGTTACGGAGTGCAACTGCAAATATGATGAGAACGATCAGACATGTTTGCATGCTTTTTGTTGAATGTGCAAGTGGTGATTGTGGTGTAGAATGCAGACAAGATTTAGTGCATTTATATTCTTCACTATCGACACTGGTCAAATTTAAGCTGGAGTGTTTTTTCTTTAGTCATACTTACACTGTGCGAAGCGTTTTGTTGATCCAGGAATTTTGATCAAAAATTTTACGCGATCAGCGTAACCCACACAATCACTTTTTATAACCTTTCACACAAATATTTATTTCAAGTTCTTAAGTTCTTTGTAATCCAAAGGAGGCTTAAATAGTTTTCGTTGACCCAGCCAGCATTCGATACCGTATCTTTTCTAAATAGATTTCGAATGCAAACGCGCATAAACGCTGCTTCTCTAGAAGTATTTCCCGGATGCCTTATCATCCGGGCAATAATACGGATGCCTTATCATCCGAGAAATACTGCATCTGGGCTCCAATTCTGATTAGTGCTACCGATTTAACCCCGATACAATTTTTTTCCTTGAGTTAAGAACTCTACTGTCGTTGACATGTACTTATTTCATTTTTTTAAATAATTCATTATGCGGTGATAATGCTGTTATTCTACTATTTTGTCTGTGGGCATTTGGTGTTAGTTGTGTCGTCACTGATGCGATAATACTTATGTGACTGAAGATGTACGAATGGAGATCCAGAATAACATGATGACGCTCTGCGATCCTACGACGTGACGTTAAGTACAATGTTACACCAATGCAGAGCTTACTGTTTTATTTTTATTGCTTGCTTACAAGATTTGTTTATAAATGTGTCCAGTTTGTTCATTTGCTTTTTGATATTAGTAGTTGACACAGTTAATTTTCACTGACCTAATACCTAACAATATGAACGTGCTCCATTTGTCTCATACATATGTCCTGTTTTCAGATAACGTGGAAGAATACACAAGCACACTGCAAGACTACTGGAAGAGTCGAATCCAGATTTGACCATTGGCAGGAGTTAAAACCATGATTTGCCTTCCTCGTACTTCCTTACAACGTTAATGTTGTCGGTGATGGCTGTCCAGTTCGCCAACCATTTGTATCAAACCTCTCTGCTGGAGAAACGAAACTGGCCGAAATCAAGAAGATCTGACTTTAATACAGTTCAGGCATTTCCATTCTACGGTTTAGTTCTGGCGACAGATTCCAGAAATTAAATACCTCGAGCTTATACCCGTATACGCCTATGTGGGTCGCTGGCGACTCGAGCGGAATTTTACAAGTGCGTACTACCCATATCAAATGGTTCAACACTTTGACACTCCATGTATTCCTCAAGTTGCTCATTGGCATTGCTTTGACACACACCAAGTCTTTCCGTTTGTGAAATTCACAGAAAAAATTATCTTTTCCCTGAAAAGTGTATAGGGCCACTAGCGACCCATGCTAGGAATAGTGCAACATCTTATCCAAGCGCATTTCATACAACCCAGCAAGGTCATATATTTGGCCTGAGGGCCACATGGACTTCACGAGGTGTTTCCGTGCGGCGAGTGAACTGTTTAGCTGGGTAGAGTCAAATTGTTGTGACGCCACCAACGAGTCTGTGACGTCGTGGATTCCGCACATGCAGTCTTGCCATGTCTAAATTTCAGCCCACAAAATGAAACGCGTTAGACACCCTTGATGTAAATAGTGATAAGTTGCGGGAAACACAAGCGTAAAGAGCTTTTCTATAAAAATATATAAAATAATTCCATATCGGTCCTTCTCAAGACTCCTCTTCGGGAGCCAGTAGATTTCACGTTTCTTAGATCACTTAGCAACTCCAGAACTGAAATCAGCGTTTCTTGGGTCACTTAGCAGCTCCATAACACTCCAGGCGACTCATCTAGAGAGCTGTTCAAACCCACAAAGGATGCGGTGAGTCTTCTAGTTTGGGTTTTAAAAAATTTTGAAAGTCTTCGGTTTCGGTTTTGTGGGTGGTGTCCTAAGTGGGGTAGTGAGGTAGGTTTAGGCCTTTTTGGCCGAAGTCATCGGGCCCTGGGCCTTAACCGCAAGATCCAATTTTTTGAATCAAGTTTTTAGTGAAAATTAGGCTATAGTCCGAGTCTTTCGAGCTTTTGATTGTTTTTCTAGCGTGTCTGGTTGAAACGTTATGGCCAAAAAGCCATACATTTGGTAAAAATAATTTTTTTTGTTTTTTAGCAAATTTGGTACACGAAAAGTGGAAGTGCTAACTAGCCTTGTAATGAAAACCACGGCCAATGAAAACGATATCAACGACATATTGCAAGCGTTTCGATAACAGGAGTTATCGACAACAGGAGTTATAACAGGAGTTATCGAAATGTTTGCAATAGGTCGTTGATATCGTTTTCATTGGCCGTGATTTTCATTTCATGAAATTCTTATCAGTTTTCATTTTTTTACCAAAACTGTGGGGAACCATGCTGCAACGAACATAAATTGTAACAGTACTTTGTTCGTACTGCACAGAGTCACCGAACACCTTGTCACTGACTTTGCATGCTGTTCTTACACTATGTGGAGAGTTTACCTGTTTTCATTTTAGAACTTTCGTTCATCCAATTCTTAGTAACATTCAGGAAATCGGTAAAGTTATTAAGTTTTTCTCATTTCTGAGCTTCAGTTTATCAGGTAATATTCATGATATTGCACAAAAACGTCCGATTTGCCGATGTCCCTCTACTCGCTCGCTAATATATACATGGATCGCTACCGACCCGTGTTAAGTAATAGTGATTGGCAAAGCACCCAGGCATTTAAGGGTTAAAAGACCAGCGTACGACTCATTTCTGCATTCAGTACGATATTTTTATTCTTTGAAATGAGGTTCGTAAGATCAAAATATCGTGGAACCCTAACAAATGAACACTTGGGAGAATTAATTCGTAAAGCTTTAACAACGATTTGTCCAGATTTTAGGAGACTAGCAAATCAAACAAAAACCTACCATTGATAAATAATGCGTTTACTGTGCTTCAATTACTGCAGGTGATTTTATGTAAAACTTGCATTCTTCACCGTATTTTTATTGACACTACAAACTGATTATGCGGCTCGCTGTTGTTTTTATTTTGCTGCAAATGACTCTTCAAGTGAAGAAGTTTGCCCAACCCTGCTTTAAATTCTATAGCACTCCAATATCAGTTCATTTTCTCCTACCTTTTTGGATGTGCGTCACATAGCTAGTTCACCTCTTGCTCAAAAAGCATTGTACTTCCCTAAGCTGCCATTACTAAAAGATAATAAAAGCTTGTTTACCAAGTCAATTACTTTACATCCAAAGAGAAACAGATTTAGTAAATTAACAATTGATAATATGTTATCCATGATTTAATTCTTCTGTCATGGAATACAACATACGCTTGTTGCTTAGTTTATTTTTTCATGGATACTTGTATATCTTCAATCATTCTCAGTTTACACTTCAGTGGAAATCTACTGCGCTATTGTTCGTTGCCATAACATAATTGCTTTTACCAAGAGTTCTATTCATAACTACATTTCAGATGTTTTTCTTTTTGCTAGAGTTCTATCCGCAAATACATTTCAAGTGCTTTTCAGGGCAAATATGACTCCTGGCATTTTTTGTATGATAGTTTATCTGGACACATAAAAGCTTCGAGGGATTCTTATTGACCAACAAAAGTACATAATCAAAACAAAGTTAATTGAAGTACAGCTAGTATCTGCGAACAAGCTTGCGTTTATGCAGTTACTACGGCTAAAGCTTGAAATGGAAGTAACATCAAATGATTAATTTGCGTAGCCCTAGCAATCAAGGTAAGTAGCGTCATTTTCTAGTGTCCGTAATTGAAATTCGGAAACGCTAGTTTTCTTTCAGTTACATACAACGACATCATGTATTTCGTACATTAATGAAAATCAGAATCGACAAATTTGTGACTGAAAACCCTTTGAAACCAGTAACTAACGGTTTCAGATGAAATAGATAAATTACTGTATTTAATTTTTCTTGAGTTCATTTAGACCAGTGGTTCTCAATCACTGCTCCAAGAGCCGCATACGTCTCCCAAGCACCTTTTGTGCGGTCTTTCAATAAAACCTCTAATAGTTTGTGCAAATGATTTCTTTATGCGATGAAGCAAAACGTGCCGTTTAACTTATGTTAAAATTTCTTTAGTGCGGCTCCCTAAAAAAGTTGTAAGTCTGGATTTGGTTCCATTCAGCGGAAAGGTTGGGAACCCATCATTTAGACCATGTCACGTGTTTACCATGAATTTATCCAAGTGATGTGCAAAAATTCACGAATAGGTTGCCTCGAAGAATTTAAAATTGAAGTCGTATCCAACGTCTTATTTCAAGAAAACCCGGTTTATAGATGTTATTTCAGTATTTTGTGATTTTGTGGCAAACCGTAAAAAAGCAGAAAATGTAGTCTGCTTCACCTTTGCGACTGATCACTTGGTTGGGTTTTGTTCACTTTTAATAAGGAAACCAAATGGAAGCAGTTTTGAAGTCCCAAAATGTGTCAGAATTTCTTCGGCTTTACCTCGTTGGTTTGCAGATGTGTGCAAATGGTAAGTATCGTAATCAGGCCCGCAACTACGGTGTCCATGGAAAAATGTGCTGGACGTAGTTTAAAAATATTGGCTATAATTTAAAAAATTTGGGCTTCTCTCAGAAAATTCTTTGCCTCCGTGGTGTCCCAATCTGGTTACGGGCCTGATCGTATGTTCGAATATTTTTCTCCAGCAATAATACTCAAATTGCAAATATTATTTTCAAGTGTTTGCTTGTTTTTCGATGCAATCATTCACATAATACATCATTTGGGAGGTAGAAAGTGAATTATTGTTTAATAAAAGTTTGTAGCACTTTTTCAATTAAAGTGTTAGCTTATTGCCTTATTCAAAGAGCTATTTCGGTTGCTCGAAAGCCTATTAAGTGACAGTCATTACTCACAAGCTAGAACTTAATAAAACTCTGACCTTTTCCTCCCTCTCTTTTGGAGCGGACCAATACTTCCAAAGACGTTGCCGGAAGAACAAAGAGCAATATCATGCAAGAGGGATGCATATCAACTTTAGAAACATTCAGCTACGTGATCTGTAACGTCATTTTGTCAAACCTAACTAGTACTAGTGATACACTTTACATACGTCATTTTAAAAACAAATCCCACTCCTGACAAAACAAGTCTTCAAATTATCAATCTTTGTATTCACGGTGCGCAGATAAGCCGGCTGCGTTGCCGCGAAGACATTTGAACAATGCCATTGTTATAATTGATAACATCAACTTCAATGACTACAATTATTGATATAATTTTAATTATTGATAATTCTCCATCGTTTGAGCCAGTTATTGTAATCCACTGCTTGGCGGCACTAGATCTCGGGGCAAAGGTGTTGAGCAGCCATTCGATTGTCTCGACATCAAAAACCATTAGGCCATGCCCTCCACAGTGAGTCGATGGATTGGACACAATTGATAACTATCAACAGAACCTGGAAATAGGAAACTATGACTTCTATGCACTCTTTCCAGCATGCCGCTACTTTGGTCACACAATTAGATTAACTGCATAATTCTTAAATCCGCTTACAAGATTTGGTGTGGTCTGCAATCCGAATACTGACATCATGTTTCAAGCATGGCAACTATTCACCGGTTTCTACAGGTCATAAGCTTGATTTATTTAAAAAAGTTTGTCTAGGCTTGAATCTAAACATCAAAACTAAAATGCATTGAAAAAGACTTAAAATACCTGGAAATGCAGATTACGAAGAGTTCACGTAAATTCTACCATATACGACCCTACCAAATCAAACCTAAGCCTCCACCCGCTTGATCTTTGTGGACATACAACTTATCGATTACTCGACGATTCGTAGTTGTCGTCACAGCATACACCGCCTCGAGGTGTATGCGGTGTTTTATTATAAATTGTGTGGAGCACCACATCTCCGGTTGCCCGACCACCTGCCAATCGGGTTTGGCTTTTCAATACCTGTTCAGGCTCGTGTACTGCAGAGCTTGCGGAAGCGATCATGAACCTTGTGTTAGGTGGGTTTTTACACATTGCATTCACAAAATAACAGCAATGGAATTAGCAAATTCAGTAGCACTTTTTTTGGTATTTCCTGTTATAATTGCCGGTGACCAAGTTAGAACCTATGTAATGTATTGCATAATATTGAAGGTCCACTTTCTATCGGCGGTAGCATTTGTTATACAGTACAGCATTATTCATTTTTCATGAAGGTTGCTTATCTTTTTTTGAGTCAATTTCAAAACGTTTTTGTAGTTCTTTCAAAGTTAATATGACAAGCTGATCTTGCATGCGAACAAAGACATCATTCGTTTTCGCGTTGTTGTTATTTTAACGGAAAAAGCTTTAGGATTTTAAAAACTCTTTACATCAAATCGTCTATCTACCCAGAAATATTACTTACGTGCCCGTGATTAGAGAAAATGTGAACTTTGAAAAACATCTAATATCTTTGACTGTGCATTTCCCTCGGAAAATTTCCCTCCCTACATTCCCTTTTTCTTTTTTCGGCAAAAAAACAGTCAGTATCATTAGAACAGGACTTGTTTGAAAATAGTCGTTGCTCTGTAGAAGAGATTTTACAAGCCTTGCTGCAAAATGCTGGTTATAAAACTTCAAATTAACTACCTTTCAGCATCAGGCAATAGGAAATATCAGCAACCTATCAATAATCCCAATAAATTAACACGAAAACATATCTTCACCGCTTAACTAAACATCGCTTTTATAACGGCTAGACACGTTTTTATGACTACAACTATCGTCAACCGAAGCCTTTTGGACTTTATCTGCGAAAAGTCAATTGCCTTAGCAACTAAGATTTTATCAGCATGAAAATACCTCACGAAAGCGTGGCGTGTGCAAACTACCTGCCAGAATAAAATGGGTTTTGTAATTTTGGCGTACATTGGCAACACGAGGCAGCTTAGTGACCGTTCCGTGTTCGCTTTGGCACATTTCTGTTTTAACTTTCAGTTTTTAAACTCCAATAAAACTGAAATAAGCTGATGCAATTTTATAAACAGATCTGAAGTCTGTATCTGCTTAGCTTTTTTACTTTAATAGCTTTTCTTGCCTCCATGCATTCACTTTACTCCAGAAGTGCGCTGTTGTCTCATAGGAACCCTTATTGCATGCAGCGTAGCGCAAAAGGTAATTCTGGCACAGCATCGCAGAAAACAGTCCATTACCCTACAAGCTAGTTGGAATTGGGGTGGAACAATGTGTTATAGACTGAAAACATATTGGTTTAACTGCATTGCTCGACAACGCACCTGGTTATACTGTAATAATGAATATACAAAGCAAAACATTTCAAATAACTGATTTATAATTACCATTTAGCTCGTTTCTTCCCTTCCCTGGGACATGCGTAGTCGCTTCAAATAGTTGCACAGGTTTTCAATATAAGCACTATAGTATTTCTATACTGATCCAGCACTCTAATCCTCTGTGATTCATTTTTGTCTATACAGTAGAGACCTTCTGTACCAGTTTGTTCCACTTAGCAACGATGCTACCTGGCCGAGTTCGCTAGAAACGAACCTAACAACTTTCTTTATTTGTAACCAAGCAGTAATGACCTAAATCGTCTTCTACAAGCAATATGTGGAATCACCATGCGCATTATGTGTTGTCAATAAAAATTCTATGGATTTGTGCTTAGGAAACAACTACACGTTTACTTCAATTTGCAGATTACAACAATTTTTGTTGATACATCAATGGTTTTCAGAATTTTGTAGTTGTCATACCGGGTAAACGTAAGTTTTATCTTTGAAAAAGTTACTTTCAGAAACATTTAGTGAAACTCTTTAGTGTGTCACAAGACTTATGAGATTTTTTTAAAACATTGGATCTTTTTATGTATCTTCTCATATTTGGTTCCACGACTTTTCCTCTTCAGTTAATATAAACTTTAAAACCTCTAGTCAATGTTATAGTTCCTCTTAAATTGTTTTGCACAAGTAACAGTCATTGTCTATGTAGCTTAGTTGTGCGTAAGTTACATGCGATATGGAGACCAATGATGTACTGGAACTGCAGTTCTTGCAGTTTCGATTTGTTTCGCCATTCAGATCAGGTTGGTGGGTATATTGTGCCGCAAGGTCACGATTCACTGGAGTTAGTTAAAATTGTATTCCTAAACGTAATGCACTTGTGCAAACCAATCTGGACAGCGTTGACTTCGAGATCTTGTTTCAAACGCTCTGAACATGTGCAAACCACAACGAAAGTTATGTGACATGTCGACATTGCTTCAGACCAATGATCTTTTACGTAAGATTTTCCCGCGAGCATATCGCGTCGCAGGCTTGCACAACCTGAAACACACTTGCTATGCAATTATGATCTCTTCTACAGTAATTATGCTCGATTCTGAATAGAGGCTCTCTCCAGTTTGTTGCCTTAGAATCGCCGTAGTTTATTCTGGCAACAATTTGATTTTCAACTGTGAAGTGATCGAAACACAAAGCTGTGACCAGTGTTAACATTTGGCGTGGTCGCTTGGCCTTGCGCCATTTGCGCTCATTAAAGTATGTACTTTCCACGATGGGTGTAAGCAAGGAATCGATCAGCTAATTATTAATAGGAAATCGATTTCACGTACAATTACGCATCCTCAGTTCTGAAAATTGCAAGCAAAACTTACGGGAGAAAAATTGAAAGGCTGAAGTAACAGCAGAGAAAAAACAAAGTCAAGACTACAATCAAAATTTCGTAACACAAGCTCATAAATCATAACATCTTAACAAGCTGCCTGACGTCAAGAATACTAAAGGCTACAAAAAAACTGTGGCTCATGAAATAAGTGTTTACTCAAAAATTAAGAAGCCGTTTTCTCAAATAAATAAATGACTGAAACATCTAACTAGTTGATGCTAATGGCTGAAAATTTCTCCAACTAAAAACTAACTCTTGGTGAAATGGCTAACAACGGTAGAGAATTTGCTGATCGATTCCTTGGTTACACCTATCGTGGAAATACATACTTGAATAGAGATATGTGCAAGCTTGAATCATCGCAAAAAGACGAAAGCAGATGGCAGTCGACTGATTCCTCGAAAGCATACAGAAACACTAGTGCTTTTAAGTGTTGCGTTCATTAAGTTATTTGTTCAAGCGAAAGTACAGTTTTATGTATCATAAATATGAACAATAAAGCACGATGCAAAATATTTTTCTTAGTTTTCATGATAATAATATAAATATGTATCAACAGCCCCTCAGAATGAAGGCGACGATGAAACAATGGAAAATAATGGAACCATTCATCAAACAGTTTTTTCTCAATTAGATGTCCTAGCCCCGGTGTCTGAAATAGTAACAAGGAAGGCGTTTGTGAAAGATAACTGCTTGCGTAATTCAAAAACTTCTTTCTGCACATTCGACTCAGTATTACCGAAGATAATCGACTCAGTATCGAAGTAAATGGAAGTCAGAGCTGGGTTTCAAAGCTAATTCGTGTAATAGAACCCACACTGGTTGGAGTTCGCCTTTGTGGTGGACGATAAACTGCATTCTTATCTTTGTCCTTGTATATTGCTTCTCATTACAGCTTGTTGGACGCTTACGCAACAAGTGTTTGCAGTCACACCCTGTTAAATATGTGTATATGAGTTGCTTACATTCATCCAGGGGTGGTTACTGGGTGACACGAAGAGGCCCCCTCTTCATCAGAGATGCTGTGGGACTCTTCCTTGAGAGTTTCGCACAGAGTTTTGCATTGTTTTGTTAAAAAGTTCATGAATCACACTAGAACCACATATAACAAGCTCTGAAGCAAGTCGTATGTTTTTCAAAATAAACCAAAAATTACGTGTAAATGCACCACAGGGGTCTCTCAACAACTTTGAAATGTAGAAAAAGAACAATTTAAAATCTAATGAATTCAAACAAATTACAATGTGAAATGGACTTGAATTCAATTCATAATTTGAAATGTTGAACAAATTTATTTCTTTTATCCACCTAATACCACCATCTACCGTTCGCAGTGGCGAATGTCGGGGCAACTTTGCGAACGTTTGTCTCGGGCCCCTAAATTCTAATACCCACCCTTGCGTTCAGCGCAGTAGAGGGATAGTTAGCGAATTGCCCTAAACTAACCAGCCAGGAAAACCATTGACGAAATCCATTTTCAGGATCTTTGTCGTATTTAGGTATTGAGCGGTTGCAGAAAGTTCGCACCGGCTTAGTCAAAAATGGACTCCAGTTTTCGACAGATATTGGGTCACTAGTCTTTTAGTGCGTTTTTGTAAAGGAAAACCACTCTGCATTTTTGGTAATATTTTGTGCAGGGCCATTGTTGTTTCTCCAGACAATCTTTTTCCCTTAAACATCTGCAAACCTCTACGACGATCAGCAAAAGCAATAGACAATGTAAAACCACGCAGTCCTATCTGCTGCGACAGGCAATCTCAGCTATCCATTTTTTTGTAGTATTTATGGTTTCGAATTGAAATATTTGTAGCATATCATTTTTGGAATTTGTGATATTTGGACCACAATATAAGTAGTGATCATCAAATTTGAAAGAAATAAACAGTGTATCATCTCTGAAAAATAAATAGACGCTTCTTGAGAAAACGTCTCTTGTAATTGAAGAGGAGCAAACGTCGCCATATAATGCAGGACTGAACCATTATTTTTTCTTTGTCATGTTGTTGGGAATTCTGTGTAAACATTTGGAAATATGTCCCATCCTGTATCAACTTGTTAAATAGTTAGGCTTTTTGCTGCGGAAACAAACTCCAGATCAGGGGTCACCAACGTGATGCCCGCGGGCACCAGGTCATCCGCAAGGACCATGTAGATCGTCCGCAGGACTGTTTTAAATACAACATTAGCATGATCAATGTCTTCACATTAACAAATATTAGTATTAAAATAATTAAAGGTAAGTTAAGCAAAATTTTTATTTTAGAAGTGTGTATCAAACTAGGAGCTTTTTGCATTAATCGGTACAAAAGAAGTAGCTCTCAGTTTCAAAAAGGTTGGTCACCCCTGCTCCAGTTAAAGGAGCTGCATTTCTATTGCGAGCAAAGTTTCACGGTAGGTACTGTAGTTTTCACTTAACAGGAACGAAACCCCCCGGCAACTTGAACTGACAACAATGCATTGAAAACGAAATTATATTCGAAATCACAATACCACACATTTTGGAAGTGTGAGTATAAATACTCCAAAATAAACTGCAATATAAAAAACATGAGAATATGAGCTTGTCTAAAAACAAAAAATTTTTAAACATTCATTTCGAAACGTTGATTTTCTATATAGGGAAAGGACGAAAGAAGTGAAAGTAAAGAGCAGCATCAACTTGAAACGTATTTCGTGAACGAGAGGTGTGGTGTTTGTATTCGCCATTAATACCTCACATGATTGTGCACTGCTCTCAACCGAGTTGCGGTCGTTTATGCTTTGAATTTATTCATTTTCAAACCCTTTTTTCCTATGGGTGGGATCGTAGGGGGCAGCAGCTACAGGTGTAATATTAATACTTGGTGTGTTTCAGCAATTTCAACTAGTTCTGCTGGATACATACCAAGAGCCTTTGAGTTTGCAGACGAATTTTTCTTGAGGTTTGCTGCAGCGTAGCACCCGTCTGACAGTTAATTTGTGAATTTTAAAAACTCATTTAGTGCAGTGCTTACTGTCCCATTCATACTCCGGAAATGCGTACTTTTTGTAATTTACCATATCTACACTTTAAGAGCCGGTCTGCGATATACTCGTACTTCGATTTCGGCCTAAAAAATAGCAGTTTTCGGTTGCCTTACCAACGCCCCAGCTCCTCCGCCGATTGCGCTAGAGAGCTATTCAAGGGCTCAAACGGATCGGCCAGTCTAGTAGATTGCACTTGAAAAAAACTTTTTGGTTGGGGGTGCAGATTTTTTGTGACTGACGTCATAAGTGAAGTAGTTTTCGGGTCATTTTGTCTCATGTTGCCTGGCCTAGGGCCCAACCGCTAGAACAAAGTGTTTCGCTGAAGTTTTCATTGGAAACTAAACTCGAGTCCGAGTCTTTTGAGCCTTTGATCGACCTTCTAGCGTTACTGGTTCAAAAGTTATGATCTAAAATAAACGAATTAATTAAGTATCTAATTAGCCAAATATTTTTACTAACTTGCATCACAACTTTTGAACCCGAAACCCCAGCAGGTCATCCAAAGAATCAAAAGACTCGTATTATAGCCTAGCTTCCAGTAAAAACTTCAGCGAAATACTACCACCTAACGGTTGGCGCCCAGGGCCAGGCAAAATGGGCCAAGGTGATCTAAAAGTCCTCCACTTATGACATCACTCACAAAAAAACGCGCCCCCCAAGCAAAAATTTTTTTTCGAGTGCAGACTAGAAGACTTACCGCGTCTTTCGAGACTTTTACCGGGTCTGTAGAGCATACCGGAGAAATTTCCGCGCAAAGCCACGTGCGTTTAGGCGTTTTTTTCCGAAAATCCCCGAATCCTAGCGGACGCCAATTAACAACTTTTTAAAGATTGTGTTTATTTAACCTAATTTTATCTTTTCTCCAACGAACACGTTACGAGGCTTGTTGTGAGCAAAGTTCATCGAGTTCCGTCGCATTTCACGCCGCAAGCTGTTGGGGTCTGTTCCTTATCATGTCTCCCTTTCCAATGAAATTGAACTTCAACACCGCTAAGGTTTGATCAGTTTGCTATAAGATAATCATTAATGGGCAGCATCTTGCCTTGTTTCACGCTGTCTTTAAGGAACTGGAGAGCTACGATCGGAACCTGAAAAACAAACGTCAAAAGTGGACTCTATGTGAAGTCATGCAGTCCTTTTATCTGGCACAAGACATTGGTATCTTCGTCTTCAAGCAAATCCTTAAAAATGCCAAATCAAACCCGGACTGATAAATCCTTATGCGTTTCTGATCGTCTAACAAAGAATGTTCGTCTTTTTAGTTTTATGCTGGTTTTCGCTAGGTTTGTATAGAATAGCCTGAACAAGTAGTTTCGAAAATGTCAACACTAGTATTTTTTTGATTGATTTTAGTGACGGCAATTGGCGCATGAAATTTGCTTCTTGCCGAAGCGGCTGAGGTGAACTTTCTTTCCAAGGAGCGTTACGGCTTGATAAGCACTCAGTTGATGAGCATGGCTGTTTCATGTCTTTTTGTGCAATTTGTGCAATTTTTGTGGCGAAGATTGCATCTATGGACAAAATTTTCATGGATCAAATTATTTTTATGCTTTATTTTCACAAAATTTCTCAAACAAAATTCAAAGTTCTATGAACACTACAGTAAAATACTAGCGTGTGTATCTTGCGTTTACTATTATTGATTATTTTGCACTCGTTATTTTACTTATTTTTCAAATAAAACAAAATCTGAGATTGGTGACAATATTTTAGAGAACGTTTTTTTCTAAAATATCTAAATCATCTTTTATCCTAATAAGATCATTCCAACGTCAAATACAAGAACCCAGTTTTGAAAGAAGTTCTTAAATCACTGATAAACATTTAAAAAGAAGCATATTGACTTTATGTTCGGCAAAGTTAACGTTTTTACCTTACTATTTAAAGCATCACGGACTCGCAGTGTCTTCCTTTTAAAATCCTCTTTGGTGCAAATCAGAATTGTATTACACATGAAGGTTCCAACGTGAGGAACTGTAAACAAAGTTGAACACATTATGAACGTAATATTACAGGGAAATACAATAAAAGCAATCTTTAAAATCTGAAATTCACCTGCCGTGCCACCAAGGCGAATTATATGTTCTTCGTATGTTTGTTTTTTTATTCCAGTTTCCACATTTAGCAGCCTTTCGGATAGAGCTAAGTTCATAGGTTTAGATGGTTTTGAAGAGTCTCTGAAATATTCATATATCGGGCATGTTGTCCATTTTAGATATTACTCAAATCTTTTAAAAGATTTATTTGTCATCAAGTGACATGAAATTTGAGTACTGCTGGACAAAAGATTCCATGACGATTTTTTCCTTTTTTTGTTCTTCAGTGATATAAAAGTGCTGAATTTTGCGACTTAAGTGGAATATCAGCAAGAAAACTCAATATTTAATTAGAAATATTTAATATTTAATTAGAAATATTTATTTAGAAAAAACTCAACTCACTCAAATTCAGTCTCTTTCTTCTTCTTTTCTATGGCTTTCAGTGTCTGAAATGTAAATCACTATTACCTGCCGCGCTTTGCTTTTTTTCAACGTTTACTTCTGGAGATGTGGCTTAAAATTGTGTGAAGTAATTGTATTAACACTTTCATGACGAATTTAATCCAAAATAATCACGAAAATACTAACTTTTCGATAATTTTCTTGCTTCCTAGCCGCGTGAGTTGTCATGTAGGGTGGAAGCTTGGTGGAGTCAAAAGTGCCATTCGCAGGTGGCGACTCAGCCCATATTGCTGATTCCATTGACACGAATTGGCACATATTTTTGTCTCTAAATATATGCAAAGGTTTAGAGTAAAAGTCAGAAAACAAGTTTTCATGTCTTTTAACGCCACGGTGAGTATATCCAAATTTGCTGAAATTCATGCCCAGATTGCATGTTTCTAGTTCATCTTTGATTCAAACTTACTTTGCTACAGTTTTTCCAAAAGCAAGCCTTTCTTTCATCTCTTCCATTTGAAAGGTTGCTTTTCTAGCGAAATAGTTTTCTTTTCCCAGAACAGTTAGCAAACTAAGTTGAGATTCTTCAATCTTATTTATTGCTTCTGTAAGTTCTGCAGTAATAGCCTTATCGTCAGGATGAGTAGACCTAAAAACACAAGTTCCTTCGCTTTTTCCACAAGTATGTGAAAAGTTTTCTTCATGAATTGGTTTCTGAAAGCTCCGAGATCGTATAAAACTCCAGATTGTGCAACCAGCGAACGCATTCATTTGAAAGCTTTCAAATGCAGAAAATATGGCTAATGCAGTGTCTTTTTGAAAAACAAGTCTTAGAATTCTCGTGAAAATTAAGTGCAAGCTTCAGGAGAAAACAGAAAACATCAAAGTTTTGGGACACGCACACACATACCAAAGCAATGTCAATCTTCTTGCAATTATACTTACTTTAGAATTTTGCAGCAGTCATGCAATGCTAATGCGGCTACTTTTCTACTTTTCTCTTGGCACACTTTTGCGTACGCTTCCTCAGCACCTCGCCATGTGTGGTCAACGTTGTTGGATGTCACTGAATAAGCTGATGTGTCTCTCAAGATAGCCAATGCTTCTTTGCTTGACTCTTAGAAGTAATGAAGCAAACTTACTAATTGATACTGGTCCGTTTTTTTCTATACTAATCCAGAGGAAGTGCGTCAGGTAATTTTTTTTAACAAAAGCGTGCATTTTACGCTATGCTCTGCGCAAAGCGCACAGAGAAAACAAACGTTTATATAAAACAAGCACTAACCAAACACTGCAGTAAATAAACTACGTCAGTAGAACAGTTGCATCATATCCACAGATACTTTAGCTATGCTAGATACTTACGTTTTTTGTAGTGCGTAGAAATATGGTGAAGTGCTGTTAAGTTCAACTCTAAAAAATGCGTTTCTTCATGCTGTCTCATTTGGTAATCGAAGTATTTCACGGTTGTCTTCAAAATGTTTTTCCCCTTGAGCTAATGCGTAAATACAACCCATATTTAAGTAAGCTTATTCCTTCACATACACCCCTCATTGGTTAATGCAGAAGTTCTCTCTTCAGTGTAGTGATGACACCACTTTTGCTATTCTACCAATGATTAGGTATGTTCATTTCATCTGTACTAATTGGTTTCAATCACACAAGTTTTAGGCAAAAAAGGAAGTCAATTCCAGACTTTGCTATGAAGGTAGCCACTTTGCTTGCATCTTCCGGCTCCTGTTACCGCAGCTCTATTTCCACGCGTTCCTGCGCCTTAAAATGCCCAAGCGCATTTGTTTTACGTATTTCTCGAAAACAAATTTTGCAGTAGTGCCATTTTGATGAATGATATTCATGGACGCCGGAAAGCGGGGCAGAATGCAATCATTGCTCTCCCTTGCTGTTGAAAAGGGGGGAACCTGGCGGTTGTGCCTTTTTCATAAACATTATCATAGGTAGCTAATTTTCATGCTCTATCAAGATCGACTTGAAAATTTTTATGGCAGCTTTTTGTTCATCTAGAATGTTCACAATGGTTTTCTATAATTTCTATTATTATTTTTCAGGTACAAATTGTTTCCAAGCCTTTATTAGCCATTTGTCCTCATAATTTTGCCCTTTGCATCAGCAAACAGTTTTGAACTCGTGATACGTAAATGTAAAATGCACATTATTACTACAGAAAATGATCCACACACAGTCTTCTTGTTTGTTACAAATTTTGTCAAACGAATAATATTTTTGAAAGAAACAACCATATTGGTTGTGACATTTTGTTTTTATAAGTTTCCACCACCCTCAGTGTGTTACTAGCTCTAGCATCACTGGCAGTATTCAACCAAGTGTTCAGGGATGGGTGACATACAGGGGATTGTTCAGTGTCGATCAGAAGAGAAAGAAAAAAAAAACAGTTGATGCTATAGATTGCAGTACAACCTAGTTTTAAGTTTGTCATTTTAGCAAATTTTTGTGATTTTCATATCCTTCTATAGCAATTGGTGGTCGATTCTGATAGATCGAAAAGTCAATCCACATCTTATTTGCTTCTTTCAACCGTTTGAGTTTGAGCCAGTCACGATTTTATTATGTAGCAGCAATTGAGGCTTCTTAAGTTTAGATCGTTGGTATACTGTAGGTCCAAAAAGCTTCTAAGGATTGAAAAAGAGAACAGATATAAAACTCTCTCTTTAAAGTATCAGATCCCAATGAAATTTAAGCAACATTTGTATTTAAAGCTTTTAATTAATGGGATTTAATTTGCAACATTTCTTTATTCTGAAGCAATCTTGCTGATATTACTATAGGTGTGCATCATTCTATGCGCCTTGAAAGATCCTTTCTTACCAACTGATTTACCGCTGGCAGAACCCAACAGCTACTGGAAAAAAACTTTGTTTGTCAGAGAGAATTCCGTTGACCAACTTCAAATCCAGTTATGCGAAACGTTTAGGAATGAATGTCGTATCAAACCACAGCGTTTTGCTAAATTTCCTTGTGGTAAGTTTTGAAAACGTGCTGCCAGTTTGTTTGCTCAGAAGGCGAAAACGCATACTCTGATAAGATCATAGCGTCTTCTTTGCTGTGAAAAAATTCCTTCCGATAAACAGCAGTTGCTTAAGTGCTTAAAAGTTGTAATCTTCATTCCTTTTTCAAATTATTTTGCTAACTTTGCAATAAACCTTCAAGTGGGCGTTTTTCAAGAAATGGATAAATTATTTCAAGTAGCACTAGAGTTGTTTTCATTCATTCATTTTCATACCCGTTTCACCTCTGTGTGTCGCGAGAGCAGCACCTTTTGGAGGGCTCGATATACATCACGTTTTTCAGCAATTTCAGATAGTTCTGCTGGCTCCACACCAACACGGGACCAACTAAGGTCAGAGATGCAGTCGCCGCACTATCTGGCCCTTGGACAAACTCTGGCCCGCTGTCACGTGGTTGTACCCTGCAGGAATTGCCTCGCCAACTTATTCTGGGACATTCTGGTCACGAGGCCAAATCAAAGTAGCTGAGATCTCTTTATTCGGAGAAGTAGCTCGACATTCAGGGCTTTGTGAATTACACAGCAGCGCACTTTGTCACGAAGTGTCAAACCGTAAACGTTTTGCAAATTTACCATTACAGCTGCGCGCTTCAAATGTAAAAACGGAGACAAAGACTGCACAGAAAATATAGTTTAAAAGTCTACTGCTCGTGAGTTACTATTGATACCTGAGACATATCGTCATTTGCCAAACTACAGCATAAACACTCAAAATGAACTGGTAAAATAGTGTAAAATCACAATGCAGTGCGTAGTCATACCTGAAAGTTTTCTGAAATCGTCAGTACAAGTGGTATGTTTTTATTTGTTTTTGCCGGTAAGTAGTGAATAAAGTACGACAATTCTTTCACTGGTGCTGATGGTTCTTTGGTCTGCAAAACGAAGCTATGTTTCATGAAAACCAAAGAAAAAGTTGCCTGCATGGTTTGAGATACACAAACGTAAACTTCAACAAAAGTGTATTGCAATGGTATTTTAACGTAAGAACTTACAACTGAGACTATTTCAATAAAAAATAATCCCGATTTCGCGTAATCGCATAAAAAATCTATGGCTTTGCATGTCACCTCTAGAAATCTGCAGGAAATATCTTTCACGGGAAATGTTGTCCCGTTCAAGCCGGTAAATGTAACGGAGATGTCTGACGCAAACACTTTGTCTCTATAAGAAACAATAACGAGGGAAATATATTTGTGGCAAAGATGCAAACGCTTCTGCGTACCAATAGCAAGTTCACCAAACGTTAATTCTATCATATGCTCCAACTCTAAAAAACTTTTTGTGCAAATACATTTACAATGGCGTAACTTTTGCATGAGATTTTCATCACTGCAGAGGGAAAATTTCCTGCAGCTGAAATACCTTAAGCTTGAATTTTACCTAATAAAGTTGAAATCTTGGTTGCTACGTAAATGTATCAGAAAGTTTCAAGTAAGATGGAAAATGTTTGCTTTTCCAAAGCAACGACCACAACATTTTCTGTACTGATGTGGAATGCTTTGTACAAAAACCGTCACTACCACAAAATCGTGCTCTCAAAAAGTTTTTTGTAGAAGTATTTGAAAGTAGCAGATGCGAATAGTTCACAATGATGTCATCAACACATTCCTACAATACGTTCGCACACTTTTGTATCTGAGAATTTTGACAATCTATATTTTTACCGAGAATGATGCCATAAAACAATTTTCTTGATTGTAGTTCGATCCATTAATCCTTGTTAATAACTATCACTTACTGATTTGTGACTGGATCAAAATATGGATTGCAAATGACAGCGCGATATTTACCTTAAACTTATCGGTGTGAACATATCGGCTTCAAATTCGCAATTGTCGTTCAACCAGTAGAAGGCTTCGCACCCGAGATGAGCAGATATCTAACATGCACGCAAGTGCAATCAGGACAACAATAACACAAGCCGAGTGATTTTTTAGGTTCTGTATAAAATCTTTGGAAGAAATGGCTCTTTTAGTGCAGCTGATAAACTCATATTTATCTTTCAGGGTTGGCAATCTTGCTCTGGGCGGTTAGGAGGTTACAGATTTCATGACAATATAAGAGCAGCAGCTTGTTTATATCTTATCACAGCCGCAATCTTGTAGTTGGAAATATATTTCGAGAAACTATCGTAACACACATGACTCATTCTTTATTGTAATATGGTAAAGTCAGCCTCAGTTCAGCTTCAATTATACTTGGTTTTGCACTCCTTTCGGAATAAGAGTATCACGATTGGTCTGCGGCGCCCTCATGCGCTTGCTGGTCGTTCCGTAGCAAGCACTAAATTATCAGATGTACAGCATTACGAACTGTTTTTCACAGGTCGTTGGAGCCGTAACCCAAGCGTTTTTCAACGTTGAAAAGAAGATGTTGGAGAAGATTCTCTGCGTTTGGCTATTGTTAAAATTAAAACAGCACAAGTAAGTATTTATTCCGTTACCTAAAAACTTTTTGGTATGTTTCTTGGAAAACAACTTGCGAAAACCGCATGCTATTTAAAAAGTAAGGTTTCATGTGCATCGTTCAAGAGTTATAGTAATTGTTCGTGACAGCTCTCGATTCTTTAAATGTAGGAGGCATTCCACAATCAAGTATGTTGTCAACTGAACTCGTGATGACACCATTACCTTGTTGCTCAATTGCAATTCTGCTTGGAGTTTTTTCTAATAGGACGAACAAAAAAACAAGACACATTGCAAAACTTTTCCACTGCCTGATCAAGAAAAGTATAAATATTGACAGTATTATTCTAATCAAAGTGTTATATTCCTCATTTAGACGACGCTTTTTTATTTTTAGGTCCGTCAAGGGCAAAAGCATACCGTTGGTAGAATCAAAGGCTTGTAATTTCCCATGGTGAATGTAGACACAGGCACACGAGTGGTTTTTTCGAGTTCCTTGAGTAGCTTGTTGTAATCAGACACCAGCTCATTTGCTTTGTGCATTCCTCCAGTGACTTTGGCGTCAGTGAGCAACAAAATGCAATCTCTGTATCTGCTTTTCTCTGGAATTCTACAGAAGCATTATTAAGATGCAGGTAAAAATGTTTCTGTGAAGATATCTGCCGCGGTAAGATTCAGATTGTATTCTCCAGACTTTTAATATTTTTGCGAAAAAATGCAATGCATTCTGCAACTTTTTTGAGGGAATCAGATGCGAACATTTATCTGATGAGCTACATGTAGGGCTATTTCTCATATTTGTATAAAACGTGTCTGTACTTAAGCTGTAAATGCTTTCGGTTTTATCATCAAAGAATAATGCACAAAGATAGGGGTTGTGGAAAAAAAAGGTTTTGTGGCAGAAATCGACCCAGAACATTGTCTACCCCAATGATTCTCAAAGTTTTTTCATATTCCCCCTTGCAAACCCAAATACTGTCAATTCCTCCCCAACAAAGATCACACACAATAATTGAAAAAATTTCACATTACCTACTGTGAAAAAACAGAAGAGGATTATGAACCAAACACCCTTTTATAACATCTGACACTGCAGTTAAAGCAGCTTGTACCTGCAAGTTACTGCGATTGCTACCTGGGCGCATGGTCCGCTTGATCATGGAACTGGTTGACAATCGTAGCTTCACCCCTACCACCGCTAACGGCAAACGGAGTAGGTTACCACGCCTCAAGATTGGCGTCCTACAGGGATCTGGACTGGAATCCCTTCTCTTCAACATCTGCACCTATTACATCCTCACAAGTATCCAACTTGTTGAGCTTCCCCGCAAAGGAGCCACACTGTCTCTAGCACGCTAGGTCATGGAGTATGGACACCTGCTCCGCTCAGTGCTCATGTTCACCGAGTGCAAAAGCACGGCGTCTCAAACTGAGACACCCATTTGCCCTCGCCGCACAACAACTAATCATTTCATCTGACCACCACAACATACGTGCCTCGCACTGGGCGGATCACCGATGGAGTGCGAAGTGGTTGGACAAGTAAAACCCTACAAGATTCAGAACTTTCATCCCCGACACCCGCAACCACCCTCCTGTAATGACCCTTCCAAGAACCGCATGAGTCTGGCTCAACCGCCTCCGCACCGGTGTCGGATCTTTCCGGTCCTCCAGACCTGGAAGTTAAAGCTCAGTATTACAAAAGCAGTGTTGGCAGTTTTCCACCTCAACAACAAGGAAACTAAACGTGAGTTGAAAGTCAACCACAACCAACCCCTGCCTTTTTGCTCCGAGTCCAAATACCTTGGAGTAACGTTGGACAGGGCGCTCACCTACCGACACTTAGAGTCACTTTGCAAAAAATTGACATCACGCTTTGCTTTCTTGAGGCGGCTTGCTGGCTCTGGTTGGGGTGCTGGAGCAACAACGTTGCACACAGTCACCTTAGCCCTGGTCCATTCAACAGAAAAGTACTGTCCTACGCTCCTGTCTGGTGCTGCAGTGCTCACACCTGCCTCATTGACCCTGCCATAAACAACGCCTTTGCGAACTGTGACTGGATGCCTGCGTGCTACACCAGCGGACGATCTTCCTGTCCTTGCAAGCATCCAACCTGATGAGCCTTGTCGCAAAGGAGCCACACTGTCTCTAGCACGCCGTGCCATGGAGCCTGGACATCTGCACCACTCAGCGCTCACCTGTCCATCGAGTGGGAATACACGGCATCTCAAATCGAGGCACCTTTTTGTACCCGGCGCACAACAATCTCATCAGTTCATCTGACGACATTAGCAAAAGTGCCTGGTTCTGGGCGGATCACTGATGGAATGCGGAAAGTTGGAAAGCACTACGAAACTTCGAACTTTCAACCCCGTTCCATCCTCCTGGAATGTCCCTGCTAAGAACAGCGTGTGTCCGGCTCAATTGCCTCCGCACCGGTGTCAGACGTTTCCAGTCCTGTTTGCACAAATGGAGTATGGCCTTCTCTGAGACTTGTGAGTGTGGCGCAGAAGATCAGATCGTTGACCATTATTGTCTTCCAATATCCAATCCATTGACCTCCACATGGAGCACGGCCTGACGGTTCTGGATGATGAGACAATAGACTGGCTGCTTAATACCTACCCCTGGATCTAGTGTGACCAACCAGTGAACAGAAAGAACTGGCTCAAACGATTATGATGAAGCACCTTGTGCTTGCGTGCTGTAGACATTCCCATCTGAACCAACCTCGTTGTTGAGCTTTGTGTTGAATAAACTATTAAAACAAGTTTTTTCATCCACAGCTTTTCCTCCCCAATTCCTTCCTGGAACAAAATTCCTCCCAGGAATAACAATTCCTCCCTTAGGGAGCCAAGTGGCTCCCGTTTAAGAACCACTGGTCTACCCTGTATCGTTAAGAAAAGTGATAGACCTAATCATTGCTTCACTTCTTCAGGTGTAGTGACTGTCGGATGACCGCACTCACAATAGACTCAATGCAAGGCATCTACTACACAAATGTGTTCGTAGCAACGCCTTCCCGTGCACACGGCGATATCGCAAAAGTGCTGCTTGGATGGCGCGACCGATTGGTCCAACGGTAGAATTCGGGAAGTTGCTACCATGAAGGGCGAAAAATAAATAAAACACATTACGAATCGCTGGTCGCGCGCGTGACCAAGGACCGCACACCGGCTATAAGCAGAGAAGTCAGACCGAAAAATATGCAACAGTCTTCCACATTAGCTATCTACAAGTGGAGGCCACACCTTGCGCCCACTACACATCTGGAGAGGCTAACTGAAAGAGCACAGATTGCCTCAATTCCGGATGGCTTGGAAGCGACACGCAAACGGCAATCTTGGCATAAGCTAATGAGTGCAAACTGGAAGATCACTTCACTTACAGGAAAAGAGCATGAACAACTCGAGGAAGCCAAACGGAATTCCCTGGATGTTGTATACATCTCTTCGACTGAGGTCGTGTGACTCGAACATTGCAGATCTGGACGATGCCGAGAAACTTATCCGTTGGTAATTTCTCAAAGTTTATCCGGGCTAAAGTAGATTGCTTGCAGATCTCAACTAGCAGGTTGTGTTGATGAATGGATTCCATCAGGAGGAAGGGTGTGCAAGGTGAGGTTGACGTTGTTAGACCGCTTCCTGTGTTTGAAACATGTATCCGTCCAAACTCAAGTGCACATTTCCTGGAATTCGTGGAAGAAACTTGTGATACCATGCAGAAGGTTAAACCTAACGAATTCGCGATCCTTTTGAAAAACTTCAATGCACACATTGGGAATGATGCTGGAAATTGGAATGATTTGGTAGGCCAACATGTTGATGCTGGCGGAAATGATAACGGACAGTTCCTGTTGCACTGTGATGTAACAACGCACTGTGCATCATGAACGCTTTCCTCCAACAGAGATATTTGCAAAAAGAGACGTAGTGCAGAGATTCATTGTGTTTCCATCACTTATTGATTTCTTCGTAGTGTCAGCAGATTTGTTCTTATCAGTGTTGGACGTTTGTGTCAACAGCAGTGCAGAACTGTCAACCGGTCACCACCTGGTGGTTTGCAGCGTGTTGAAAAGTCAGCAGGACTTAAACAAATATCCAGGTTTGGATGACACACGGAACAAACTGGGAGGCCATGGTGGACAAGAATGTAAGAAAGACCTTTGCAGCGTATCGTCATTGTTCCGAGAGCTCCTTCACCTGCTGTTAAGCTTCAGCTGCTGCTGATGCGGTCGGAAACGACTCGTTGTGGCGAAAAATGGGGAAAAAGTAACCCCTTGATGCAACCAATATTTCCTAACAACACAATAGCTCATTACCAGTATTTAGGTCCAACTTAAGCACATTAAACTACTATACATTCAAAAAATTTCAGAACATGTAATAGAGTGTACCAACAAATTCGTGCAAGCTTATTTTGCACGTGCCTTAATATTAATATCTTGTTAGTGTTCTCAATTTAGTGCAGATACTTTCAATGAATGAATAAGTTCTCAGAAAAATTTAAACACAAAAATCTCCACAATCATGCAATGTATACCTGGTTGCAAAATTTGTCATATTTGATCTCAAAGCGGTCGTTTGAAGGCCTTGGAGCAAACCTCGACGAATGCTTCTCCCTTGCCCGGCTTGAAGTGACCGGAGTGCCTCCTTTGCCAGTCTCTAAACAAGCCAACAGCAGCAACGTAGAAGATGGATAGAGCAAACGTTTGTAGTCAATGGCTTGCGTCACGTTTTGAAAAAATGAATTTTTTATTCTTGTCACTTCGTCTATTTAGATCTCAGCAAAATTATTCGTTGCACACTGAAACGTTACGTTCTGCACAATAGCAATTGTGTTGACAATAACAAAGCTAAAGGCATAGATAACTGAGACATGTTGATAACAACTCTTCTTTATCTGAAATTTGGATGTGTAGGAACCAACGTAGGGTTCTTGGTTGGTTGCGGTGCCGTATGTAGTCGGTCTATTACGATTTCTCAGCGATCCCTACTCGTTGAGGGAACAACTTAGTTGTTGCAGGAGCACTAGTCAGTCTCCCAACTAAGCAATCTGAAGTCGCGAAGTTGCCAAGGCGAAATAAAAGGCTCTCATCACTTTGTCCATGAGTAACTATCCAGTCCCACTCTAAGTTGATTGTTTCTTTCGATTATATTCAGGTATAAAACAAAACGTCCGATTCACTTGAGCGTGAAATCAGAACGACGTAACGTTAAAAGCGGTTCGATGTAGAAGTAGAATGATGACGAACAAAAGGGTTAACATGCGCCACAGAAAACGGCGACCAACTGTGGTGATGTAGGTTTGCAAGTTAACGTTTCAACCGTTGGACTGTTCACAAACAAGTACAAGGCGTTGAATCACGAATAGAATATTACTAGGAATAGGGCAGTAAGAATGCACAAAACATTAAAACACTAATGGATCCACTCGTGGGCGCAATTTGGTGGAGGACACGGAGGACGTGTCCCCCCACTTTTTTAAATGGGGGGGACATAATATACTATGTCCCCCCCACTTTTTTCTCTTAGGGTTTGTATTTCGAGAGGTTTCAAAACTAAATTTGACGTTTGTCACGTTTTGTGTTAAGAGTTTTTCATGTTAGATGTTACACATAGCAATGTTGATGTTGAAAGAGAGTTTAGGGTGGAATCGCTGATTCTGATATTTTTGTAAATCTTTACTTCAAAAATGATTTTTACCATTTTGCAAGTTTCTAAAGGCCGCAAAAAATTGTTGACTTCCTCTCTCCGACATTTATCCAGAATGGTTTACTTAAGAAAGGTATTGAAACAGTAAAGCTTAACGGCTGCACACGTGAGAGACCACAGTACAGCCGTGACTTGTTTTGTGCAAAAACGTTGGCTAACTGCCTTTACTGTAATGTTGATTGTCATGTATTCAGAAACAGACAGCCAAGAATTTGAAGATGCAAGTGTATACTGTTAGAAAGTTGCATTTTCAAGCAAACCTGTGCGAAGTTTTTGCCGAAGACAAACAGTAGCACTATTGTGGAGATTCAGTTTTAGGATGGGCAGTTTTGCAAAAAACTGTCTTCAACCATTAGTAAATAGGGTTTCCATCAAAATTTTAAAGAAGTATTGACCTAGCTATATATTATCCTATATCTCAAAACTTAATGACTTGACTAGGAATTAAAGATAGCTTATACATTTAGCTTTATTTTTTGTATGCCTCGACAGGGGTGACTAGCCAATTCAAAAGATATTTATACCCACAATGCAGCAATGTTTTCATCCAAGTGCGAAACATTTGCTTTACAGGTAGCTTACGCATGGGTGGCGGAATTATTTTTAAGGGGCACAAGTGCACGTCAAAAAAACTAGAAAATTTTTGTGATTTGAATTGACAACTTTGACATAAGTACTGAAATTTGATGTTATTAACTTTTGTCAGCATGTTTAAACAATTATATTCAAAATTTGGTAAGCCCTCAACGACCCCTCTCTACATGACACCCTATCTACCATACGGTACACCGACTTGAGAGCATAAATGTAACTACTTGTTCTTAGTCGTACAAAAAAACAATTTACCTTAACAATGGACCTAATACGAATTGTGTTACTTAAACTTATTTAGGCAAATTCGAAATGTAAAAGTGGGAGGGTCGCGCACTCCTAAAAAAAAGTGGGGGAGCCTAAGCCCATGGGGTCCCCCTGGTTCCGCCACCTATGAACCTACGTGACACCTAGTTTTGCTGGACATTCTTTTCGTGTTATTTCAGGTGAAACGTGGTATTATTTGCCAATTCGCAGTTGTTCATTTTAATTTCTGTTTAATCTCAAATATATTTTCGTGTGGTAATGCACGTATAACTCTAGAATAAAACTTTTGACATTAATTTCGCGTATTCAAATTTGATGTAAAAATTGAAAAATTTGATTGCGAAAAGACTGAGCTGAGTGGCATAACTGACAGAAGTCACAAGGCAACAGTCACCAGCAAACCCTAACCAGCTTTGGACACCAGAGGGGGCGAAGAATTTTCTGAGGAAGGCCCAAATTTTACATCGATAGCATGTACGAAAACAATGGTTATGCGTACAATATTTCCAAGACATATTTTCAGGGGAGGAGAAAGTTTTTCCAGGGGGCGAAGTCTTCCCCTTAGTTATGGACCTGGTCACTAGATGATTAGGTATGCAGATATCACGTTGTAGGCTAGACTGGTATATGGGTATGTATTCAGAAACATTTCTAGTTCGTTTTCTTTTGGACACCTTGAAATCTACTCTAGTTGGCTTGGATAATTTTGCTTGGGAGTTTGATTGATGTTTGGAAAGGTTATTAGACAAACGATGTTTGGACAATCGAAAGGGTACCCAACAGCATGCACGAGCTGACAAGGGGAGATTGAAAGGACAGATCCTCCGCCCATCAGCAGTAAAAATAAATTGTAAATCATTTTGTGAAGTAGCCCACGCTAATTTGGCCAAATATGTTTTGCTACTGTAAGATGATATCAGTTGAGATTTGGCTAGGGTTGGGGCTGCATGCATGATGCCCGGTGGCTAAAGATTTGTAGCATTTTTAAAGAGCAGAAATGTGCAAGAAAAATATTTAGCTACTATACCCTGCAATATATATATCGTACCTTGCAATTTATCGTATTTTTAACGTTAAGCAACTAGCAAGACATCAAATCGCGCTGTAACCAATACTTCTTATAAAATGCATGAAAATTGATGTGTTCTACTTAAAAGTGATATGCACGTGCGACCAATGCGATTCACCATTTTGTGTACTCCAACTGACAGCTCTGATAAAACCCAATTGATGTGTTCTACTATATTGCTGTGCTTGTTTGTATCATAGCCTGATAGTAGTATAACCAAGCTGAACTACAGTACCATGTCCAAAAGCAAAGTTTAGTTTATTAATTTCTAAATCATTTGTAGGGATAAAGCAAAGTGTGATTAGCGTTGCTTTGAAAACACCTCTAAAAAACAAGATTGGGAATCTGTATTTACAAAACTTCACTTCCCCATCGGGCGGATGACTATATTAGTTTTACATCAAGCTGCCCCCCCCCCACATTTTACAACAAAATTGCGCCCACGGATCCACTATAAATGAGTGAAGCGCCAAACGGCATATCATGAAACACAACGGGAGTGCGACATGCACAAAGAAGCGGGAAGTGAATACTTTATCGATGAGTCATTTATATGCGGCCATCAGTCACTGGGACGCAAATCGGCCACCAGAGGAGTTGCAATCCAATGAAATTTGACAAAAAGCTAGAGATGCTGTTTGGTATGATGATGTACCACCTAGTCTGAGGATATTAGCGTTTTATAAGGTCTAATTTTGATTATTGTATTGTATTGTTTCGTAGCTATATGACAATTTAACGGCCTAAAAAATAACATGCAAGCATGTAGAACAGTTGAGAAATGGCCATTTTCTTAGCAATGGAAATCGAAGATGAAATTGAAAGATGTTTTCACATTTAGAGGCACAACAAGCTGTATATAATATAAATACATGATAGATTATGACAAATTATAAATTTAGGCTTTCGCCAGCCCCAGTGATTGCAAACGTTTGTTTCTTTAGAACTGTTTTTGAATCAAGAGCATACTTTGTTTTTTTACAAAACTCCGTACCTCTTCTGTTCCGCTGCGTTTTTTCAAAGCTTCAAGTCAGTTTCAATACTTAAGCCAGTTGTAGGTGGCATCGTCTTAGTTCACTAAGCGGCTTCTCTCGGTAATGACTGGTTGACAGTGACCATAGTTGAGTTCATAACGAGAGCGTTGAACTGTTCTAAAAACTGCATATCTATTTCATTCATTTATAAACTCAGTTGCAGCTTTCTTATTTTTGTTGCTCAGTCCAGTGTTTCAACGTTATACATTTTGCTGATCGCGTTTTCGCGGTAGATAGATGAAAACTGTCTTGTTCTGAGTGTCGAACAAGACTTTATCTAATCTTATAGGTTTTGCGCTGTTTCTGTATTCAATGCTCTATTAAACGCACAAAACAGAAATTTGCTTGCACGCACAGGGCTAAATTTCCTCTGAAGCGTCCTCGCCAAGTCAAAACACGCAATTAGCGCTGAGCGAGACAAAAAATATGCTATGACCTGGAGTATGTATAAATGATTGCTGTAATGCTACTAACTAAACAACGGGTGTAACTTTTTCTCGGCTTATTGAAAGATTTTTATATCTTCATGAGTGTATTCACCTGTCCCGTTTTGTTCATCCGGGTCATTCTCAAGCAGACTTTCGCTTCACGCGTGAACTTCACTATTGACAACCATGAGGTTTCATCCAGCACGTCCACAAGCGACTCTGCGAATGCCTAAAAAAACAGAGCTTCTTTCTAGAGCATTGAAGAATTGCTTGTGCAAAATACATAAGAAAGTAGCTGAACTGCAATGGTGCGTTGCATCGAAGAGTCCAGGTTATAGTCTTGAAAATATAGTTACGACCAGGGGCATAGCCTCCGGAGGGTAAAGGCGTGGTTTTCATTCCAAATTTTTGAAGCAATTATTGCAGTTTTGAGAAAAACTGTCACGAACATGTAAAGCAAAATATTTTCTCAACTAACGGAAGCCTTGTAATAAGAAACATCGTTGTTGCGTAGTTTCCAGTTTCAAAAACTTTTCAGGAAGAAATTTTTAGTGACACCATCAAGCCTGTCACATCATAATTTTGCCAATCAACAAGTGTAAAACCTATTCGTACCTTCACTCTTTCCAGAAGTGAACCCTTGTGTTCATGCTTGGCACTGCCCATAGTACTGCTGACATCTACGACAAGGACATAACGGTAAAGAAGCTCATGGCTTTTTTCTCCTTCGCTGGTTGATAACTGAACAACCACGTTTGCTTTCTGAAGCAAAACAAACAATTGCTTGCGTTATCTGTGGTAACTAATGAACTACTTAAATACGTTAACGATAATAATATTTGAAGATTGTGTCAGGGTTTGGCGACAAGAAAGTTTTGAAGAAATTCGCTTTGCCGTAAAACCACTCATACAATTTCCACTTTCTATGGGTGTTTCAACATTTTCCTGAGTTTAATCCATACTCATGACATCAAAGTCTTCAGCACGTTTCAGAAACCATGAAGAAGCATTCTATTTTATAAAAACCATGAGGAAAACATATCCTGTAGTACTATTTATCCTTTGCCTTATGCTTCTTTTCGTAAAACTCACTTTTTCCGCCTCAACCGTGCAGAAAGATTTTAGGCGTAAAAGAGAAGCTGTTTGCGACCGGGGGCATGTTGCCATAAATTGGCCGCGCATACTCCTGGAACCAAAGTAGTGTTTCGATAACAGAAACCTAATTAATATCCAGCTTTTGTCACGTAGTTGTTCTGTCCATGGCCTTGACAAACTGTTGCTTAGCCAGTTGCTTTCAACTCAGGTAGACAACAACTTTCAACCAATCGACCAGCAGTGTTTATAGCAATAGCCCATCTGCGCAAGGCAATAACTAATTTTACCACGTAGTATAACATAAGCTAACCTTGCCTATTCGTGTATGAACTACTACGAGCCTACACTTAACCATTGTTTGGTAACAATAAGCAATGTCTCAGAAGCATGCAAATCAATTCAGGAGAAAGTCTATTCAAAGAATTCTTTCACAAACAAAAATCAGACACTGTGATCTTATCCGATTATATTTTTCGCCTACTGAATAGGCATCACCACTCACCAGCTCTTATTCAAATAGAATCAATTCAGGAGATTACTATATGCTTTACTGTAGTGACAGCACAGTAACCGGGAGTCCTAAATATTTTCCCCAAGAGGAGAAATTGGAAGTCATACCCAGTGTTTTTTAAGCCGTTTTTGGATATCAAAATGACACCCTGAAATTTTGCAATGACACTCTAAATTCTGAACGCCTAGATATGGTTTTGCCTTGAAGTTGAACGTATTGAGGAAAGCATGTTTTCCCGCACGTGGCTGTTGCAACAGACGACTGGGCCGACACAATTTTCTGGCACAGAAGTTGGAAGCGAAAATTGCAAAAATGGTATCTGCGCATTGTCATGCGCACCACCTCGTTTCGGCCTGTTATTTTCCTGCAGCCGATTTGTACAGTATGGTGTACGAAACTGCGAAAACACTTTAATGCAATTATGGAAGTACTTTACTGTTTCACCGTTGCGATCGGCTTGCCTGGCGATGCATCAGACTATAAAACAATAGGTCAGCAGTTGCAGTGCGCATGCAAATCAAGGTGTTTGTCGAGTGAGGCAACAGTGAGAGCTAGGAATAAGATTTTGGGTATTTGGGCCACACTGAAGCAGCTGTCCGAAAATAAAAATGATGCAATGTGCGTTGTTTAACTGTGACTTATGAAAACAAAAATTTTCAACATGGTGCTTTCCTTTTGTCAACGTTGCTACCTCAACTGGCAGAACTGAGCCAAGTTATTCAGGCGGGATGTTTTAAATTCGCACAGATGAAAGCTTGATGAAAAAAAAAGAAAACTTGCGTTTTTGTGAAAATCTGTTAAAAGTATCAGATATACAAGGGAAAATGGTGTTGACACCCTAAAGCTCCACCACGACATTAAAAAAACACTGGTCATACCCATCAGAACCGTCGCCAGAAAGACTTCAACAGGGAGACTTTACGTTTGTGCAAAGGGGCTTGGCATTCTGAAAATTTACAATAAATTTACGACACAGCATTTGCAAATCGTGATTCATATTGCAGGCAAATTACTCATAAAAATATTAAATATTTTCCCACAAATACCCATAAGCTCTTAGTTTTCAACTAAGAATGTTTGATCGATCTTAGCACAAGAAATTGAATCATAATCATGGTCATTTAATTGACGGCGATTAATAGAGATGACGTAATGAAATGCAAATGTTAACAAAAATTTTCAAGAAACCAGAATCAACTTTTTGAACCGTATACCGTTTAGTTATGAAAGCACTGTTATCGAAGGAACAAATCTGACGCCGGTAGAAGCAGTGCACCGCGGTGAACGTATTCTTTCATCAGCAGAAATTGGTAAACTTTTCTATGGGCTTAAGTGAATTTTACTTAATACTTAATAAAAAGCATGCGTATCGAGCTTTTCACTGGCCGAAATACGCATGTATAAACCTTTCTAATAACTCGATTTGTTAATCTCCTCGTGGATGGCACATTTTTAGATTTCGTATTTCAAATAGGCTGTGAATGTTGACGAGTATAGAATAGAGCTTACATGGACGCAACATGGTTAACATCCGTAATCAACTAACTACACTATTCTGTCGGGGCAAGCTTTGCAGTGATTGCCAAATAAACTCTTCTAACTTCACGTTTAACTTTATGTTGCTGTCTGATCAGCAGGTTGCGCAAATGTGTAACTTTGGTCGTAAGGACTAAAGCAGGGGTTCCCAACCTGTGGTACGCAAAGGTCTTCCAGGTGGTACGCGAGTAACTTCCGTTTTTTTCACAAAACCTCGTTCACAGCTTTCTAGTTTATGTATCGGGCTTTGTTTCTAAATCAATACATTTTCCTGTAGCTTGCTATTCCTATTGTATCGCAACATTATGACTTTCGATGCGCTGTTAGCAAATTTACACCACGCATCTACCAATTGGTATTGCGCTTGCAGTCATCCTCGCTCTTTTCGATTGTGCAAAGGGAGTGAGTTCGGGTCACGCAGACCCGACGTAAAGGTTAGTGTGAGGTGGCTTACGCACGCTGACCCGACGTTATGGTTAGAGGGGGCTAAGCGCCAGGCGGCTGTAAAGAGCTGAAACTCATTCAGCGCATGCTTCTACGGTCGTGTTAGCAGTACACAACATAAGAAGTTCTTCAGGCCCAAAATTTTTTTGGTATGAGTAATTCAGTTCAGACATACAGTATATGAAATCTACACTACCCCTCTTTTCATCAAAAATCGTATGATATTAGAGTACAAAGTAACTTTGTTAGTGCTCAAACTGCTCAATGAGAGTTATATTTTCCGTGTAGTTTTTGTGATAAACTTTAGTTGATGGAAAGTATATATTCTTTTATTTTTGAAAACCGAGTTCATCACACCCGACGTATTGGTTAGTGTGACAAAACTTGAACCAAAGTATTCAAGGGTATTCAAATATTCAAAGATAATGCGGAAAAAACTGCAAACCAAAGTATTCAAAGATAATGCGGAAAAAACTGCAGAAACGTTTGCAAATAAGCCTGAAAACGACTATTTTATGGCAACATGTTGAATCATTCAATCATATTCGCTTTTCGCCCTGAGAGAAAAACATTCGGAATAGTTTTTGCTGAAGCACAACTTTGTTATTGCCATAAGTTTGCTTTTTCTGTATATCTTCTGCAAACCTTCACTTATGCATGTACTAGGACCCAAAAGTAAAAGATTTCCGTCCAATGTCTGGTAGACGTTTTTGTGAACAGTGAATCAAAGTTTAAAAGCTGCAATGCCCTGCATCAGCAACGATTGTTTGCTGATGGTAAACAGGACTTCGACATCTCAAATGCAAACATATTTTCCAAAAGTCAAGTTTTAAGATTGTTTTGATGACGTTCTTTAACGTAAAACGTAGCCGTCTGTCTCTAATATCTTTCGCCGCTCGATGCAGTCATAGATGAACTTTTCGTTTACAATAGGTGTCTGTAAATAAACACATTGTTTTACAAGCCACACCCGTTCTAAATTGGATAAATACATTTTAACAACTCAACAGATTTTCATTTCAAATCTAACCTTGGTCAGCATCGCATCACGCACTCTTTCAGATTTACGAGTATAATCGTCCATTGAGCAAATCAAAACTGTATTGTTCCCAAACGTTCGAATGTGTGGCACTGCGCAAAAACATTTGGTGTGCTGGCGGAAGTCTACGATATTTTTGAAGTAACATTGTCGCATACACAAGCGTATGTACCTGCTGTCCCACCAAATCTGATTATGAGCTCTTGTAAGGATTCATTTTTACGTCCAACACGCTTGTTGATCAACCCTTCCGACAAAGCCATGTGCTGCGCTTTAAATATTCTGCAATGTCCAGTTAAACACAAAATTGTCAAGGTTTTGAAATAAGTAAGTTAGGGGACGTGTAGCAAAGATAGCTGCGTTACTGTTATTTATGTTCCTCATGTTAGTTAACAAGCAATAAAAACTACTTCAGTGTTTGTATTGAAGTACTGCGTAAGAACACCAATTTTTTAATGAACAACCGTGATCACAAAAACGCAGTGCTACAGTATTTATGTACTTGTGCTGTTGTCTGCCAAAGTTTCAAACTGTGTTTCTATCTCAAGTTTCTTATTGAAGTTTTGAAGAAAAATCTCCGTTTCTTACGGAAAATAAGTCAAATTAAGGAATTATCTTGAACTTTATGACATTTTGAGTTTGCTCGGTTAGTGAAAAAAATAATTGATAAAAATTTTCTCATGTAACAACTGAGTTTTTAATCTCAAATGTTTGCATAATCCTGTTGAGTCAACTGTATGAAAACAAAGTGTTATGAAGCTTTCATTGCTACATGATATCTTTAGCTTCTTTTGGTGATACCCATGGGATGCATAACATTTCATACAAGTCACGTCATGTTTTTTCTGCAAGTATAGGCAGTAAATACCGCATTTTAAATGGCAATGCTTAAATAAACAGCCCAGGTTAGTCGAAATATGGCCGTCACTTAATCAATACGAACCTATATTTAATGACTGCCAAATTTGCAATCGTACAGGTGAGGCACAAAATATGAGTTCGGAAACATAAAATGTGCTCAGTTCAAGTTAAACGATTCAAATGGAATCGCTGGAATATTACTGGGAATTACGCAGTAAGAATGCACAAAACGTTAAAGCACTAATGTGTCCACTATAGTTGTAATCTGTTAGACCTCATCCAAGTATCGACTTTGTGAAGCTAATTTTGAGCATTAGTTTGTAACGTTTTAATATCTTTATGGGTTAAGTGCAAATTAGTGTCATCTTCAAAAAGCATAGTTTGAAAGCTAGAGGCACAAGAAAGATCATTCACATAGATCGGAAATAATAAAGGGCCCATCACTGAACCTTAAAGAACACCACACTCAATTTTCCGGTAATTTGATGAATAATATTGTTGCTTTAGTGCAATGCTGATGATCAGTTAAATAAGATGCAAAAATGGTTTTTCTTACGTCTATTACCATAATACATCAATTTGCGTAGCAGTATTCCGTGGTTAACAGTATCAAACAGACATGGGGTGATCGTAATCGTCAATAGTAATCGATTACAATCGATTACAGTTTTTTGAGTAGTCGTAATCGTAATCGATTGAATTGACCAAAAATGAAATTTAATTGTCATTGTAATCGATTACATTGCAATTTAATCGTAATCGACGATTACGTTCACGATTAAACTTGGATATCTTCACCCTACATCACTGTGCGCTGAACCGCGGTTGTGGTGGCTGAGTTTCCTCCTTTATCGTCGTTTTTTATGGATATGTTTCAGGGTAGGCTATTTCCCCGTCTGTGTGCGTTAAATCTAGATCAGCTATGTCCAACCCGCGGCCCGCATGCGGTCCAGCTGAGGGTTTTGTGCGGCCCAGTTTAGTTTTCGCTGTAGAGAAAGTGTCCTGCATACTGACAACTTGTCCTTGTTTTAATAATCTTGAGTTTGACATTTTTGATGCAGGTGGTCCTCGGTGCCACTTTATCACGTCTGTTACTAGTGCGGTTAGGATTCGAACACTTTCAGAATATTAGTTTAAGCTAAATTTAGTTTGCTAAGATCAAATAAGCCATTAAATGTGTGGCCCTCATTAATATGTCATTCAATGTGAGACCCTGGTCAATATAGTGACATACTTTTGGCTCAGCAAGTCATTTGGGTTGGACATAGCTGATCTAGATAGTCCAGCGGCAAGCACAGCGTTTGTAGCTGATTCTCGCTATGTTGCAGCTACCCTCCTGTTGGCCGCCAGAAATAACGTAGCGAGTCTGGTGAGACGTAGCAACATAAAGAAGAGCTTTACTTAAAAACGGGTTCACACTTCGGTAACAGAATAGCGGGACATTACGAGGCGAGATGTTGGTTTTATTCATATATACTGTATTCAGAGTGAACTCATGAATGTAAATGCTGGAATAGGCTATGTATATAATTATAATTAGTACAGTAATTTATAAACAGCAAATTATTTTTTTTCAGAGGATTAAGGTACTTTAATCCAAGTCAAAAGTACTTTTCCACACCGCTGATAACTAGCATTTCACCCGTGATCCACCAGATAGCCTACTGCTAAAAAAGCTCAAAGAAACCAGTGAGGTTTTGTTGACCATTTACCTTTGGTCCAATAGACAGATGCACAGTTATATTGGCGTCACTGTTCGTTTCATTTCAAATTAAAAGCTGCACAATGCTATGCTGGCTTGCAGATGATCGTAACACGCAGTTCGAAGAAATAGTCAGCAATTTTGAAATCATCAACAAACGAATTTTCAGCGTTGCTGGACGAAGGTTCAGCCTGATAGATGTCGTTTGACTGTTAAAGATTTGAAACCTTGATGTTTATTAACTGTAAAAAAATATTTTAAACATTTATCATTTTTGGGTAATTAATGTGTAAAGTGTTTGTTGCAGTGGAGTAACTGGCAGGAGGGATGAGGGGCGATTTTGACTCCCCTGGCCAGCTAAATATAAAAACTAGGCCCCACTTAGCTTATATTCGGTTTTAGTATTCTGTTGGTTTTCAGTAGGTTGTCGTCTTTTTGCGTTTTTCGGAGATTTTCTGTTGATTTGGGGTTTTAGTATAGTCATGCATACCTGGATTCGCCATTATTTCTCAAGTTCTTTTTTCTGAGTGTTGGCTTGCAGGTCACCTACAGAGGCCAGTTGGCCTCTTTCAGTTAAGTTTCCCTCTAGCTCAAACATCTAGTTACGCCACTGGTTTGCTGACTGGACGAACGTCTCATTAAACAATTATTGTAATTTTTTCCGGTGCTTGATCCTTAGATTAATAATTTCGTTTATTACATTCATTAATATCGTATGTTGTCTGAAAATATACTTGCATCAAACCATGCAAATGGGGTTTGTTTTTGTTCTGAAGATGTTTCAAGACCAATGTAATCGCGATTGTAATCGTGATTACTTTCAATGTAATCGTAATCGGTTACATTGTAATCTTGTATATTCGTAATCGTAATCGTAATCGAGCAGGTGGCAAGTAATCGTAATCGTAATCGATTGCATTTGTGCTGTAATCGTCCAATGTCTGGTATCAAATGCTTTACTTAAGTCAAGAAAAACAGCACATAGGTTTTTACCACTAGCAATGCTTTCCAGAAAACTTTCATGAATATTCGTCACGTTCCATACTCTTATTAAACAACTGTGCAGCGCAAAAGATGGGGCAATAGTGTTTTTAAGATTTAGCCGATATGACATTAACTCCACTAGATGAAATGTTTTTTAAATTGTTTATACAAGCAATGAGCTCTTCTGTACAAGTGCCATCAAGAACAAAAGGGTTGGAGATGGATTTCATAATTTCATACACGTTGAAGATCTGGACAACTTGAACTTTATTGCTTTCAGCTTTGCTAATGAAACCGCTGCAATACAGTACAAGGGAAATCCTAAACCTTTTTTTATAAAAGATGAAACATATGGAAATGCAAGTGGCAAAAACTCTGTTCCTTCCATCAGGCTAAACAAACTGAACAAGTTTAATTCAGAAACACCCAATTTGTTGAAGAAGATCAAAAATTACCTCCGTTTATAATCATTGTGCACCATCTCTTCAATTTATTAAGTGTTTTACTTTTGTTGACACTTCACAAGAGTGCATTGTCATAGACACGCCTAAAATTTTCCGAAATTTTTGCATGGTTCAGTATTGATACATCGCTGAATTTTCCCCTTTCCATTTTTTGTCCGTTTTTATAACGAGGCGTTCATTAACAACTACACATACGTTATCGTTCTCACCACAAACGTTATCGTTCTCATGTTATTTTTTGCCGACGTCAGCATTTTTGCCCGACCTCCCTTTAAGACCCGCAAGGGCCATTTAAATGACACAAATTTTTTTTTGAGTTTAGCTGTTTTTTGGTTACATTTTGGAACTTTGAAGGGTCCGAACGGGTTTTTAGCGTTCCTGGTTCCAAGATTAGGGCCAAAAAAACTTAAAATTAATTAGGGAAATCCTCCAAAAGTATTGAGAAAAACACCTTACCAATTAGCTGTTTTTTGGCCTAACTTTTGAACCAAAAACGCTAGAAACTCAATCAAGGGCTCTAAAAACGCGTAATCTGCACTAGAAAAACAAAAAATACTGCAAGTCACAATATTAGAGCGTGGGATCGTATGATGACGTCATATAATTAACCAAAAAACCTCCCGCAGCAATATCAGCAGAACATAGGTTGCAATACATGCAGTTTGGATTAGTTCGTAATCGCTAACAAGATTTTGCATTTTCCTAGAATGTGTTCGAAGAGTTCGGAATAAAATAACTTTCATTAAGTATCTACAGGCTTCAGTGTCTCTATTTTAAAAACACTTAAATCTTACATCACATTCACTAAACCTCCATCAAATTGGAGAGTGTGATATGATTAAACCAAGAAACCCAGCCAAAATTCAATGTTCCGTGAAAAAAACAAATTCAACTTCTCAGCATCCACTCAGTTTAATAATAAGATTGGACGTTTCACAGAGATTTAATCTTTTTTCTCGACTAAAAAAAGCGTTTTGAGACATCCACATACTCACTTTGATGAGTCTTGTTGCTTCGACTTCTTTTCAACAAACTGAAAAAAAAATTTGATGCATTTGTTTTTTTCGCAGCTCCTGGAAACGAAGCTATTCATCCGTCTCTCAGCAATACTTTGAATACGTCTGAGTAAAACTTAATTAGTGCAAATATAGAATCTTCACTTGCAATTGCTTGATGGTGTTTCACAAACCTTGCGGTATCTTGTAAGCCTTTCATCCAGGGCTTTTGTCATGTAAGGAACAGGATGACTTGGATTAAACACTCCAGAAGCTGCTGGCATTTCAGCTGAAATTGATGACGCCATGGAAGCCAGCCGGCCCCAGCTTCCTTCACTGTAACAATAAACTGTTGTGAGGTTTTTGAGGAAAAAACACAGCTCTGATTGTTGTCAGTCAAAAATTGACAAACCCTCTAAACATCAACAAACATCAAGATATTGCACTAGAGCAAATGCTTTGCAATTTAAAACAAATAGTTTTCTGCATACGTCAACACGAAAGATCCAAACTCCAATTTTTCTTTCATTGTTTCAACGTCCATACAGAGTTTTTGACTGAAAGTATTTTCTTTTCCTAAGGTTTCCGTCACAGTGGCTCTAATCTTCTCCATTCCATCGACGGCTTCCTTGACTTTTGATCTAAGTTTTTCAATATCAACCTCTTCGTTCCTGGAAGCAAAAAAAGGATGCTGCAACTATAATCAAATATATACAATCAAAACGAACAATGCCAGAAGAAAAAAAACGATAGTTTCATTGGGTCATCCACAATTAACTGGCTCCACTGCAAACTATATGAAGTACTCACAGTCACACACGTACAATTTACGAACCTTAAAAATTTGCCAAATTCAAATATTTTTTAACTTGCGAGTGATATAAAAATGAATCTTTTTAAGAGGTGTAGTCATTAAAACGTTTATTCTGGTTAACTTACGTTGAATGGCATTTGGATACAATTAATAGATAAAAGCAAAAGATAACTTTTCCATGATCACAAATACTTTTTGGAATTGCTTGTACATACTGTACTCCATTTCGTTGGTTTGCACAGAGATAAAAAAGTTAAATTTGCAATAATTTCCACCAACGTGGAAAAGGTTAGAAAACTTACTTCAAAACTTCATATGTGTACAAAAAACTTTTTGCCAAGATGCTGCGACATTCTTCATGAGAAACCTTGACAAATGCTTCCTGGGCACAGAGCCACGAAAGGCCAGCCACACTTCCAGACATCGTATAAGCAGCAGTGTTTTGAAGAATCGCAAATGCATCAGCGCTTGTTCCTTGATGCAAAATAAAACTCAGGAATTTTAAACATTTAGCTATTCTTCTGATCCGAATGAGTTCATACACTCCATCATTTCAAGCTTTTATTTTAAAAAATAAATGAAATTTTGTTGTTCCCTGAAAATTTTAACTGTTTCGTGATGGTTATTTTAAAAACAGTTAGTGATATTTTCCTTTGACTCACAGCAAAGCGAATTAGTCTACATTCAAGCTTCTGTAGAATGTATCTTGGAACTTAACGTGGAGAATAATTATAATTCGTTTCAACAATAAAAACGCGTCCTACTTGTCACCTTTCTCGTCTTGGACAGACACTTCATCCATTGTTGCTAAACTTAACTCCAAAAAATGTACAATTTCCTGTTGCCGCTGTTGATAATCCAAAAATGTAATTCGAGTCTTTAAAATGCGTTTCTTGTTGAGCTGAAAATATACTTCTTAATTAGTTTAAGTACTGATGCCAAAAGCAATGCGAATATTTGACATTTGTTTACATTAACTAGAAAAAAACTTGAAAAAAACTGAAAACAAACCAATCAAATGCCAAAACCGTTTGTGAATACCACTGACTTGCTCAGCAACACCGGCACTGCCTAAAAGCCTCTTCAACGATATGCTTCGGAGTGTTTCAAAATACGTTCCTTCGCCTTTCTAGAATTTGTTTTTTATTAGGATCGCCATGTTTATGTTTTTTTTGCAATAAGTTTGATTTCAGCAATACTGCTGCAAGATCTTTTTGCGTTTTTCACATTTTTATAACCATATATTTGCATGGCATTTCAAACGCAGTTGCGCAGCCAACAGAGCTAAAGCGCTCTTTAAACCCTTTAAAAATGCGGAAAGTCTTGTAGTTTCGATGTTTCAAAAATTGGGAATTTTTGAGTTTGAACTTTTTAATGATGACGACACAATTGGGCAGGTCAAGGTGGATGGCGTCATCGAGGCTTGAGAAAAATATTCAAGAGGCAATTTCTTACTATTTCTTTTAAAAAATGTAGGCGAAAATCCGCATCTTCGGTGCCTTAATTGGGCCTCTAGCACTAGTGGTTGGCAAGATATGGCCAAAAAAATACAAATAAATTAGCTAATGCCCTAGGGATTAATTAGGGGATTAATTGAATGGTTGGTGGTTGTTTACAAAACGACCACATCCGTAGGCACAGTTTATCGTGATAACAGCACAGTAAGAGCAGCGTAACAGCTGGAATGAAAAACTACCCACATTTTTTTGAAATAGTGGCAAAGTTTCGGTTTAAAAAATTTTTCGCATTTGCCTTAGCAGCAATGTAAAACAGCTTTAACTATTTCACCAATTACATAGTCTTGTATCCAGTGACGTTCCGTTTATTTCACAATTGGACTATTCAACAATGACGTGCAATTTGCAACAGATACATGCGCCTAGACGTTTGCTTACAGTGGAAGAAACAGAGTTATCTAAATGACTGCATTTGTATGCAGAAACAATTGAGTGTGTGAACTAAGCTCTTGCGCTAAACTACAGTAATCAAGCAATGGGTGAAGCTCGTCCATTGGACTAACCAACGTACCTGCAACCTACAACAGTAATGCATACTGCGACATATTCTTTCAGTGGAAAATGAAAATTACAATACCAATATATCAAATTTAGCAGAAGTCCATTGCATTTTCCTGTTTAGTTTAGATAATTCAGGAAACATCTTTCGCATGGTCCTATGCAATGATAACCGTTTTGTACGTTTTAGTTGTTAATCAGCAGTGCAAAAGTGATTTGTCATTTTTGCAATAAAAATTCAAGACGTTAGGACACACAAAGCAATGATAAATGCATCATTTTTCCTGACCACTTGATTAAATAATGCTTTTTATGTTCACCATTTAAAAGAACTCTATCAGCATCGACTATATTGTATTTAACCACTGTAACTGATTTAGTAATCGTTACTTTTTAAAAAGGTCATGAAAATATTCAGTATTTTCTAGCCTTTGCAAATTTGATCTTGTAGAATCCGTTTAATAAATCCACAGATAACAAATCAAATATGCCTTGGGACAAAATGCTTCCATTTAAATTACATTAAAAAATCTCCTTTTCATTAATCCATACTCCGCTTTATCAACCCATTTTCAATTCTATGCGTACTGCATTGTAAACGCAAGGGGCAAATTCTAACGCAATTCACTGTTCTCGAGCGCATCACCATTATGCGTAGCTTTATCTGATTTCGCCAGTCATTTAACTTTTCTAGAATTTCCTCGTTCTTACTGTAGGTTAGAAGTTAGTCATGACAGCCAAGATGCTTCTTCTAGTCTTCATTCCACAATGAAGAAATTTAGAAAAAAGTAAGACAACAGCTGAAAAGCATCAGTTGGTGCAAATGATTAAATGATTGATGGCATTTTTAATATCTAGGTTGGTTGTTTCGCTGCTGGTCTAGATGCACCAGTTGGCAAACCGCTACTTCATTTAAATCCCAAATCACTTGGGAGCAGGATGGAATCAAGCAGCATCTATTGATTGGAAGTCCGCGTTTCAGTGAATACTGCGTGGGGACACTTGAGTTTACGTCACTCTTCAACAGGCAGAAATGTACCTGACTTTTCGTTTGGAGCCACTCAAGAATCCTTGTTTGCTTACGTGAAATCTGAACCTGTGCAAGGTTTTTATTCCAATAACAAGAACAACCATTCCGCATGTTCATTTTTCCAGAATAATTGTTGGTCTCTTGGCTGCGAACTGAAATCATTTTCTAACTTGAATATAAGAAATATTTCTGTTTTACATTTTTTGCCAACACCAGATGCGTATAATACGTATCTATCTGCTTGGTGTTTTTTTACACAAAACGTATTTTCTTATGACAATTTTGCTGCAGGCATTAGCCTGATTAGTGCAAGAGTTTTTCGTGTCACAACAAGCTTAACTAAACATTACCTTAGACTCTTCGGGAATAGTAATCGCCAGCGATATGTGCTTCTTCATACTTCCAGGGAGGAAATGATAGAAATAGGTCAATTCTGTTAATGATGTTGAGTTGATAGTGGTCTGATAAATGCGAGAAAATCAAAAGCCTTGAACTTTCAGGAAAAAAAACACAAGTCGAACAGAGAAACACGACTGAAACGAGATTAAATAAAGTAACTTGAAAATAAAGTAACCATTCGTTTGCAACTGCAAAAAAACTAAGTGTAATCAAGTTGGAGAAAAGTCGTGATGACAGTCATTGTTTGTTTCACAACGCCACAAACACCAATAAAATTGTATCAGAGCAGTTTGAATTTGTTGCATGGCGCATGACGCGTTTGTTGCGGGCAAATCGGATTAACCGATCTTATTCTCCTGAGCTAACGACTTGCAGTGCCATATGAACTCAGTGCGACTGCTCAGTTTGCTTCATTTGGGCGCAAAAGGTATTTTTTGTAATAGTCAACAGGTATTTCTACGCGTACCTGCACTTTTCGATAGTAACGATAGTATTCTCATTTGCGTTTGTTTTTTGTGTTATTCTTCTGTTGACTTGGATTTGATCTGCCCGATAAAATAATTTTATACGTGCTACGTCTTGTGTGTTTTAGGAGTGGTTAATTGCGGAAAGAAATTTGTGGATAAATAACGTATTTACAATTTTTCCTGCACAAATGTAGAGGTTTTCTCACACAAACCAAATAAATGGTTCTCCACTTTATTGCTTCAGTTGTTTCATCAGTCTCTGGTAATATCGTAAACCTCTTTAAATTTGAAACCAAAAGAATTTTAGTTGTTATAAACATGACACAAACCATTCTACTATCAAATTATTCTTGTTCTGCTTGCTGCAAGCATTGTAACGTTTCTTCGAAACTCCATCAGACACATCGCGGTGCACCGTTCTGCTACTTGCACGTTTACAAGATAAATAACTTGTGCATTGTGGTTTATACTGCACCCTGATGAAGGGATAATTTATAAAGTTGCATTTATGGAATAGTTTCTTTGTGTGGAAATGACTTACTTTCAAATAATCAGTGACAGTATTTTCCGAAGAAAAGAAGGATCCTTCCAAGCAAGAAAGATGAACTGTGATGTCTGTGATGCAAATCATTTCCCTGTTTCAAAGTCTCGTGGTTATTTGTCAAATTATATTATGCTTTTCTTAATCCAATAAACTTGCGCAGTAATTTATCTCGTCCTTTTCGAACTGCAAGCACGCTATAGCACATAAACGACCGACACCACAAAAACGTAGGGTAAGTACTAAATGTGTTTAGCTTTCCGCGATGTTCAAATGGACCTACTTCTCTACAGCTTGCTGCATATACTTTACTCCAGTGGTTTTCAACCTTTTGCATGCAGCGACCCATTTTACAACCTAATTTTACCTAAAGACCTCCTTCCGAAAATTTCCAGTTAGGCACATCTAACGTTGTGTTTTGTGTTTGCACAATAGAGAATCACAATGACTAATGTTGAACAAAGACTCATCTATTAAATTCATGCACATGCCAATTGGTAGCATCAATAAGAGAGACTCGTGTCGTAAACAATTCTCTCCACATCCATGGGCGTAGGAAGGGGGGGCAGTGGGGCTTGTCCTCTGGATTTTGAAAATTTCAGCAAAAAAAGATTGTTTTCTTAGTTTCGAGTGGGAAAAAAAAATTTCACCACTTTTGCCCCCCCCAAGAAAAATTTTGGAAAAATCCCCTAGTAGCCACGCGTGGAAAAAATCCTTCCGACGCCCATGTCCACAGCACAACTCACTGAAAAGTAGAATAACTCCTAAGTTAGCTACAGTATTCAGATGTCTAATTTACAAACATAGCACATTCTTACGTCACAAAGTTATTCGTGCGTTGCCAAACGCAACAGTACTTTGCACTCTGTACTGTAATGGTCATGATCACACTCAAACTTTTGCAATGTTCATAATCACATTTAAAACAATTTATAATCAAAACGTAGGCTATCATTTTTGCCAGGAGATTTTCGTATTATTTTGGCTACGACAAAAAATGGTTCCATATACGGTACGAAATACTCATGAATATTTTTATCAGAAGCTCTCGCGACCCTAGAAAAAAAGGTAAACGACCTCCAGGTTAAAAACCACTGCAGTATACCCCCAAGGCTTTTCCACAAATGCAAACGGCATTTAATAAAATCACCACAATTGCTCAATAAAACATTTTTTAACAACATGACACATGCTTGTTGTAATTGCTCAATCGCATTTCCGACGTTTGCAAAATACCTTATCAACTGATGAGTATTCAATCACTGGTGCGTAAAGTTTATGCCATTTAACGCCCATTTTTCAAGTGTTAGAGCAATTTATTCTCGCGTTTCGAGCAGGTAAGCCTTCGTAGGGAGAAGCAACGTTCTTGACTAAAAATAAATAGCGAACCGCAAAACTTTAAACTTACCTGAGACATACTGGTATAAACAAATCTGCTTCAAAGTCGCAAGCCTCGTTCAACCAGTAAAATGCTTCGCATCCCAAGCGCACCGCAAGCTACATCAGTAAAAGAGCGTAAAGGAGCAGCCAATATATCTTATAAAGTTGCTCCACATATTACAAAACTAACTTTATATTGAAGCTGAAATCAAAGTAGTCACACAGTTATAAAATTTATTGTTGATTTTTGGCTTGAAACGTGTGAAGCTGGAGAACTTCGACTTACTTTTCAAACGCTTGCAATTTTCGAAATTGTTATTGCTGATTATTTTAACCTGCAAACACAAACGTTTCTTACCCTCCTTTCCCTAAATTTTTCAAGAAAAGTTTGACTTCGAAGAGATGAAACAAATAAGTTATCTATGAAAGCTTGCACTCAAACCACAAACATTTGACCACTTTTTCAATGTTGTAAACAAGTGTTTTTCCGTTGGAAAAAAGGTAAACTGCTAACACACTTTACCTCATGAAGTAGATCAGGACGATATTTGCCAATCGTGAAAGCAGAAATTGGCACGCTACTTGTTTTGTTAAGACTACGGTGTAACTCATTGTAAGATTTCACGAGCAAATCAGGATCAATAATCCCACCGTTTGCTTCGCCATCAGTGAATAAAATAATGCAATCCCGGCTTCCTTTTTTCCCGGTGTTTCTGTGAAACAAGTTCAGACATTAGCCACTGGAAGTGGATTTTCTTATAATGGTTACAAAAATTGGGCTTGCTTCAATGTTAGATTGTCTTTCTAAAAAATAAAAGCAGTAAATTCCCTAAATTGTGTCACAAGCTCCAAAAAACATTGTATTTGACTTTTGTTAAGTGCATTTCTGTCTGTAAATGCACGGTAGGTTTTTCTACTACAAAAATACCCAAAAGTTTCCAGCCCATAAAACTTATGGTTTGCAAAAATAAAACCTGATCTATGTTATTTTGCCTACAATCGAACATTCAAGTCACAGAAAGATTTGGCCACAGCTGGTATAAGAACTTGATCACCTGAAAACTTAAAAATACAATGAAACACTGACATAATGTGCCTATCTGACGTAAACTGTTAGTAAAGGAAAACTATATTTAATTTTACCAGTTATACTGTGGGATCTGAAGCACATGAGAGTTTCGTTTATAGCATTTCAATTTTCAACATGCAGTATTTGCGCAAACAGCAGAACATTTGGTTGCAGAACATGGCTTACTTCAACAAAGTGCGTGTGACAACGATATCATCCGTTGTTTCCGTTCATTTAACTGAGCAGCAGATTACATCATACATTTGACTCTTCACCTCTGCGTCTGCTGTCTGGGAGCTCTCGAAAAAGGGCGATAAGCTGTCTGCAATGATTCATCTCGAATGTGAAGCGTGTGCAACCCGGTTGTGTTCGCACACCTTCAGTGTGGGCTTCAACCCAGAAACCTCGATGGCACTAACTTATGCAGTTGTTGGTGCCTTCAGCGCGCCAGACGTTTCGGCCAACGAGAGTTCTTACTTCCATATGCACGGAAGTCACTTTTAAGTGTTGCTTGCTTGGTCTTCCTTCTCCTTGCTTTGGCCGACTTCTGCTTAAATGTAGCGGTCGCGCTAGCTTGACTGCTACACATCCTTGTCCAACAGGGTCTCCCACTTTATTCAGTAGGACATTCTATACCTGCTTATTCGTGCAGGTCCTGCTCGTTTGTTCAAGACGTAAGTTGTAGACCATGAGGCTGCCATCGGCCGACATTGATGCACCTCCCCCTTGGGACATGAACATTCAACACTGAATGGAACATCAGCTGAAACCATGCAGAAAATTCCGGTACAGTGCACTTGCTTTCGAGCAGTATACTTCTTTCAAACACAGGGAGCGGTCAACCTCATTATACACACGCTTCCTCCCAACGAGATCCATTCATTAACACAGCCGGCCATCTGAGGACTAACGAGTATGCTCACCCCAGCCAGGGAAGGCCGTGTTGGTCAAAGCCTGAGCAATAGAGCTTCCACCGGTCGTCCAATTACAGTAGAACCATGACACTTAGTCGATGCGATGACATTGTTGCGTAAGGACACAATTTTTTTGGTTTCTGGTTAATACAATGCTATTTCATAATTACAAAATTGAAAAAAATATATGTGAACTAACAAAACTTGCATCGATGCAAAATAATATCAATGATATCTTACGTATATATTTTGGTTAACTACAGAAATTATTTAATGAGGATGCTAACCATCCTCACCTGGTCGTAGTGAGAAGGGCTTCGAATAATCCGTCACTAATGTTTGTTCCACCGCCAGCTTCAAGTTCTCTGATAACTTTCAGCGCTTTTGCCTGCAACAACGCGGTCTGCAAAGTAACGCTTTGCCCTTTGGTGATCTATATCAGTGATTTTCAACCGGTGTTCCGCGGAAAACTAGTGTTCCGTGAAAGATCGTCAGGTGTTCCGCAGGAAATTTGATAAGTTTGACTAGTGTTCCATCGAACACCTGTCGAAAATCACTAGTTTAACGCAATGAGCGTAAATATGTTTTCTTTCGTGAAAGTAATTAGTTTCAGGAGCAAACGAATAGGACTTTCTTGTTAATTTTAATAAATTAAAAGAGCCAAAACAGAACTAAACATCATAATTGTGATTATAAAATTGTGTTTGGTGTTCCCCAAAATTTTTTTATTGCATAAAGTGGTCCGTGATGCAAAAAAGGTTGAAAAACACTGATCTATATAACTATTACACACTTATTTCAACTTTTTCTGCCGTTGACGTTAAATTTAGATATTTTGTTACTTTTTACTGAAAGAAAACTTAAAGCCAACATAAAATTGACTCTCGTTAAAGGCATTCTTACCTGCCCAGACTGATTCATTTGAGTCATTTTGAGAATCGTGCTGGCTTCATTAGAAAAGGTTACTATCGACAGACATGAGTTCCAATCCATACGCTCCACAAAAGTTTCAGCAAAAATCTGCAAGGTTCGTTTCAGTTAGTCAATATTAAACAAGCAGAATGTAATAATTATTTTATACTCATCTAAGCACTTTCTTGTGCTTCGAAAAGTGTAGTATTCACTGCTTTTATAACAGCAGTCGTGACCAGTCATTATGCTAGATAAAATGTTTAGCCCATCTTACCTTGATTCTGTCTAACAAGGTAATATTTTTGTCTTCCATGATATTTTCCATGCTGCCACTTACATCAATCACCAAAACAAACCGATGAGGAATGCTATTTTCTCTTAACGCATCCCCGCAAGATAACTGCATCACAGTATCCAGGTTCTGCACCAAAGGAAAATAACTCTAGTTGCTACTCAAATATTGTAAATATTTATGTTAAATGCACATTGTAGAAATATATTTTTTTATTTTTAGATTACCTTGCCATTGCTGACTTTACAAAAATATTTCGTTCGAAGAAGTCTTGAAGATTTATTTGGTGATGCAACATGGACTTTGTGCATATTGCTGAATTGCAAAGTAGTTAAATTTTGTGATTTAAATATCTCCAGGTTAAGTTAAGGTTTTTCCGATTGTCTTTGGGTTTCAAGCACTTAAGGGAGAATAAAACACACCAAAAAATACTGGCTTTCACAAAAGTATAGCTACACTATTGCTGTATAACAAATCTAAATAATAAAAACACAAATAAGGCAACCACATTTGTCCAGTTTGTCGTTTGTTCCCCTGAAACATTGTAAAACATATTTGCAAATTCATTTGGACCTGCTCACAGCTTCACTTTTCCGATACTTACAACAAACGTTCTGCGAGAAGAGTTAGGTTCCTTTTTCTGGTGAAATAAAATAGCATTTTATAAAACACATTCGCCGTACCCATAATCAGTTGCGTGACGCAAGGTTTGATCATATTTACCATAAAGATTTAACAACCTGTTAAATATCAACTTAATGCAGTTATAGCCTACAAAAGTGCTTTAACAATTGTTTACTCCAAAAACTCACAACTAGATTCAAATCAGATTTTTGCTGTAATTCATAGAATCCCATGATATCTGATTTTTCAGATATTGATCAAAAATGCCTGTCTGTCTGTCCAAGTTGCGAAAACATGCTAATGCTAAAAATCCGAGAAGTTCCCAAATATGCTAAATTGCGTATTGCGTAGAAGGACTGGTAAAAAGTAGCTCAGAAATCATAAAACGTTAATTTTACATATTTTCAGTCATCAAACTTAATTTATTTCCTTAGTTATACATTTGTGTGAATTTCAATGACAGAATGACATGGTTATCACAAAAAAAGTTTTCTGCTAGATTTCTATTTTAGTTTGAAAACCCGTTTGGCCATAATGTTGCTATTGTTGGTATTTAGAAACAAAAATACGAATATGGTCAGGCAACTTAGAATCACAGCTTTAAGGATGAATTCACTCACAGGTTTGCCTAGTACAATTCTTAGACTAATGAAACGCTATACACTATTAGAGGAAATCTGGTGCTTATAAAGAGCTATTTAACTTTCTGTAGACATATCATGTGGGAGAGAGTCAGCGTCGACGAGCCTTGACTTCTTGTCGGGTCGCTCAAATGCAACGATAAGAGAATAAGCAAAAAATAATAAACACAAAATTCAAATAACAAATTTTAAATTAGTAAACAGATGGAAGAAATTAGTCTTTCGAGAAGCAGGGACACATCACAGGCACACGTATATCAATTGTAACGACCCTTTCCAAAACTAATTTCCGAGTGTTTGTTTCCTACAGCAAAACTGTGACAATTTTTATAGTCAGTTTTCACCTACTTTTCACATGCTGAAGGATCTCAAAACCCAAATGCGTCTTTGAAGTCAGATTGTAGTTTGCACTCCATTCTGTGATTCTCGTTTTGGAATGCGTGCTTACAAATACGACACATGACATTGATTTACTTCATGATTTTAGATGACAAGTATGATGATGCTTTACCTTATTCTCCAACTAAAATAGAATTTTTGCTGCTTTAATATGCTTGTTTTAACATGTGCATAAACCCTATTCAAAAATGTAGTTATTAATGCAAAATCATGAAAATAGTTTGCATTTAAAGAATTAGCATTTTCATTGAAATCAAAAATTCGCCTTTCTTTTTCTGAATAATAGTTTGTTAAAAGATGTGGTTTGTCACATTCGTATCAGGTGCATATCTCTGCGCCTTAAATATGAAGTCTTGCCAACCCTTTTGGTTGTCATGTTTTCATGCTTGTATAGGCTACATTCATACATTCATTGAAAGAAACAAACATACACAAATTTAGACATAAACCCTACCGTTTCGCCAAAAGTTGCGTCAGACCTGTTGATTTACCGAAAATTAAGCAGTTATGTCTTCATAAAGATTCCACAATTTTTAATCAAAGAAAAAACGAAAAGATTTTCATAAAAATCAGCAGGAGCGCGGTTTGTGGCGTGTGTTTTTGCAACCAAAGTCAGTGAAGTCTGTTCAGCATCAATTCAAGCCTCTCACCAAAAATATGTGAAAATAATTTATTGTAATGACAAGTCCTTTCTCCTTAGCAAGATTCTTTCTCGGCAAGTCAGTTCTTCTGCCCAATGCCCGTAAACTCGGTTATAATAAATTGCTGTGAATAAGACATGCACTATTGTGAATAGAACCACTGTTAACTGTACATGCCTGCATGAGAAGTTGTACAGCAACATTGATTTCGCAAAGCTGTTTTCAGAGTTGTATCTAACCGATTGCCATCAGTGTGCTTAGAGTTTTTACTCTGCAATGCCACTTCGTGTGCGTAAGCTCAATCTTAAGCTGCTTGCCTCAGAAAGATTGGTGCGATGCACACTACTAATTAGAAAGAGCATATAGTAATTTTTTTCCAATGTTTTATCTTTTCATTTCTATAATTGTGGTTTAAACGCGAATAAAATTGTAACCGACTCCTGCATTTAACTTTCCGTACCACCTCCAATCAATTCAATAATTTCAAAACCTTGGTGCAAATTAGCCTGCAAAGTTTTCACACTTATGTTTAAATGCATGTGATATTTTTCAGTGATTTGTATTATCGGACTTAAGCCGTTTATTCGATGTTCGCAATTAAACTGTCTTTAGTGAGTTGTATTCGTAACATAAGCCATTCGGATGGATGCATGTCCAATGCAGATAGTAGTGCAGTCGGCAGCAACCTTTAAGAAAGCCGAATACCGCCGATGAATGGGTACGAACTCCTTTCTAAATTAAGGCTTTGTTAAGTGATGATCTTTCCACAGATGGAAGCAGTGATGAAATACTAATGAGCTCAACCCACAATAGCTAATTTGGGTATGAGCTTTTTTATAGATGACATCATCTTGGATGGAATGGTACACAGCGGGGAATTTGGACAGGAAATCCGAAGGATCGTTTCCAGGAACATATTTGTGGGCTGTTATCCAAACAATCTTGGTTTCTTCAGTGAGTTTTTACACCTTTTTGTAAGTTGTATAGGCCACACGAACCGGATTAACAAAAGAAAAAACATCCACATGTAGGCTGAAGCTAGTGGTAATCGTGTATCATGAGGAAGATCATTAACTATAAGGGAGGGCAAAGTGGGACTCAGTATATTCTCCTGAGGATTATGTTTGATTGTATGTCTGATCAAGGAGAGAGTGGGGCCTAAACGAACTTGAAAAGACCGTTTTGAGAGAAATGAATGGATACAAGCAAGCATGCTTCCATTTATGCCCATCTTCAACAGTTTAAAGAGAAGTGCTTATTTCCTTACCATGTCCTACGCTTTTCCTTTCACAAACGAACCCAGCTAGTTCATGATACTTACTAGTCTAGGACTTGCTTACTACATCATGAAGGTGCATGATATGATCTGTTGTTCTTCGGTGACTGCGGAAATCAGATTGAATGTTGCTTGGTAAATCATTGTACTCTGAGTACTCTGATGTTGCTGCACTCTGATGTTGCTGGGCATAGTACTCTGATGTTTCTGGGTAGATCAAAGTACTCTGTTTTGGCTGGTGATAGTTATTTGCGTAAATCAAGGGATTTTTACGGATATGCAGAGTTTTCTGCCCTTTTCAAGATACGTTGGTCTGTCTCTACACTTAAAATTGTGTAATTTGGAATACATGACTGGTATTTTAGCAAACATGCGTTTCCTGAAAAAGAATTAGTTCTGGGAAGTTTTGAAACATTGATAAGTAACTTTTAAGTACTGGAAATGTTGCATAAATGGATCTAAGTTCCATTGTAAGTCTTGAGGTGCCATTATAAAGCAATTGTTTTAAGACCTAAGGTCTTCCTTACTTATGGAGAACCTCATTTTCCTTCAGCCAGCAACAAATACTAGAAACGAAGTACTGTAGTACACAAAAAAATGTTTTTATAGAGATCCATAAAAAGATACTGTACATTTAAAATGAATTGTGTCGTCTTCTAACACAGTTTGAGCAATGCGATAAATTTACTGATTAGAAAGCCTGCGATGTGGTAACTATTTTCTTTTCCATCAATATTAAGATTTCGATTTTGATGAAATAAAACTACGTACTCACTAAAAGCAAGGAATTTTTCATAAATGTTACAAGTTTTTCCTTGAAAACAAAGTGCACATTTTGAAAAGTTGACATTTAGTGTTTTTAAATGGCTACCACAGAGATTTAAAATTTTTTTGAAAAATGGAAAGCTTCTTTGAATCTAAGAAAGAGGTTTCTTGTCATTTACCCAAGAAGTACCGAAAATTTAGAAATGCCATGAGGTTCCTGCATTCTCTAGGTCTCGCGCTGCAATTAGGCAGTTTCTCAGTGGTTACTAGATTTCAAAGACTCTTTTGCGATGCGCTGCTGAAAGTGTTTTCCTGCGCCTAACCTTTTCTGGTTGACGAGGATTCAACACCACATATGAAACGGATGCGGCTTCTTCAAAAGGAATTGTTGGCGCTATCTGATTTTATTTCAATTATCTTATTTAATTGTTTTTGGTTATTCGCTGATCAAAAGCAAACTTTAAAAAACAGACCGTGAATATCAACATATTTCCCACAGATTTGTTGGTAGGTAGGTCATAAACTTGCAGCTGCCTTCAAGGATTTTACAGTTTTTTGTTTGGAAAAAAATTTGCAGATTTTGCGGATCTTTGCTTCTATAGAGATATATTAAAATACCGTATGCAACGTCGTGTGCCAAACCAATGGAAATGGTAAGAATACATATACAGAGCATTTGATGTACCAAAATTTCTTTCATTTGTCGGCGATGGTTGTTGAAAGCTTGACAGCGTTCTTGTGCTGCCATTCATACCGTAACAGCGTGTTCAAAACTTAAGTTCACGGTTCATTTCGGAAAACAGCAAAAATCTCGTATAAGTCATATACACTACTATTCGATTGTAAGGTGCGGCTTATAATTTTTTTTCATCATTTCGTACGGCCTGTAGTCAAGGCCGGCATTTTTTATTCCTTTATCTAATTGAAAGATGACGCTCAGTCTTTCCTGGCTACGTTTTTTCGACCAAACTGTCTTTTCGCATTGTATTCTCTTCAGTATCACGTGCACATCCGCCACAAGAGGAATCATGATGAACAGAAGGCAGTTGTAGTGGTATACGCATCATTACCACGGTTGCCAGTTAAATGCGAACGTGCTAGTACGCGGAAATTTCTCAGAGGCTTAGGTTACCTATGTTCAAGTGCGGCTTGCAATCATTTCTAACACCATTTCGTGCGGCTTATAATCAAGGGCGGCTTATAATCAAAGGCAGCAAACAATCGAATAAATATGGTACTGCATTTCTATTCCGATCACTCCTTGAGTGCTTTGATGTCAAACGACAGTTGCAATATTTAGGGCTAGCATGCTTCAGATGCATATTTGAATTCTCGGGTACATAAATGAAAAAACGTAAAATTTCGATTTACACGCTTAATCTGAAAACATTACAAATTTATCAAATTTGTGAAATAATCATGCTGTGTCATCTGCGGCATTATTTCATACTGCCTTCTTCAAAACGTTTAACTGCCTCACAGCACAACTCTGTAGCCAACTCTCTCTGCTAAGAACTGCGCCGCTTCATATTACTTACGTCTTCGAAGGTAATCAACTCGATGCCGGAACGCCCCAGCTGAATAATTATTCACATCGTCAGTTGTTTCTTCGTCGGGAGATCAATTGTCTGTTGCGCTGTCCGACAACAAATCATGAAAGCGCGAGGTAGCGCAGCTTTGTTTTCTGCCTCAGTGACTTCATTGCCAATTTTTTGTTTCTTCACCGCGTCTCGATAAAGTTGTGTATTCATTGACGGTCAACAAACGCTCACACGTGAACGGGAACGATTCTCTTGCAAAACAACACTCTTTATTGGCAAGTTCCATGGAACTCATTTGCATGGAAGATTTTGACATATTTCTTTGCTACCATTGCAGCAACCTCTGTGTAGGCGGGTTTAGACTACTGCGAAGTCTTGCGAAGCTGCGGAAAAATCTTTGTTTATTTATTATTGCTTGGAAAGTTTTCGAAGACTGTTAATTCTTAGCACTTCCGCTGGTTTTGTTCGCTTTATTTCGTTCAAATTCGCTCCCGGTGCGAAATGTGCCAGAGGTTTCCTTAGCTTCGCTTGTGTTTTTCGTTGTAGGTCTCAGCTTCTGCGTCCACGATGTTACTCTGTGTAGCCTACTTGTTTGAAAAGGTTTTCAGCGTGGTTCTGCATTACTTATTCCGTGTTGTTGCATGGTAGGCAGTAGACACTGGCGTAATTAGAGGTTTGAGCCAGGGGGGAAACTTAACTGATGGAGGCCAACTGACCACTATAGGGGACCCTGAAGCCAATACTAGGTGAAAAGTTGAGAAATGATAGTGAATTCAGATGTGGATATCTATAGTAAAACCCAAAATCACCGGAAAACACCCGGAAAGTCGCAAAAAGCGAACCATTCTGTCATTCCGGTAATGGGATTCCCAGTCAGCGGTCTGGGAAACAATTATGTACAGCAGGGGCCTCCAAACCACGGCTCACGGACCATATCCGGCCCACAAAACCATTTCATCCGGCCCGCGAAGCCATTTTGTCAGCAATGAAGAAATATCATATTTACGGAAAATTTGTTGGTTTAGTTAGTAGAATGTAACATATCCTGAAACGATTAGATTACGTAAAATGTCCGGCTTTTGAACTGTTGTGTAATAGCTTATGTGGCCCTCTGACGAAGAAGTTTGGAGAACCCTGGTGTAGAGTCTATCTGGAAACCACTCTCCTTTGATTTGTTTGTTTGCTGCGTCTGTTTAATTTGAAAAGCACGAGGCAACTCCGTAACGAAAAAGAGTCTTGGCGGACATCACGAGGCTCGCGGTCGCAGAATAGAAAACGAAATGTCAGTATTTCGGTAAGGAACACGGGGTGTTGGATAAAAACCATGGCCACATGCACGCACGCACAAGTTCACAGGTTGTGAGACTCGCGTACGATACACACAAACAATGTTGTATCGTAATAACAATCGACGCTCAACAATACGAGAAGTGGTGTTAAACTCAGGATTACCATATTGCCCCTTTTGGAGCCCTGTTGTCCTTCAAGCTCATAACACGCGCATATTGCTCTCTCGAGAAAAAAATTCTTTTCATGACCGGCATTTGCCTAGAGTTTGCACTGTTTTCGTTGCCATCGTATTGACTTCTGTTCTGATAATAGCTTATATTTTTGTTACCTAATGCCTAGCGAACCTGTATTGAGGTGCCGCAACAAACCTGTTCGGAAAATTTTGAAGAAACGTTCTCTAATCAATTATTCATGTGGCAATATCATCATAACTAGAATTTTTCGAAAATTGTTGTTTTTTGTTGTTCTAAACAATTAGAAAAAAGTTATAGTTTTTCTCTCATCTGTCAAGATTCCGTTTCTAAACAAATTGCATGTCAAAGTCCACCCAAACGCCTCACCAACCTGGTAAATTTAAACATGTCCTAACAGTGATCACACTACACTTGCTAATAGCTTTTTCACGAGATAAATTGTTTAATTCCATCTTCATCATTCTCACATTGTGCGGAACTCGCTTAGTTGAAAGTCCTGCTTGAGGAATAACGCGATTTTTGAAAAAGAAAAAGAAATGCAGTCACAAAGAGCCACAAATTAATTACCCAAAACAGGTATAGCAAAACATCCATTGCTTTTTTATTACAACTTGCTTAATGATTAAGCTTGGTGGAAATTAAGATAAAATGAGCACTGCTTATTCAAATTAAATTTGATTTTCCAGAGCTTGAGTGCATAAAATACACGGAAGATATCATCATATCAAGACAATATTTATGGCACCAAGCGGCAGTAGAGAGGTAAAACACGATCATTCAGAAAGTGTTAGATTGTCGATTGTCGTATGTGTGACAAGCATCAATGTTTTAGTCATTTCCAACAAGTAAGACATCCGTGAATTTTTGTCTTGAATGCTTTTAAGAAAATGCGAAAGGTCACAACTGATCAATAAACTATACATATACCACAATGAACAGAAGTCGGTTTGTTTTATGTTGCGAATGAAAAATCCAGCACTACGATTGCCTCCTGAACCGATGCCAAGCTTCTGCGAACGAAGCCTCGGTTGTAACCAATGTACCAACGAGAGATGTGTCTCATAAGCCTGCAACCAGGGTGGGGGACAAACGGGCAATTACCGACACCCCGAAATTTTTAAAAAGATGTTAATTTGTTAGGTACAACAAGTTACAATCATTTTGCCACCACAAAATATCAGCTGGTTGCGGCCCTGCTGTAAGATCTTTTATTTTCGGGTCTTTTTCTTCTGTTCCATTTCCCATTTGCTATAAACTCGACGAAGTGTTGTGATGTCGCCGCCCGTTTCACTACCACTGCAGTAGTCTTCATCTTCTTCAATGTCATTCCCTGTTTTCAAATGACTTGGTCTGGCAGGAAGATGCCTCTTAAACCTGACGTCACGCTGACGTTGCATGCTATTCCTTTTCAACGATGTCATGGGCTCGTTGTAATATATCGGCTGAGGTAAAGTAGGCATGCCTTGCGCTGTTGGCCGCTGTGATTGATGGCGACACCTCGCGGACTTTGATATCCGCAAGCTACCGGGTGGAACTGGAGGCAAAGGAGTTGCTTGGCGAGAAATCTTGCGTGATCCTAGTTCATTATTTGTTGTTGGTGCTGAAGAAAAAGTTGCAAGAAACGAGTAAACCTTAGAATGAAAAGCAAAATCATCTTGAAGAGCTTTGAAAAATGTGAGACATTAATGCGCATTTTCAATGTATTCAGCCCACTAAAAGCTAATTCCGTAGAGAAAAAAAAGTGCCAAAGAAGACGTTTAGTCTTTCTTTTTAAAGTGCATGCATGAAACAATTCTAAAAGATGAATTCTGTTTTCAGAAAGGTCTAGTCAAGTCATTTTTGCGCTGTAAGTCGGCAACAAATAATGCATTTCAGTTGATATCTGCATCAGATTTTGATCGGTTCTCTATGCTTCGGATCATTAACCGCTCTCGACATCACGAGCAAGAAAGACACCATCAATACAGTTTCAGCCCCATAGGCATGAAGTATATTCAAGTAATGTATTGCATTACACAACGTTACTAAATCTTTCGCTTTCGTTTTCAAAAAAAATTGTACGGGTTGAGATTTTTTCAAAAGAGTTATGTTTGACAGAGCAAGCTGTTTGACTGACCAGCGTGCAAAGAATGCAGAGAGTGGACAGAAGCAGATTTTGAAAAGCCTGGTAAAGATTGATGGCGATTCTGCGAAAAAGACAGTTATTGTTATTAAAACGAAATTTATACAGTACACTCCCTTATGAGAAAAGTATCCTCTGCAATATAACATCTTTTCAGCTTCGATGTGAAATGAGATTCAAAGAATTATTTTGCCAATATAGTAAATCACCATGAATTTATTGTTTATAATCAGTTTGAAATACAAACACCATCATTGTATGGTGTGCATACTTCTCAACGTTTCATAAGGGAGTTTTTCATGCGTGGAAAAATGGTAAAGATTCTGCGAAAGTTTGGCTTAATGCTTCGCGTTTAATTGCTTCAATAAATCTAAAATGGGCTAAATATAAGATTTTGTTTCTTTACTAAAAATATTTAAGTAATCCAATATAATTACAATTACCCGCAAAAATAATTCTGCTTAAGCATGAAGCAGAAATTCGTATTGGCATTAAAATTACAGTTAACATTTTGTTTGTGCAAAAATAACCGAAAACTTAAAAGTTTTTGCTTTGAACATGACCTGCAGTCTGTGCTTTTGAAGCAGTTTTAAATAATTTTACAAAATGCTTGCACAAAGATTACGCTTAATGCGATATTTACTCACCACAGTATCATCCATTCCATCTTGAGAAGTTGTATTCACTGTTTTTTGCTTTTTGCGGTCTTTGTTTTCTGTTTTCGGTTGTCTTCCGGGGAAGCAAAATCTGGATTTAGAGCGAAACATTTGAAGTTAACATATTTTTGCAAACGATATGAACGTTGCTCTCAGCAAAAAAAATGAATATTACTTAAAGCAGAGTTTAATAAGTACTACCAAAAATGTGCGCTTCTTACCTTTTCACTAGAAATGCTGCAACTACAATTAGAAGGCAGACAACGACTGCCACAACGATGATGATGAGATTTGTAGTAGATAAACCTCCCTCTTTGTGAACAACCATGATTGTGTTTCGCGACTTGGAGTTAGCTGAAGCATCTGAGTTCGATCCGTAATCTGTGAAGAGAGAGAGATGCACGTCAGGGTTGATTGTAAAATGTCCAGTCAACAAAAAAGTCGAACTGTCGTGATAAACTAACCACAAGAAACCTGCTGTGTTAGTGCACTTGACAAATCTAACAGAAAGTGTACCATGACGTTTCCTATATTCAAGGAAGTACTCTCCACAACGGGGGTAAGCAAGGAATCGATCAGCAAATTTTTCATAGGAAATCGATTTCACGTAAAATTACGCATCCTCAATCCTTATTCAAATAGAATCTCAGTACTTATTCAAATAGATTCAACTTGAATAAGGATTGGGGATGCGTAATTTTGCGTGAAATCAATTTCCTATTGAAAATTTGCTGATCGATTCCTTGCTCACCCCCATCGTGGAGAGTATTTACTTGGATGGAGATATGTGCAAGTTTGAATCATCGCAAAAGATGAAAGCAGACCGCAGTCGACTGATTCCTTGAAAGCATATACAGAAAACCTGGTGCTTTTAACTGTAACTGAACGTTTCCTAGATTTAAACATTTGTAAGCTTTCGCTTTGAATTCAAAATTTGATTTTACTGCCTAAAAGTTTCAATTACCACAAACGAACGTAACGTCCTTTTTGAAAACATATACCTGGTTGATTATTTCGTCCATAGTATCCTTGTTTAGATGAAGGCGCAGGAGTGCCATCAGATGGTGATCTCACCCAACCATCTGCTTCCGATGAAGGAACAGAGTTGTCGCTGCTACCAGAATTAGCGTTTGTATTCCTTCGATTGATGGCAGTTATTCGATTACCATTGGAGTTTCTCGGAGTTCTGCAGCACAATAGTTTAACTCGTTAAATGCTCTAATTTGGCTGATGCAGCTTTGGAAGTGGTTTTGAGGTTTTGATATGAGTATATATTGGTATTAAATTTGCTTCAAATTGACGTCGTTTCAAGAGGTCGTTTGTAACAACTACAGCAAGCTTTCATTTGGAAAATGTCCAAAAGTATGTCATAAAAACTAGTGTAGGTATGATACGGATCACTTCTCATGCAAAAGTTCTGAATGAACACCTCTTCCACTGCAACGTCGGCTTGAATTCCACATGCTTACTGTTTTCCACAAAAATTATTTTTTGGGTCCTTTCTCTCTTCTGTTATCAAACTAGCTCCAAAAGTTTTATATATCTTACTAGGTAATCTTTACGTAGCATATGAATGTGTAATTCTCCCAGTGTCAACCAGAACTACACCACAACCCATTCTTCGTAAAGATCAAAAGCTATGTAACTTGTACTTCGGTAGTTCAGGTGTTACTGCGCCAGATTTTCCGCTTTCGAGTATTTTGTTTGGTCTGTGGTGAATTTTAACCTGTTTGACATTTAAACAGCAGCGACCAGGCCCGTAACCAGCTTGGGACACCAGGGGGGCGAAGAGTTTTCTTGGAGTGGTACAATTTTTTAATTATGTCTAGCAGTTTTAAACTATGTCCAACACATTTTTCTAGTGGGGGCTACGTCCCCCCTGCGCTCCCCTAGTTACGGGCCTAGCAGCCACATCCTTGTGACTTCGAGGTTATGCATGTTTCGATTACGTCACAGACCATTTGATAACAACACCAAGAATAACTGCAATGCTTCCTCCGGGCACAAACTGAAATAAACGTATTGTTCGAGGTCCAACTCGCTGGTCGCCGCATGTCACGTCATGTTATTGCATATTTTTGTAAATTCTGGAAAACGGGAGTGTCTTTGAAACCTCCAGATTAAAATTTGTTCATCTTGTTTTGTTTAACATGCTTGGTATTCCATCATCCAACATGATGCATCCTCACGGATGTACGCATTTGTCTGGGACTTATTGTCACGCAATTGGTCAGTGTTATCAAACTTCAAAATAATTTATTGCGTCAGTTAACGTGCTTTTGGTGTTTCGTGTCAAATTTTGTTGGGATTTAATTTTTTTCACACGTCACAGGGTCGTCCTGGTGACGTCACACGGCCATTCAAAATTTAAAAGCATATATTTTTAATCAGAACGTGCACGCAATGTTTTTCACTGGCTCCCTAGCGCAATCGGTCGGGAGTTATGATCAAAATTGCCTCAAAGCCTGACAGAGGCTTTAGCAGTTCTTAAAGGGTTGCAGTTTACCTCGATGCACAGCAGTGCCCACTTCAACTTGCCCAAGTGTTACTTTTGTTGCAGAAACAATTGCAACTTTAACCTTTCGAGAGCTGCAGACATCTGTGACAACAACGTGACGCTTCTTCGACGTCATCTGCGTCGCAAAAACTGGCAATTTTTTCGGAATGTTTGCGCTCACTCACATTCGCGGTCGCGGTCTAGCAGTAATCCTAGCTCCTCCTGCCACTCTTCGTCTTTGGGTGCTTTGAGGTCCTGATTGAGATCCGTCATCCCCCAACCAACCGCTGTCGGGTCTAAAAATAAAAGCGTTTTTTTTAGCATTGAGAAATAACTTACAAACGTTGTCAGCCCCAGTAACCGTCTCATTGAAAATTAACCACTAACACAAATGCAAAATAATAAGAAGCATTTCGAAAGACACGTGAAAGAAAAAATATTGAAATCTGTTTTTCATGCTTGCGTTAGTGCTTACCTGACAGTAGGTGCGGATGTCGAAGTGATTTTCCTGTCCGATGCATACACAACTCTGCCAGGCGGCCTGGCTCCGACCCGCGGTCGGGCGTTTAGTCGCTTTTGCTGCGTCGAAAGAAATTTGCTGATGTCTGCTTTGCCTGGGGAAGTGCTCCTAGAAGTGTAAAATGTTCGGCGATCTGCAAAAAAAATGTACACTCTGTAACTTTAAGGTATTTCTCACGTCAACGAGGGCGTCACTGTTGGAACAACAGGATCAACGTTTATTTTTGCTGACGATTTAGTGCTGCTTTCGTCCTCCGAAAATGGTCTTAAACATTCACCTGACCAGTTAACATATGCATGCGATCAAGCGGGAATTAAAATAAGCGCAGAAAAGGCCGAAGTATTACTGTATGTCTTTCCATAAATCCAAGTCACTGCATGCCACAAGTGAGCAGTAATACATTGCAGCAGGTAGACAAGTTCAAATACTGTGGAGTAGTATTTACGAATGATGGAAGGCGGAACAAAGAGATTGATATATAGATTGGTAAAGCAAAAGATGTTGTAGGTGAGCTTCATCGCACTGTGATCACAAAACGGGAGCTTTCGGACATCGTAAGGCTGTCAGTTTTCAAATCGGTCTTTGTTCCGATCCTCACCCATGGTCATGAATCTTGGGTAATGACCGATTGAGTGCTATCTCATGCACAGAAGGGATTGGCTTTCTTGCGACAAGTTCACAGCGTAATAGTTCGCGACAGTAGTACGCAGCGTGAAATTGGTAAAGTCCTGATTTTCGAGTCTCTTCTCCGAATAGAAAGACCACAGTGGCGATGGTTCAGCCACGTGACCAGAGTGCCTCAAGAAAGATTGGCAAGGCCAGTCCTACTGGCTACACCCACGGGAAAGCGAGCCAGATGTAGACCAAGGACCAGGTGGCGTGATTACATCTCCCACCTTGCTTGACCCAGGGTCTCCCAAGGAATTTTTCCAGAGGGCACGAAAACCAACACCGGCCCCTCCACCTTCTCGTTTCTGGTGCCCTCGTTGAAACTTGTGTAACTTATTTGTGTAGTAGCCAGATATAGATAAAACAGCTACCGTGCCAGGATTTAGAAACAAATTAATTGTAATACTGTTAGCTGGTTTACACTAGTAATTTTGAGTTTGGTTACAGAAAGACTTAGTGCACGCAATTTTCATCCTCCCTGAGCCCCAGTACCAACCGAGACTGGGTGCGTTGTACCTCTTGTACCCCTCTCTCGCACGCCCTGGATTAACCTCGTACTGGTATTGAGACAGAAACAGTGTTAAAGGTTGCTTAAAACCCTAAGATATTTCGATACCTCTTAGGTCTGCTGCTCGTGCTACCATCTCGAGGAGAAAAGCGGGTGTGAAAAGTGAATTAGTGAGATTCTGTGGACTTCAAACGTTTTCAGATCTTATCATAAGTGCTAAGACATAACCGCAAAAACTTTCAATCTATCTATAGCTTTCACAGCATGGAAGGCGAGGCCAAAGTACTCCGGCGCGGTTTAACCCGCAAATTACTGAAAACACACAGCTCATTTTTTAATTGCACGAATAAAATCAAAATAAAACTCGGATTACCCCAAGGATCAAAATCTTTCACTCGAGAAGGAGTTTGACAATCTGATTAAAGCTTCTAAAAATTAAGAATACATGGAAAACTAGACTTTGTTGAAGTCACCAAAAGAATATAGTCAAAAATGAATAGATGGCCTGAGAAACCAATTGATCAATTTCAGTGTGAAAAGGTAAAAAATGCTCTACCTGTGTAACTCATAGTACAGTAGTCATTACGTTTTCTAAACTTGTTTTGCTCAAAAGCAAAGCAAATAAGCTACTTCATTTTGTGATTTTTCAGTTGTTTTTACAAGGCCAGCAACAGCAGCAATAACTAGTATATTTGACGTTTTAAAACTTTTTAAAAGAAAGAAGCATAAACTTTGGCGAGTACCTCTAAAGCCTGGCCTTTCCCTTACGAATCTGTATCTGAGTATAAACCCTCTGTATCCTGCTCCAGATTTGTCTCCTTGCAAATCCATCCGCAACAAGGTACCTGACAACAAAGTTGTTTAAATAAAGCAGTGACAAAACATAGCCATACTAACAAACTAAGACGCCATGTTCTCCATAAAAAATATTTCCCCTGAGTGTACTGATTGGGACTGATATTTATGTTTACAGTTAGCAGTAGTCGTTATAATCTGTGCCGCATATTTCATCAACATGAAAGAGGTTTTGCGTTACCTTACTCTATCGCTATTCAACGCTGTATTCGTCACAGTAAGCGTGTGGGCAACCAACTGTACCACTTGGCCGGTAAGTTAGAGCTAGTGTATTTAATTTCATTCAACTTTTACCCCGTGATATTTTTAATTGCCGCACAACACAAATAAGCAATAATCAGGTGTTTTGTTCAATGCTCACCGGCCGAGACGTAATCTCCAGGAGGATTGGTTCCACAAAAGCGACCTTGCGTTTTTCCGGTTCCGAGGTCGATAACCTTAAAGCAAACTGACTTTTGTACGATCAAAACAGTTTTAACAAAGATGTTCTACGTATTCAACGTATTATAGAGCTAGAAGAATGATAAAAACTCCACTGGCCCGCGTTTGAAATGTCACTGCAACATTTAAATACTGTACTTTAACTTGCCTTCATTGCGTGACCTTTGTTCAAATATGAAATATTTTACAAAGGGTATAAATTACAGTTATTGTAAAACAATTGAAAAATCAAGCTAAGCTAGCAGCAAGGAATGAAATAATCATGGGTTATTGACCACATGATCGAAAACATTGTTCTTTTTCTCCAGAGAGATTTACTGTACAGTAAAATGGTGAACTCTTAGACATTCTTATTTATTCAAAAGACTATTTAATGCTTAAGTCAGCCCACGGCTGGCTTCTGCTTAATTACAGACATGTCAGAAAACCTTACTGGTTTGATCTTAATGCCAGTGCAACCTTTCACAAAGTTTTTACGTAGTTCAGTGACTTTGCAAACAGTGAAATGTAACTCCAATACTTCTTAAAGAGGAAGTTGCTGAAAGTTTACAGCACTCAGAGTCAGAGCATAACTTTTACTAAAAGCATTGCGCTGCGCGAAAACGGCAATACACTGCAGCAGGTCAAGAAGTTCAAGTACCTTGGGAGGCACCTATACAAGTGACGAGAAGCAGAACAAAGAGAATGATAGACGGTTTCGCAAAGCGAACACAGTTCTAGATGAACTTTATCGCTCAGTGGTCACAAAACGAAAGCTTCCAAGCACAGTAAAGCCGTCACTTTTTAAATCGGTATTTTTTCCTATCCCATGAGTCTTGGGTAATGACTGCAATACAACTATTTGGGTTTTGCTTCGCGACAAAATAAGCAGCTGTGAAATTCATAAAGTCCCGAAGGTCGAAATTTCGAACCACTTCTCCGAACACAAATATTTCAACTACGATTCTTCAGCTACGTCACCAGAAGACCTTGCTTGGTCAGTGTTATTGTGGAGCCAACGGAACTATATCAGAGGTTGATGAAAACCGTGATGTATTTCTATAGAGCCGCTGTCCCCACTACCCCCACAATAGGAACATTTTGGTGTGAAAATGAAAGTATGAAAGAACGCAAGAACGAACGAATATAATGCATTACACACTAAGAAATGCAAGTGCTCGCCCACACCAGGTTCACCATTATGTCAACACTTTGATGCCTTGTTTAGAAACAATCTGAATGGCTTTGTTCAACGATGTGCATCTTCATCTAATTTTTTATCCGATCACTTCAAACTTTGGTGCTTTTCACAAATTTTCATTTTCCTTCACTATTCAATGCTTCTGTATGACGGTGATCGTTTGCAATAGTTGCTGGTGTATTGTCTTGGTTGGTGTTTGTTTTTTCTTCAGTATTGCATTTGCGTAGCAACCAAAACCTTCGGCATGCTTCGTGGCGCCTCATGATTTCTGTATTTTCCTATGGTTCCTCTTTCATTCCTATCATGTCCACGATGTGTACAAGCCAAATACGTACAAAGGTAATTATATCAAACTAGTAAAATACCAACCGTCACATCTTGCTTTAAATTTGGTGCAAAAAAACAGTTGTGAGCCATAGCTAACTATCTTGCAAAACTATTTGAAACCTATACAAAACAAACTATATGCTTTGTGCGCCGCTGAGAACCCCTATCCGACTTTTTTTAGCTATTTACTTCAAAACCTGATATTATAATGTCTTCACTTTGCTCCCACTGCCGGATTCCTGTTTGATGATGAGTCAATGTAATTATAGTTGATGTGCTGCTCCAATGTTTGGCTCCTCTCTGTGTTGACTGTGTTCATCAACTAACACCTACTCTGTCATGTGCTATGACTAACCATTTTTGTGTTCTTGTGTTATTCGGTGAACCTTGTGATAAGGACCATGAGTTTGACTCAAAATAAATATTATTATTATTATTACAGTGAAGCATTGCTGGTATTACCTAATTTATGGAAAAGTACTAGACCTCTAACTAAATTTACACATTTTGTCTTCGGTCCGCATTTTTTTCTGCCGAGAAGAAACTGAACAATCTTTTTGGAAATGTAACTTTTTCTCTTACGCATGGATATCTCCAATCCTGCCTTTTTTACTAAAGAAAATGTTCATGAATCTAATATAACAATTAGAAGGCTATCAAAAACATCAGATGGCTCCTTTTTCAGTTGTTTGGAATGCAACAGCAACTGTTCATTTCATCTTTCTCTTGTAAACCACACTGAAAATATCTGTGACACTTACTTCAATATACTGAGCACGACATGTTGATCCGACTGGTCCTTGCATATGCAAGTCTTGAAAGGCAATTTTCACTTTCCAGCCAATAGGAGCCTCAACTCTGCAATAAAAGTAAGTGCAACTCGCAAACAAAGCAAGAGCTGTTATGAAGAAGTAACCGCAATCGATTATCACGTTTTTTAATTTTATTCATATATTTTACTATCCAAAGGTTTCAAAAGAACGATGTGACTTATAGTGTATGGATGAGAATATAGCCCATGTGCTGAAGTTAGTTTCACACTGAGTTAATAAATTTAGCACTGCAATGATAGCACTTGGTAGCTTAGTTTCATTCCCCATGCATTTCTTCTGTTTTGTATTATTTTCATATTTCTAATTTTTAATTTGTCCTGATCGTTGTTTGATTACGGAGGTTTTTTCTTAATGTTAATTTTCTTTTTTCTTTTTGGTTCATTTCTATTTGTCTTCGTTTTAAGTGTTTTTTGATTTTGTTTTGTCATTTTGTGCTGGCATGATTATCTGTTTCTTTCTTGTTTTCGGGTGTTCCTTTTGTTTATTCATTTTCCTTTTTTGGATTCTTTGTTGACTGCTGTGCAGCATTACTAATGCTCATATTCTTTTACATAAATACCGCCAGCAATTCTCCTGTGTTTCAGGTTGGGTACACGACAAACGATTGGTAAGCAGGTCCAGATTTACAATGGGGCTAACGGGGCTTAAGCCCGGGCCCCCCCGCAAGCGGGGCCCCGTATTCCTTTCAAAAAATTTAAAATCCTGCTGAAAGACCTTGCATCCTTGTTGCACAAGCTTTGCAAATG
>Ga0210059_1000087_pt1 | contig 76016 bp, 43 predicted proteins | sample Ectturendosymbi2_FD_188042 | JGI IMG/M metagenome (GOLD analysis project Ga0210059, IMG submission 188042) | Ecteinascidia turbinata endosymbiont from Florida, USA - Sample 2 (SPAdes) (version 2) | ecosystem: Host-associated > Tunicates > Ascidians > Unclassified | place: Key West, Florida...
CATGAGCTCAAAAAAATCGATCACTGGGTTCGTGCTAACAAATTATGTATCAATTATTCCAAAAGCAATTTCATGCTCATGAACAACCGTAAAAATATCAATTTTTCAGTTTCAATTAATCATCACCCAATCTCAGAGCAAAGCAGCTAAAAATATCTTGGCGTTATACTTGATAAACTTAATTGGAAGCCTCAAATTGAAAAGTTGGTGACACAGCTCTCCAAATCATGTGGAATGTTGTTCAAATTGAAACACTATACCAACATTTCAGTGCTCAAATCCGTTTACTTTGCTCTTTTCCATTCTTATTTAACTTATTCAATGCTTAACTGGGGAGGGGCCAACAATACGACTTTACTCCCTTTAATTAGATTGCAAAATCAAGCTCTGTGAACACTTGAATATAACAAAACTAAAACAACTGCATTCTACTCCAAGCACAAAATTTTAGAAATACCTGATTTATTTCAATTGTTAGTTGCCAAGTTCATGTACTCCTTTTATAATGGTTGATTACCTAATCACTTTGATAACTACTTTGCTGAGATTGCATCAGTCCGCAAATATCAAACAAGACTTGCTTCGCTTCAAAACTATTATTTACCCAGAATGAAAACATCTCTGGGTCAGCTTTTTTAAAGTATATTGGTCCGAAAATTTGGTCTAATATTCCGGAAATTTTGAAATCGTCTTCGCCTTATTCATTTGGCAAAAAATATAAAAATGTCCTGCTATCTTGCCAGACTTCCTGTTGATCTTAGTTTTATATGCTTGTCACATTCTGTAATATTGCGCTGACGCCACTATTTTCCCTCCTATCTACCTCTATAGTTACTCACCCCACCCCCTGTGCATGGGCATGCTTTTCCCCACTGTTTTTTTTTGTTGTTTTTATGCTTATTTTACATGGCGTTGATTTGATGCTTTTTATTACTTTTATTACTTCTTGTAAAACGTCTTCAATCAAAATTTGGTTTGTGCTAGCAACAGGGCTGGTTGAGAACTTGACCCAGGTGGTCTTTCGCCAACCCTTTGTGATTCAACATGTTAGAACACGATCTCTAAGCTGCGAAACATAAAATTTCGTATTTTTTATATTTCTTCATCACCATATAATCAACTAATGATCTTTGATGTTATTGTATTTCCTCTTGCTGCATTCGTGTTATTTCGTGGCTTGAGTCGCAAAAATGCATGATTAAACCATACCATACCATGTTGTTTAGCAGGTGCTGAAGAAAACGCATTTTATACTCAAGCGGATTGATATAATTTCCTTGAACTTCTTTTCCTGACGTGCCCAAACTTCATGTTTAAAGGAAAAAGTTTGCACTGAAAGGTCGTATGCCATACAACGAAACGAACAAAATTGGCTTTGACAAAAAAATTGGTATTGGACTGCTTAAAACCTCTTCATATTTGACTGAGAAATACATTACTTTGCCCTGCTTCTATTGAATGCAAGGTGATGGAATGCAACTTTTTTCCTAGGCAGAATAGGAAATAGTTTTGCATTTGGCTTCACATTGTCCGAGATTTCGATGTTTTTCAAACTAAATAGGCCACACCAATCTAGACACCCGTAGTTTCAACCTTTCTCCGAGCAGTTTTTTGCATACTTGCAAGTAGGTCCACAAGTTCGATATTGTTTTTTTCTAAACCTCATGACACGCACTTCATTTGTGAACTTTCGTTGTCCGAATAGCATCGGGAAACGTCAGTAAGACTTAAACCAAACAAACGAAAAATCGCTGCAAATGACAATCCAAACATTTCGGTAATAAATCACTAGCATCATCATAAGTGTAATTGACACCACTGTGGGTGGTATTAATAAGTGACTGACAAACCGTTTGACCTTTGTTTTCTGTCATTTTTTCGGTTGTTGTGCCAAGTAATTTCGTTTATCCTCAACCGTTCACTTGGGCTTGAAACGTTAGCGTTATTATCTGATCCGATCACGCTCTCGCTGTCCTCCATCACAAGTGACGTGTCAAAACCAGCAACATAATAGCTCACAACATCTTTTTGAAAATGTACGCGACGCTACAGGTTATTTTTCGCATCAATTCTCGGGAGTTGCTTTCTTTTATGTGTAAATTTCACTAAGATACTTACAAATTGAGGATTTTGATTTAGAGATTTTTTAGTTAACATCAGCTTCCACAACCTGTGGTAGTTCAAAATACAGGCCAAAATAAAGGCGAGCGCCTTTTTAGTTTATTTCCTGGGGAAAAATACGCCACGTGACGACGTGAGCCACATGTCCTAAGTACTCAAATTCACTTGAGCTTCTGTTAACCAGCAAAATACTTGACACGAGTCTCAACCTTTTTTTTCGGAGAATCAGGCTTAAATTACCTTAAGAGAAGACTTATAGCCAACTCACAAGCAATCTCTGAATGCGATGTCATGATTTTTTAGCAAAACGCATTTGGTAAATAATGTCCACAATTAAGGCTCCTGGCAGTGATAACTCATAACAGGTGTTATATCGGCTCGGACATGTCACGCTTTTGTGCACACGAGACTGGTCCCAACTGAACTCGAGCTTTAGAATTAGTAATACGAACTCAAAGACCTAGTGATTGCCACTCGACTCAATAACCGAATCTATGATTTGAGACCTTTGAAATAAAAACACACACTAAATTTATAGGTCGAAAGCCAGTAATAACCTTCCACGCACAATGCCAGCTTGGGGTATTCACGATTCAGTTAAATTTAGCAAGTTAAAGCATGTTGCCAAAAACTGAGTATCAAAAAACAAAAGCAGGTAAAGGCGTGATGCAATTAATTTAACATTCAGAAAGATGGACGGAAGTACCTAGGGTTGGTTAAACGTCTAAACGCATTTTGCCGCATCCTTTATTATAAACCACAGTGCACAGAAGCATTCCATGTCCCAGGTTATAAAGGCATGAAAAATCTGCGTTTGCGTCAATTGATTAATTTTAATTTTTTGATTATAAGTGTAAAGGTACTAATACAGCAAGTTTCTGCTCAGAAAGATTTTAGTCTTACACTCCCAACCATGTTGAAAGGAAGCCTGGATAGATGGTCAACTGCACTATTAACACTACAAATAAAAGAATGGCAAGACAAATTTGTTAGCAACAGATAGTTGTTTCAACGTCAAGCAACTTGAAGAACGGTTCATTGAAATATGTAACAATAGTCTTAACAGGCTCCATGTGACGCACTATCGCACACGTAATTTGGGGGTATTTGAACCAATAGCGAAACAGTTTTTCGGACAGATTTTTATAGTCAGGTATTCTGGTTCGGGCAGAATTTTATATTCCAAATCAACATATGGCATGCCCTTGACGAACCTTTCTGACAGATGGCTGTCAAGTTGTCCTTCATCTTCGAAATCATCAATAAAATATTGTAATTTCAGTTTAACTTACTTGTTTGTGACCAGACACGAAGTCCACAATACAAATACACACACTCTGCAGAACGCAGGTCGATAAAAACACAAAACAGAACGTTTCAAAAGGCATTGGAGTCGGCGGAATCACAGCACACCTTAAACCTCATTCATTTACTGTAAATGCCGTGCAAAAACAGCATGCTTATTGAACACAGTTGATCTAACATTATATTTGTTTCAGAATGGACTGCTGAGCAAACTCTCAAGGGAACTGACGGTGTCATTTCGAAAACAGCATGTAGACTCTCCAATAAGATTTATAACTGACTGATTGGTGCTATAAGACCGCTCCTTTCATAAGTGACGCGCAGCTGATTTATGACTCAGCAGAGAAACTTTGCTGCGAGGTATTGCGTGATGCACTAAAACGAACCTTTGCAAAGATGAGTAACAAGATAGGTAACGTATGCTCTTTGAAAAACAGCGTTTTATTAAAGCACTCTTCAGAAGAACCAAAGCATTTTTTCATGGCTGCATCCCAATGGCAGCCATGGTGCACCTCTGTGTAAACACGTTTATCACCACGCACATCTACAGATTTTGTGGTGAACACCTATGCACTCTTTCGTACACACTCAGCCCTGTATCTGTCGTGGTGCACTCTAGGGCGCATCGTGCACCCCGTTTGAAGAACGCTGAACGAGTCATCATTCGCGATCAATGTTTTTTTTACGCTTGAGCAGCAACAATGAAACACCAAAGTAGCGCCGCACATCAGGCTGGCTCGCTCATATCGAAATGGGATGGAATTTATCAACAGACTCTGCCAATCGTTTTGTTCCTTTGCAGCAAATTCGGTAAATCACACATAACACGATGTAGAAAACGTTATTTTATTCTTGTCTACAGTACTTTCTCGGTAAAATTTATCTTAAGACTAAGGTCTTGTACCAATCGGTTGTGTTTGGTTTCTTGACCACCAGGCTGTGATGGGTCACATTTTTCTATTGATCTGCAAGCAGTTTGTTGGACGTATATGGCCGTATATTTACGGGCCTCAGCTCTGCACTCAACTTGTCATGTTAAGACCGGAGCTCTTCTGCTCTGAGTACGATTTGCAGTAAATTAACGTCGGAAGCAATACCGAGTGGTATTCAAACCCTTCGTACAAACTCCCACCGTTCACATCCAGTGACTGCAATGAAAACTTGCACACATTTTAAATGAGTTTCAACTCATAGCACGCTTTTGGACAAATTTACTTGTTTAACGTTTTCCATGCAGGTGTTGTTATTTGTTATTCCAACTGCAGTCATATTTTGCTTTCTGATATCTTTATTTTCTCAAGATATCTGGAAACAATCTCAGGTACTTATATGGTTTAAAATCTGCAAGTTTTGTGACAACTTATCTGACAAAACGAACAAACTAGCTCTGATGGCAATCATGCTCTCAGAATTTTAAAGCACGTTTGAAATAGGAGTAAAAACCGTACTTATAGATTGGGTAGTAAATGTAGGCTACTACAACACAAAGCAAGCGAAAAATTTTGGCAGTTCGATTACAAGTTTTTCGGTTTTCGTGTTGAAATTCTGCTTCATCCTTTTTCTGCTTGCATTGTTTCGGTTCTCTAATTTAATGCTTGACTATATCAGGCAAATACAAATAATCACTTCCGATACTTCAAGAAAACTATTTGATTTTCCTACACAAAAAGATTACACCTGTATGACTGGATAATTCCTCAAATTAGCATTAGAAGTTCAAAAGAGCTCAAGTCTAACGCTGAGTGTTGTTCAGTCTGTAACTATAAAATTGATGAAACAGTCTGCAGATGAATCAGGCAAAGGTATTCGAACTGACACTGCTGCATTGTTTCATGACGTTCCCACCAAGCATTGTCTTCCTGTAGTACTCAACAACGCTTTAAAGACCACACGTGGACAGAACGTGGACGGTTCATGTTCTCCAACGTCGTACATCGATTCTGTAAATGTGAGCGTCAAGTGCCTCAGGTAGTTGTCGAAGTGCTTTCGCAAGCGGTCAACCATGACGAACTAAAAGCATCTGCGAAAACGTCATCCGTAAACACGTCTGCGTAAGTAAAATTCTCGCTGTACAATCTTTTTTTGCAATTCTCAACGTACGTTCCATTGAATCAGATCGTCAGATGCCCGTTATTTCTCAAAACTGTGTTAACAAGCCAACGTTTGCAGTTGCACGCGGGGCACTAAAATAAAATGGTTGCGTGATGCTACAAGTACTTTTTTCGTGAGTTGTCACAGATCTGTTTTCAGCACTTGAACTAATCAAAAGTTTTTGGCATATGTGATTACATCAAAACAGTCAAAATAGTCACCGGTGAACTCGTGTTAATTCGGGAATTTGCGTTTTTTATTTGATGTAACTTCGGAAGACTTATTCTTAAAGTTTCTTTGAACCAGTCCAAACGCTTTAGGTGCACAAGAACTTGAAACCGGAGATTATGTTTCTTTCGACAGACACGTATTAATCAACAGTGTAATAGTTTGGTTTCAGTTATCTTAGCTTCACAACCACAACAGTCTCTGCCTTGTTGCGATGAATGCGCGTTATGAAGTAAATCTTGAAGGCTCCAAAATCTTACAAGCTCTGCGCAAATATGAATTAATTATGCTATTTTAAGCCGATTCGGTTTTACTGTGAAATTTCTCCTTTTCCCAACAAAACTCGGAAAGGTTTGTTGGACAACGTTTTTTATTTTTGTCGATGGGGGAAATAAATTGACAAATCAATTTTTTTAGCAACCTGCTACATAAGAAGCATAATCAAGAAAAATTTGCTAACTTATGTGAACTGGGACGCATTACAGCTTTTGGTGTTGTTTTCCGCTAGCCTTCCACAGAATTCGATTTCCTTCTTTTCAAACAATAAAAATAAGCTCATGTGGCCGTCACAACATGTTTCCCACATAATGATCTTTGCTTTGAGGTGAAAATCTCTCTACATGCCAAAATAAAAAGAGTAGTCAATAAAGGCTGTGTATAAATTTAGCAGATCATGGAATAAACCATCGCAAAAATAGAGCGTTTCTTCTGCTGCACACAAAGCTCTATGAACTTATCGGATCATACAAATAAACATTCTTTTTTTCAAATACAAATAAGCATGCGGATACAAATGAACAAATGCTTTTGTCAGTTGACCTAAATTTTATCAGGTGAAAAATAGACTTTTTCTTCAGGTTGGAAACTTGACGTCTGTCGAAAGCAGGCAAGTCGCACGATTTCTCTGACAATTTTGCAAGTTTGACAGCAACTCAACACCGCTGAACCCTTAATGGAAAACTGTCGCTGTTTTATGTTAAGGCTGGGCCTTAGAGTAGAAGTAATTCTCCAAATCATTCCTATCCCACTGTAAAACGGCAAGCCCAAAATGTGATCAAGCAATGTAGTGAGAAATTTTTAATAAACGCTGTATCTTGAATCCTTTTTTCTCGCACTTCTGTAATTCAGACGTTCGCGTTTCAACTGGCCTGGTCCTTCGTTGCGTGAGTCGAACGTAAATTTTGCATGGCTTGCTTTTTTTGAAGACAGTAGATTTTGCGATGGTAACCTTGCGAAAACATTAAAGCAAGCAGATAAGTCATCCTGAAAGTATAATGGCGACATCTATCTGTCCTTGTCCTCGTTTGTCTCGGAAGTTGACCGCAGACTCTTGTGTGATGGAAATGAATACAGATGATCAAGAAAGCTTATTGTCTTGTTAGGTGCTAATAATAAAGTCATGCAAGGATCGTTATAGTGCGACTGAGAAATGCAAAAAGGTAGCAAATCTAGCATTTAGAATGATCTGTTGAAATTAAACATGCAAAGCCCCATTTTCGCCTGGACGAACACGGCTGACTAAAACAGTGGGCGAGTTTTAGTTTCAGCATTTTCTCAAATGAGATAACAATTTATATAAAGCAAAACTTTTTCTAATCTTTAGTACAGTTTTCACTGCAAAAAATCATTGATTTTTGTTTGGTGTAATAAAATGTGCAACGGAAAGCGGTTATCTTCAGTTCCCTTTTGTGTCTTACCAGGGTTTTATAAGGGGAGCCGATTTGGGTTCCTAGATTTGAAAATCGGGTCCCTATAAGAAGAGAAAATTATGAAGGGAAATATCTAATCGGATACAACTATCAATGTTATGAAATGGTAATGATGGATGCTTTGTTAATTTAGTCGGAAAATTTTCGGGTCCGTACAGGTCCATACCGGGTACCTAACATTTTGCTTTAAGCAAACCCTGGTTTTACGATACAAAGCTTTTTTTTGAAAACCCTCATTTTGCAACACTTTATTCAGTTTGTGACGTCAGTTACAAAATTCCATGTAGTTTTTCCCCCTGATACGGCATGGGAAGTTGGAAAATGTATTAGCTGTCAGTTGTTTGTCTAATGTATTGCATAAGAGAGCTGCAGAGCTTCATAGCTTTGCAAATCTCGAGCATATCACGAAGAACCTTGCCCTTGCTTTGATTGGGTTAAAAATATTTTGGCTGCTTTACTTACACGTTTTCAAATTACGCATGCAGTATCGACAATGAAGCTTGGGTTCTTTGCCTCACTTGAGGCTCTTTTGCTGCGCTTTGTGCTATTTCAAAATTATTCTGCATCAAACAGATTCCACGCCCTGGCTTTTAATTTAAAACCCACAACAGATAAAATTTGCTCACGGCCATCTCATCATAAGCAGTCTGGAACCTATCCTTGACAGCAGTGAACTGGAAAACCGACCACTTGTTTTTAAGGAATCGTTCTCCTTTCTTGACACCACTTAACTAGACGCGTCTCACTTACAATTAGATAATTGGATTTTTCCAAATTAAAATTTTCTTGGCTGGATCGCATGCAATGCGACGAATTTATTTAAAAACAATTGGCTGCCGGCCGAGGCCTGAATGATGCCTCTTGTCTAATCGAGTTGGTGGACACGATATAAACAGGAGCAATCGAATAAACAAAACGGACGGTTACAAACGAACATAGATAAAATTTTCTTTTTAAATTCATTTTTCGTTTCAGGCAAAAGGCACTCTACTTGATCTCCTATAGATATACAATACAACTAATGGTAGTTGGAAAAATGTTGGGACTGAGTAAAAGATACGCAACACGAAGGAATTGCAACCTATTTGATTTCAGAGTTACAAATTTTATAAGTTCAACCTGTGATAACAAACATCTTTTTCGAATCTAATTCATTATAAAAATATTACCAGCTGGCAACGAAAGCGAAATTGGCTGTCAAGCGTTGCGGGTTTCATGTTTTTTCTATTAGATTAACATGGTGCGCGGTTTGCGACATTCGATTTTCGCAGCAAGATGAAAGGGATAAGCCTAATATCCATTAATCTTCGATACACACGACTGCGCAGAGACACTTACTTGGAAGGTCATATCCCCATCTAAAAATTCGCGTTAAACTACAACCTGACCATGGTACCTATTGCTAGCAGAAAAGTGTCTCGTTTTTTAGTGTTTGAATTCGTAACTGCACAATTCTAAGGTTGGCGGCAATTTTTTTAGAAGAAAATAAATTTCCATGGAGCAAAACCTACATTCTTCCCATTTTAGCAGAATGTTGGACCTATTCCTTTATGAAGGCAGTGTTTTAATGACATCTTAAAATCCGAAACAAACCTGTTTCTGCGTTCAGAAATTTGTTGGTGGTGTATAGGTTTTTTTGGTGGAAAAGGCAGAAAACTGCTTCGTCTCAAAACTCCAGCGACGTAAAGCGATGTAGATTCGCCAGTCATAGCATACTTGCTTTTCAACGAAACGCAACTCATGCATAGTAAATCGTAGTGAAATCGATAACTGCTGACATAACAGCTTTAATCGGTTTTCTCTTCTATTCTCACTAAAGTGAAATTTCGAGAATGAGTAGAGACTGGAAGGTCGCGGCAGACAGCACTCCTAGATACGGTTATGTGTACATATCGATCGCAACTGGATTACAGGTAAGGTGTCTTATCGGTTAGAGCGTGGATAATGTGGACAATTTTTAGACATAGCTACCACCACTATTTGTCTTGACAAAAAAATTGGTTATCTGTTAATTGCAAGCCTGTACAAAGCCATGAAAATTTTACATCAACAGATTCGCTAATGAATTGTGAAACAAGTTTGTTAAAATCAAGTTGTAAATAACTTTTTGCGTGTTTATTTTATTCTTTGTGATGAAATCAGCAGTAACTGGTTTCGGATTGGCAGGTTTTGTGTCACGTGGTAAATAAGTACTGTTATCTCTTCTTCCCATTGTTCTTTGCACAAACAGGCATCAAGTTTCTGAAATGCTAAAAAGTGTTTGCCTCTGTTCTAAAACGTGCAGTTGTACAACTTTTCGCTAAACATATTCCTTAGGCTTAAACAAACATATTGTCACCAAGTGCGTTACATTCCTACCAGACAATCAAAAAAGAATTACGTTATTATGTAAAACAAATAATAGAGATATTTAAGCTACGATGGTTCGGCCACGTGGCCAGAATGTCACAGGAAATGTTGGTGAAACGAGTCCTGCTGGTTGCACCCACGGGAAAGCGGCCCAGAGGTCGAACAAGGACCAGGTGAAGTGAGTACATCTCCGACCTAGTCTTGGTGTGGAACCAGCAGGACTATCAGAGGTTATTGAAAATCGTGAGGCATTTCGAGTCCTCCAAGGGCTGTTTCCATCTCGACCTCCCAGAAGGAAAGCGGGTGTAGAAACGAATGAATGAGTGACAAAACAAGGCAAACTGTTTGTTTTCAAATTGCTTTGTACCTAAATGCAAGCCAGATATCCGCATATAAATGTCATAACAGTTTATAAATTGTCCACATTTTGTAAGCCACTTATACAACTTGCAAGTGGAGGAAAAGCCTCAACAATGCAATTGCAATTTAAACTATGAGTAGTTCCAATTCGAACCATAAAATTAAAGCGAGTTGATGCAATTAAGTTTTATTCGGTCTTTCGCGCAGCTCTGTGTTAAACGAATGTTGGTATTTACATATTTACAGAAAAATCAAAGCAATTTTGTTTCAAAAATTTCTTGTTTCTAATGCCTTTAATGAGAAACGAGGATGACGTCAGCATTACGAGTATCACGTTTGTAAATTTAAGCAGCTCACAAACGTTACTCATAGCTTCATCCGCGTCTCTCCTGATCTCACTCTGTTTCTATCGCTCACCCTACCGTAGGTTGTGTAGCGCCACTCCCTCATGATGGATCGGACGAAATTTGAATTAGTCAAGTATGAATTGATTTCCTAAAAGCATTGCCAGACTTGCTATAAATATACTCGAGTCTGTTTCTTCTATCTGCTATGTCTGTGCTGACTTGCTTACTTTTTTCTGGCTGCAATCTTCAGCTGACCTTTGCACAACCGCAACTCCCAGGTAAGAAGCTGTGCTGTTCCTGCTTGTCGCTTTCAATTCACCCACCGACGCCAAATATCGATCGCTAAGATCAATAATTTCACGCTTGCCTCGAATCGCCATTAAACTTGTTTGGTTTTGCAATAAAACGCCCAGGGAAGGAACCGCAACAGAATGGTTACTGAGCGAAAACGTCTGCCCTCTTGCTGTTGAAGGCGATTTGGAAAAGTGCGAAACTCGACGCTTCTGATGACGTTCGATTGGCAGCAGTCCGACGGCGTGCGCCGATGGAGCTGATGTTGAAAAGAGTCAAAATCTTTCATGCGCAGATCAACCTGTTTTTATCATTTTGTCTTGTGCTGCACTCAGCAAAAGCGAAACATCGGCACAAGAGTTTGGCAAATTTAAATTAATCGCCCTTTCTCAGCGAAACAAACGCTGTCTAGATGTTTGCTGCTGTATCCAGGAGCCTGTTGCTCGTATCCCTTACTTTATTCAAAATTAGGCCAAATGAACGCTGTTAAAGCATCAGCATGTCCTGTTGTTCACACAGTTGAATTTTGCACTTTGTCTCGCTTGCTCCAAAAACTGTATATCTAGCTTTACACTTACTCAAGCATTGTAATACAATAATGATAACAAATGCGTCTATCCGCAACTTTATTTTTAGCTTTTGGAAATTTGAACAAAGCTGATTTGGAACATATATTTCTCTGGTTGTTTCAGCTGCGAAAACTTATTCACATCAACGCTTCCCAGCAAGTTCCATTCCTTTTCATCCCCTGAAAACCTTATCAAGTTTCATATTTCCTGCGACCAATTTTAGCAAGTTTAATTAAGGATAGAAAGTGCATTACCAAGCGAAAAAAGATGTTGTCGACAAACATTACTTTGCAAAATTTTTGTAAAAAAGAACCTATAACATTTGCACATTCTCGTGTATGGAGCGTGGCTTTCTTTTAGTCAAGTTTAACTACCTCGCAATTGACCGTCAGATTTTATTAAACCCTTGAATTATTTTCTCGCACTACTGATCGGTAAAACATGGATGACACCGATTTAAGAACATTTCAAATGATCCTCAAAGACATTTTTAAACATTTACTGTACTTGCTGGTTTCTTAACCATACTTTGTGGGCAACATCTTTACCTGTGCACTGATGCATTCGAAAATCCAACCGAAGTTTTACAATATCCGATACAAGCATGCACTCTCTTCTCATCAACACCAGTGGGAATAAAGGTTCTTTCTTTTTTATGATTGACTGTTGACCAGGGTTGGGGAGGTGCGGTCTTTCGTGGGGTTTGCGCCATTGCGCGGCCCTCCCACTATTTGCTCGCTTACAGATGTATTTGTTTTGGTTAATAGTTTTAGGAAAAGTTTACCTGCTCTTCGGCTAGACTTTTTTGTACTTGAAAATCCACTTTATGAAAGCACGTAACAGAACTTGTCGATAAAAATTCAAAACTTTTTAAAATCTTTTGAAAGAAAATAAGCATATAAACTTTTGAAAGAAAATACACCCTTGCTAATAAACCTATAGGGAGACTCAAAAGAGTAAAATAATTTCAGAATGCAATTGCAAGGTAGGAAGAGAATTCTTGAGGGAAGTATTCATATCAACGTCACTTACAAAAGAGCTATTATTACAAGGCTAATACACCTTGAGCCTGTGCCTTTGTGTAATATTTTTTAGGCGACATACTATTGACTACCGTTTGATTATAGAACGATCGCGTTTTGGTAGTGACAGCCCAAGACAATTTTTGCATTAGTGTTGAAATCCCTGCCTCTGATAAGAGTATGGCGGATCACACATTAAAAACCACTGCAGCATCTCATTTGCGGAACTCCTCCAAGTAGCCTGTCCCACCGAAAAGATTAGTACGCAAAAAGTTTAAATACTTCAAGTTGATTTTGAGCGCACACAGCTCGCAAATTTAAAACGGTGAAATCGAAGAGCAATGTACGGTTTACAGGAACTGTCACAAAGATCTATAGTTCCAGTATGCACATGATGACGACCAGATCTTCTCATCTCTGTAATTTAAAATTGATTTTCAAATATGTTATAAAATAATTTGTAAATGATCTTAGATACTGCATGTATTATTTGACTAAAGAGCTATAGCGTGGGTGTTCAACTCACAAATAGAGTAAGATTGGAAATAATTTTTTAGTTGTTCGTTTAAAAGGTTGGAAATTTGGAACTTTCATTTGGTTGCGTTGTTTTGTTTTTACGCAAGAACATCGAGTTGTGCATGAATCCAATTTGAGTAAATTTTTCATCCTTGAAACGACTGCTTAGATAAATGGACCTATGCTGCTCTCAAACGTGGCTATAAACTCAGATGTTATACAGTTCGGAAAATCTGAAAACCCTACTATTCACCTGATATCCAGAATAACTGAGAAATAATCACGAAAGAAAAACAGCTGGGTTTTGAAGGTCTTATGTAAGTCGTGGAAGGTACACTTTTTGCTGATTTCAAGATGAATCGAAAACGGAGTTGATATACGTCTTGACGTTATCTCTTAGCAGCAAACCTCAGAAGGCTTAGAGGTATCAATAAAACCTTTGACCTTTACTGATGGCCATCGGCGAATGTCACAAGGAAGATAACATTCAGTTTTATTGAACAAATCACTGAAACCAGTTTGTAATATACGTCCTTTCTTCAATGTTGGTGCCTCCTCCACGCTTCTGTTAAAACAAAACAAATGTTGTTCAAATAAAATAGCTTCTCCAGGGTTCGTCATTCAACGATGGGAAAATAATTTTGTAAGGATACATTCAGGGACGCCGGAACGGGGGTGAATTACGGGGGCACTGCCCCCTGAACTTTGAAAGGGGGGCAACGGGGTCACAGATACCCTGACATACCAGTATCATAAGTAATTTCATGATTTACCAAGATCAATTTGAAACAAATTTATTGAAGCTATTCGCGCACACATAAAATTCAGAATGGTTTTCTATGATTTCTGCGAATAGTTTTGAGATCAACATTGTTGCTAAACATGTAAATGCGTAAAGAATGACTATTATGGCTATGAGTGTGCTTTTACATTGAACTCAAGCAAACAGTTTCAACTCGTGGTACGTCAAAGCCATGGGCATCTGCAAGAGCGTCAAAACAGGGGCGAATCCTGGAGGGGCGATCGCTCCCCCTAAAACCATTGTTTTGTGACAGAAGTGTTGTGAAGTATACTTCATCTCAAAGTAGTGAACTCGTCATGAGACTTGACTAACAAATATAACAAAAATCGCCCCCTTAACCTTATTGGCTGGATCTGTCCCGGGGTCAAAACGGGCATTTGCCCCTTTTTGGAAATTGAGACTAAGAACTAAACCTTTCCAGAAAATTTGACGTCAGCAGCTCAATTCCGATTAATTGATTTATTTCTTGCAATAACAGTTTATTTGCCGGTACGACACTCACACTGCGGAAGAGCCAGGTTCACTGTTCTGGTGTCATGCAGTGCTGAGCTTGCAGTTCACTCATGTCCGCTCCTTTGCCTGCAGGCATAGGCGTAGCCAGAGGGGCTTAGGGGGGCATGTCCCCCCACAAATTTTTAGAACATATCGTCATTTGTGCTTTGAGAGGCGGTATCATAAAAATAATGTTATTCGTCTAAAATCAAACATTTTGGCCCCCACCAAATTTTTCGGCCCCCCAAATTTTTGGGCTGGCAACGCTACTGCCAGCAGGGACAAGTTGCCAAACTTGCGAACGGATAGTTCTACTACTGGTCTTTATCGTGTAATAATAACATGGCAACAAATCTCCAAATGTTCACTTCAAGTTACGATATTAGGCGCTTTGTCGCATGTGACTCTTGAAGCAGACATCTTGGCAGGTGATGTATAGCGAGACAGTGACTGCTGACAGCGGCAAGCAGGGACGCCGGAGAGCAGTGTCATTGAATCCCTGACCTTTCAAACGAGGGACAACGGGGGCAAAGGTGTCTTTTCATAGGTAATTTTATGATTTAACAAGATCGAATTGAAACAAGTTGTCTACATTTTGTTTTATTATTTTTGAAGTCAACGTTAATGTTGAACTGTAACAAGCATAATTGGCAGGCCCTAACCAGATTGGGACACCAGGGGAGGCGAAGAGTTTACTGAGATGTGCCATTTTTTAAACTATGTCCAACGCATTTTTCCAGGGAGGGACAAAAATTTTTCTAGGGAGACTAAGCCCCCCTGCGCCCCTCCTAAATAGCCTAACGGGCCTGATAATTTGTAACGATTTTTTGTTTTTCAGAAGTTTGTATTGCCTTATATAAACACAGAAAGAATTTGTGTTTTGCTTTCACACAGTTACGTACGTGCTGCATTATATAAAAGAACAAATTATTCAGAATCTTAACACGATGCTTCGTAATTTTTTCCTTTGACCACACAACTACGTATTCATTGGCAATGTTTACTTCAAGTTTTTAACCTATCGTGATTCAGCCACCACACATTGTCACGCTTGAGCAGTATTCTCACCATTCGTTGCTGCAGCTGCAGTGCAAGCAGGGCCCCGACATGGGGAAGTGCCGCTCCCGGGCGAGTCGAAAAGTGCCGCCCCCACACCAACACTATCGCCACCAGGTGGTGGTAAAGCCCATGAAAGACTATTTGCTATTCCTTCTTTTCACCAAACGTGGCGCCCCCCAGAAAAGTGCCGCCCCGGGGCATTGCCCCCCGCCCCCCCTTGTCGGCGGCCTGAGTGCAAGTATTCAGAATCAACATCATTCTCAACCAGGGGTGCACCAACTGCGGCCTTCGTTTAAAAATCTATGCGGCCCTGCACATGTAATTAGAAATATAAATTATAGCGGCCGTGCATTAATAAAAACTCTTTGTCCACTGCATGAGGATATTTAGTAGAAATACTACCAAACGTGTAGAAGCAGATAGGTTCAGTGTGTGGAAGCAGAAGTGAAGCAGTGGAAAAGAATGAAAATATCATGAACACACTGGCGGCTGTAATTCATAAAAATAAACCTAATGCGGCCGGCAACAGCGTAAACGTTGTGCACTCCTCTTCTCAACAAACCACAGCTAGGCCAGCTGCAAGGCACACTCTAACAAAGTGCGCTTTCTGAGCTTTTTATTTAGTACCAATGATTCAGTCATTTATTTGACCAGCTGTTAAAAAAAGGTTTGGGAGCCCTGCTTCCAATAAGGCAGACATCGATATGGTGACAGCAAGGCCGACAACAAAGTCCACTCGTACGCACGAGTAGAATCCTACCCCCCTATATCAGGGGCGGACAATTAATTTGGCTCGGAACCCACTTCGATAAAGCCGCATTTACCGGAAGGCTGCAGGCTACAGAACCGTCGCCAGAAAGTTTTCAATAGGGGGCTTTGCGTTTTTGCGGGAGGGCTTTGGGTTTGTGCTGTGCGGGGGAGCTTGACATTCTAAAAATTGAAAAAAATTCCACTGATTCATATGTTTGTTTGCGGGAGCTAAGCCCACGGAAGCCCCCCCCGTGGCGACGGGGCTGTGGTCGTACCTTCTAATTTAATCGTAAAATAAATGAATATAAAGGCTTTATTGGAATTTTACTTGTGCAAATACACTTCATCCAGCGCAAGCATTTTACCGAGACAATTTTTGGTCCAAGTTAGCCTCAACACTAATATTTACTGCATTGATAACTTGGACAAAATTTCAGATTTGAAGGTTTTCCTGAATGCCTGCGCGAACCACTGAAAATGCTGTGGCGGGCCACATGTGGCCCGCGGGCAGCTTACTGCCCATCCCTGCCCTATGTGATGCAGTGACATTCTTTGTTCACACTGACCAGTTCTTTTGCCACTGTTTTTCAATTATACTGATTTCTATTGACGATTGGTATTGTTTGCACAATGTTTTTTTGGATTGTTTCTGCTTATTAGCTCTGTCATATGAAACAATCAATCATCCACGCACTTCTTACTTCTTTTTTATTGTCGAAAAGCTCTCAGTTATCTGGCTCGCCGTTAAAAAGTTTGGTGACCTCTGCTTTTATCAAACCCTCCTTCGGATTGATGACAGTACGGTCAGACAGATGGCCTACAGGCGGGCGTCCAAATAGAGGATTTTTCCAAGTGGTGGCCGAAATCATATTCCCAAGGGGGTCAACACAGTAGAGTAGCTAGCTCAAAATTTTGGAGCAGGTCAAATATTTTGACTTTAAGCCAGCAGCAGTATTATGGGTCTCGGCAAGGATCGTGCCAGGAATATTGTTGGTAAGGATATTTCAATATTATCCAGAGTAAGGGAAGAAATTAAAGGAAAGTGTGTTCTTGTAAACAGCATATGGCAATCTTTAGTTTTAGTTGTTCAGCATGCTGCAGAAAAACAACCACACGGTATTGGTTATTTATTGTCAGAAGTCCTGTCGCAGCTTTCTGGAAGCAGTGAACGGAGACATGACTTCCTAACTTTTGCTGCTCAGAATCAAGTGAACCTTGGTGATCATGACGAAGACAAGACGGTTCTTCTATTTGAAACATTTTCACAGATTAATTGGCTGGTTCGTAGCAGAGTTATGACAATACTTCGCTAAGTTGATATCTTATGAAACACTTTCAAGGTGCTGGATAAACAGGTGAACAAGAAGTGTGGGTCAGCGTGAAGTGATATATGAAACGATGAAGAATGAGTCCCATTTTTGTATTTCACATTTGCTACGCCAATTGTTCAGGAAATTAAGTGAGTAAATCAAGGCTTTCAATCTGATCGTATTGATCCCAGAAGAGCAATGGAGAAAATTGCAGTGCTCCATAAGACTGCACAAAAGACAACTATGAAGTAGCAACAAGCCAGGTTGATTATGCTAGTGTATTTTTGTCACATTCTCTTAGAAGTCAGGGATGTGTTAAACCTCAAGTCAGAGAAAATTTCGAATTTTTGCACCAAAGCAATGCTGCGTAAACTTTCTGCAGGAATCGTTTCTCTGCTGCATAGAGAGAGAATCAGGATACCCGGATCCGGTTCAATTACTCTGTCGTTTCATGGGTACTTTTTCGCGTTTTTCTTTGAAGTCTTTCACAGAAGTATTGCAAGTGGTTTCATTTTATAAAACGTTTCAAAAATATGCGGTATCATGCTTCAAAAACGAACTAATTACGTGACCTCCATCAGTTTGAATTCAAGCTATTTATACTGTCAAACCCAAAGGCATGGTAATCTGATATGGCAATAATTTAATTAACAGGTCTTTCACATCTTGTCAAGTGACCATGCAGGCGGGTTTGGATGGGATTTGGATTTTATAATTTCTGCCTAACCGGATTTGGTTTGACAATTTTGTTTTCAACTCTTTTACAACTATCGATTCGTAACTACTTATTACTGTATTTAATCTGCAATACTGAAGATCACTCGCGTTCGGTTTTTGTAACAGATTAAATGGCAAATATGGTTTTACCTACAATCATATTTGCCATTTAATCTGTTAAGTTTGGTTCAGTAGAGTTCCTGACGTCCGTCGGAATTATTCCTCGAGCTTTGATTCTCACCAGTGATACAGGTCTGCTCTCATATGTAACCTATCATGCCATCAAAGGTACGGAATTGGTATGACTTTCACTGATTCCGTCCCGTCTTGTATCATGGCCATATGATTGTAGGTACAGTAATATCTACTACCTACGAGTATCAGCAGTACCAATGTGTAGCCTATTGTCTATTGCGTCGCTTGTGCTGCATTCCTGTTAATCTGTCTGGTTTGGTTTGATATCTTACACTCTATAAATGAGCTTCTCACTGAATTGCTGGTAATAGTGATTACCTTGAACACTTTGTAGAATCAATTATGATGTTTTGAGCGAAAGGTAGAGCAGCAGGTAACTTCAATTAGTTTCTAGGCAGTGTTCCCTCTAAGGTGCGCAACTGCGCGATTGCGCAATACCACCAAACAATTTGTGCAGTGCTATCTCATTCTCGCGCACTTCCAACACTCTAAATTTAATACAGTGTACATATATACACATATCGCATAGCCCTTCTAACGTTCGGAACGCTTCGCTGTACGTGTGCCTGCATGGTTGCGCAGCTGCGTGCGTTTCGTGCGCAACAAAACAAAGGTTTGCTCAGTGTAGAATTTTCTTAGAGGGAACACTGTTTCTAAGCTATTTTTGTCTTTGAATTGGATTACATATAGCCTAATTACAGTGATAGGATTTTGGATTTCAACAGGATTTGGATTTTATATTTGTCAGTTTTCGGATTTGGCTGTGGATTGGATTTTTAAATAAAATTGTTGGATCGGATTTGGATTTGAAAAACATAAATCCGTTCATCTCTGGACATCGTTCAGCCAATATGTATTGTATAACGTCTTCGCTACCACACGCAACGCACCAGACTTAAGCATGCATCGCAGTAACACGGAACACAGAAGTACATGAAAGAACACGAGGATACATACGTGGCGGTAGTAGAAAAGTATACTCGCACGCTTGATGGCGCTAATACATTTACTTTGATGAAACACAAGGATAAAGTGCATATGCATAAAATGACGCCATCACGATCATTGTAATGTAGTGCTGCGATGACTTCCAAGTAGACCTTTTATAAAAGGCATGGGAGAGTGGGAGGCTGCGAAAGACCAGGGGTAATTTAGGCTGTAGACCTCGCTAGGACGAAGTTACTTATAGTGTAAAGGGAACAGTTTATAGCAGTAAGTAAAAGTCTGTTGCTCTGAGTATACAGTTTAATATGCACAATGCTGTTGTATGGTTCAATGAAGCAAAATGTATTTCGGGCAAGGCCAAGCCACAATAGGAAATTGGTTTGACGTTGTCACATTAAACATCGGCTGTTTTTACATGTTTTCGAAATACTCGTGATCATCCACAAAATTACCGCCAAGCAATTCTTTTACAGCCTGTTCCAACCTGAATCGTCTAGAATACTTGAATTAAAAAACATTTCTGCCCAGCTGATGCTGTCTTTTAGCGCTATCCCGATATATTTACCTTGATGAGAAAATTCCAAATTGAGTACATACTCCATTTAGGCCAGTGGTTCTCAACATTTTTTGGCCCATGGACTCATCTTTTTTTTAAAACGTATCCGATGGACCACTTTCTATTCCGACACCTCTTGAACAGCTAGTCGAAATTGCATTGCACATAGGTCAGTTAACGTATTATCAAGGATGTATGGAACTCTCTGGGGATCACTAGAAATTCCAGGTGGACCACTAGTGATCCATCTGGACCGCATTGAGAATCACTGATTTAGACGAACAACTGGAGATACGAATTTTTCATATAACTACAGACATATCAAAAGCAAAACTCTCTATTTATGGGTTTCTTCGATCTACGTTTGATGCGACAAACAACCAGTCTCTCCTATTTTGATGAAGCATAACGTTCAATCATTTTTCTTGGCATTTCATGTGATTTTACCAGCCATGCTGAAAGACACAAAATTTCAGACGTGAGAAAGAACATCAAGATGACACAAGATTCTGCTTTCACACTTTACTCTTTTTCGCCCGTGTTCACCAAAAAGGACTATATCCATAACGTTCATGCAGCATTTCCTTGGTTAGAGCCAGTACAACTTTACCGCACTCTAGCGGCAACCCGCTCAGGGCTCAGGTAAAGCACTGGACGGGTGTATTGGCACAACCGTTGACAGCAAACAGACATTGTTAGAAATTTCACTGATCAATTACACTTTAAACTATTTTGCTGTGACAAATATTGACACACCTAAAATGGTAATTATATCTTATTACTTCCTTTACCTAATAAAGAGTGTGCTCTTTTGCTTTGCTTTAGAGAAAAATGTTAAATCTCGCTGGTATGAATACGTCAAACTTACGTTTTTGATATTGATGGACTGTGACAGATAAAATTCGTATCGGTTTACAATCGTGGAGAAATAATTCTTTCGTATATTTTAACGGTGAATCGACGGGGTTTCTAGAAATTCTGAAGCTACGTGTTTTTGCGTCCAACTTCACGGGTCAAGCGACCGACCAAACAAGTGTAATGGAAATTTTGCCGGATTTAGGCGCATGCGTTTTGTGCGGACGCACACGCACAAATAGGGGCCTCCACAAATTGGGGCCTCTACAGAAACGCGTAGTTAAGTAAAGTTTAGGCTTTACTTTAGTTTGTGCGATTGTGCCTAGTGCTCATGATCAGCAATTACAGCGCAGAAAGATCATTTAGCAAATTGAAATTTATTTGAAACAGGCTGCGCACAGCGATGAAATTTTCGGTCGTCTTGTCAGTTCAAAGTCCAAAAAGTATTCACATGGAACAAGTGGCCTCCACATGTTTTTGCGCACACGGGCCGCCACACATCAAAATCCGGCACTGAGTGGAAGCGATTCGATTTATATGAACGCAAACAATCCAAAGTCGGATGTATGGGCGTGGCGGAATTATCTGTTCGATTTCTCAGCCACGACAAACATGTCCAATATCTCAGCCAAGGCAAACTAATCGTTGATTGGATAGTTGAATATATACTAATTCGAGTTTGATCAACCCTTTCCGTCCCGCGAAAGCCCCAAATCTTGCAGAGCATTGCAATCCTATAACTCGCCAGGCGATTGGGCTAGAGAGCTATCCAAATCATCCACGGATTCAGCAAGTCTTGTAGTCAAAATCGAAAAAAAACGTTTTTCGTTTTCGGTGGGGGGATTTCTGGAGGTTACGTCACAAAGAAGGCATGTTTTGGAAAATTTGGCCACATTTGGCCGGCCCTGGGTCCCAACCTGTTGACCCACTCTTTGGCTCAAATATTTGTTGAAAACTAGGCCAAAATCTGCGTCTATAGAGCCCTGGATTGACTTGCTAGCATATCTGTAGCCAAAATTATGGGTCAAAAACCCAGTTTATGGCCTAATTCAAAAATTTTCAGAAAAGGCATAATTTTCCCTTTCACGACAAATTTTGGCCAGCCATAACTCGGCAGCAGATTGAGCAAGAGAGCTGTTCAAACCCCGTAATGACTAGTGGCGTTGTGTAGTTTAGATTTAAAATTTTTTTTTTAAATTTGGTTGGGGGGTTTTGGGCCAGTGGGATCATGACAGGGGCATGTTTTTTGGTTAATTATATGACGTCATCATCCGATCCCACGCGCCAATATTATGGCTCGCAGTATTTTTGGATTGTAGGCCAGAATACGCGTTTTTAGAGCCCTTGATTGAGTTTCTAGCATTTCTGGTTCCAAAGTTTGGCCAAAAAACAGCTAATTGGTAAGGGGCTTTTTTCAATACTTTTGGGGGATTTCCCTAATTGATTTTAAGTTTTTTGGCCTTAATCTTGGAACCAGGAACGCTAAAAACCCGTTCGGACCCTTCAAAGTCCCGTATAGTAACCAAGAAACAGCTAAACTCAAAAAACATTTTATGTCATTTAAATTGCTCCTGCGGGTCTTAAAGGGAGGTCGTGCAAAAATGCTGACGTCAGCAAAAAATAACATAAACATCCTATCATTATATAAGCATTAAAAAAACCAGACATCCTAAACTGAAACGTTTTTTTTTTTATTGCAAACTACATAACTTCACGAGTCTTTAGAGAGTTTGAACAGCTCTCTAGCTCAATCGCCTGGCGAGTTATAGGAATACCAAGCTCTGCAGGAAAAGTGGCGCACGCGGGACTGAAAGGGTCAAGCTGACCATTTGCACACAATAAAGACTTTGTTTGTCACTGAAAAAAACAGCGAAACTTCAATAGATAAATCTTGGTAATTGAAAATAGCAAATTTAGCTCTGAAAATATTTCGGTCTCAAACATTACTGAAGTTCAAATTATGTTTAATATATGTTATGATTGGGCTGTGTCGTACAAAGCGGTTGCCTTAGAATGGTTGACATATATCGGCAGAACCTCTTTTTTTACCCGGTAGAAACAGGTTTTAATTTTCGTCTGCAGCCATGTTTTTGCAAAATAATACTTTCATCAAACACTCCTAAAGTACAGTAGCCTATATTGAAATTGTCTTTGTGCGTTTTTCGGAGTGTTTTCCGGTGATTTCGGGTTTTAGTTTTATAGACAACCACATCCGGATTCACTATCATTTCTCAACGTTTTATGAGTGTTACCTAGTGGGCCCCTTTCAGTGGCCAGTGGGCCTCCTTCAGCTAAGCTTTTCCCCCTGACTGAAACCTCTCGTTACGCTACTGGTTCTAGGTTTCCACAAATCTTCGTCCCATGTTGTAGATTTCATTGAACAGTAGTTAATTATTTGCATTCTGGAAAATTAAAATCAGATCGACCAACTGCCAAATGAAAAGTACCTGATATGAGCGTTTTTTTCCTTCATTCATTCATTTGCAAATGAAATGCTTCACATTTTCAACAACCCCTAATAGTTATGCTGGCTCCACACCAAGACCAACCAGGTTAGAGATGTAATCACGTTACCTGGTCCTTGGTTGACATCTGGGCCGCTTTTCCGTGGGTGTAGCCAGCAGATCTCGTCTTGCCAATTCTTCCTGAGAGATTCTCGTCACATGACCGAACCATCCCAGATGATATCTCTCTACACAGAAGAGGGCTTTGTGATTTTCATAGTTGCGCACTTTGTCTCGAAGCGTCACATCGTGATTCCTTCGCAAAATCTCATCTCTTCCCTCCTGTACTTGATTCAACATTCTTTCAGTAATTTTCCAAGTTTCATGACCTTACGTGAGAATCGGAACAAAGACCGATTTTATCTTTCCTGTTTTCTAAAAATCTTCCACGCATTTGTTTCTGATGCAGACGTCTGAAACAAAATCAGCGATATCAGAAAGCTGTGTTTGTCGAAGTGACCTTTGCTTGTGCGACATGCATAGCAAAATGTTTTCCAACTTTATTCGATGACTCTGGTCATCTGGCGATGGAGTGATTCAGCGAGTAATCGGAATTGTAGGCCTCTGCGAATCAAGGGCAGTCTGACAACTTTGCTGTTCGGAGACGTTCGGAAAACAGCTGTTTGCTGTCTGGCTTTACTTGTTTCACTCACGCACATAAAAGCCGTCCACATCCGTTACTGGCCTTTGAAAGAACGTACCTTGACCGATGCAAACCACTTGGATGTCAGCAAAGCTAGGTCAAAGGCATTTTCTCCTCACAGTCTCGCGCCTCTGTGCCGGCCTTTCGGAGCACAACCTTCAGCCTTGTTTTGATGAAATGAAATACGTACAAAGATGAACATATTTTGCAGATTTGTAGCATGGATCAGTTTTCGGATCGATTACTAGCACGGAGTTAGATGCATTCTATATTTGCACTAGACTTTCAGTTTCCTTCCCAGATTCAGGTTTAACCTGTTTCGTTTGAAAAATGCGCAAGTGCTCAAAAATATCTGAAAAGCGTACATTATCTATAATCTCGCTGGCACAAAATACAATACTGGCATCCTTGGCTAGAGTTGCTGAAACACCAAAAATGTCAATAATTTCAAAAATATCCCCAGTACGTAATATCAGCCACGCCTTTGACCTTGCTTATGTTGATGACATCAGCAAATCACTTGGTGCTGCATTTTTTACTCGTGATGGTAAGTGGCTGAAACAGCTAACGCGGGTTTTCAAGTTATACCAAAGTGGCCTATCCCATCAGCGTAAAGCCCTCACTGGAAGCCACAAACCGCCGATCATTTTGTGGCAACAAAAAAGCTCTGAGCGTCATGGCTGGTTCGCATCAGCGTCCAGCATAGTTCATTTAAAAAAAAACGAACTCAAGTCTTTCAGTAAAAGCTGTAGTAAATACAGCAATGCGTTTAAGTTTGCAGCAAAGCTGTATTGCAGCAAATTTGATCCATAAACCTCGACCAAAGCAAAGGTATTCCACTTGAATATATTTACTTATTTGGATCTTTAACCAAAAATTCACGTAACATCCCAATTTTTTTCAGTGACTTTTCAAAATGTTTTACCAGAGCGCGGTCATATAACAACTGTCGGAAGAGTCTACCACATTTTATCTTTTAAATATTAAGACGAGAGCCGCATGATTAGCATTAATGCGCCAAAAGTTGGCAAACTTTTGTTGATTATCTCATTTTTTGTGCCTTTCCTTTGAACTAGTTATTTTCTTCTCATCGATTTCATAAGTTGGCAAGTTGATAACAACCATAAATAATTGCCCAAGCTTTTGCTAATCTGAATAATCTTAAATATTGGGCGAAAATATTCAAGCGCGAAACCAACAAATCACATACAAATAAGATTTCGATTAACTTTCTGGCTTGCCTCGCACAAACATGGAATAATCATTCTTTACAAACTTGGCAGCTTATAGTTTTGCTTAGTTATTCATTTTAAGTCATGACCGAATAAGATACATATGAGAGGAATCGATACACTTATCCAGGAAAATCTTTAAATCTTCATTTAATATTTCCTTCTGTTTTTATTTTTGACTTTTTTTCTGCCTCTTTCTTGTTTATCTTATTACAGTAGAGGCACTTGATCGATTATGAGTCTTGAGAGGAAGTGAATTGGAGTCTCTGGCCTATGAAGTATTGCAAAATTAGATTGCTTGTTTCTGTCAGAAACACTTTGCCTGCTTCAGGCTGTATAGACAAGGCTTAGGCAGGACAACTGTTGTTGTGTTGTTGCAGTTCTTGTCTTGCAAGTTCTATATCGTTTGAGCGAGTTCTTTCAATCCACTGTTAAGCCACACAAGATGTCGGGGCAGGTGTTGCCATTCGATTTTTCCGTCATCCAGAACCGTCAGGCCATGTGGTCCATGAAGAGGTCGATTGATTGGACAATGAAGGAAAACATGGTCGACGGTCTGTTCTTCTGCCCCACACTCACAATCCGTAGAAGGGGCCACACCTTTATTTGCGTAAGCAGGAGCGGAAATGTCCGACAACGGTGCGGAGGCGGTCAAGCCGGATCCACGCTGTTTTTGACAGGACTATTCCAGTCTTGCAAGTGACCCGGCTATTCTAATACTCGAAGAAGTACACTAACTAATATTTGAAGTTTGCATCAACGTTTCATTATCTGGTTTTGTCTATCTTGCACATCAACAGAATATTGTACGTGAAGAAAGATGCAGAAGAGAGAGCTTAGTTTCTACGCATATTTTGCGAGTTTGCTTGGCTAAAAATATGCATTGACATGCGAAGCTTTTTGATGGTAATTTTTTGTCAACCCTGACAACGAGATTGTCATAGCAAAATACTGTGATTTTTTCCACCATCCATCCAGAGGAGCTTGATAATTCAATTTTCGCTAATGTAAATAACTGTGCCTATGTCATGCTCAGTTCCAGAAACGTGGTACGTTAGCAAAACAATTCAATTTTGAGAATGTAAACGTACTCACCCATACAAACGAATGACGTTAGACATATTCACAAAAGGTTTGTTTTTGCAATGAAGTACCTTTTCTTCATATTATGGCCAATATCCACAGGCAATGCTTTTCAATCCTTCTTTCCGTGGCATTTCATTAGACGAAATTATTCAAGAACTTCACCTACCTCACGTACTGCTGTTATCGTGTCTCAATCTTCTGCGCATTTCAAAACGGCTGTACATTCCACAAACATTCACTTCATCACTGCATTCAACATGAAGTAAAGAGCAAAAAACAGAAACAAATAAAAGATCCTCCGTTTCACAAAACTCTTCGAATCATCCAACTTTTATGTTGTTTGATCAAGCGCCCTAAAAATATTGCCATTACTCATCTCCCACGCCTAGAGACTTTGATCTATAGCTCAGCACAAAAGTCAAAAGTTTAGGAAGTTGTTCAGGTGATTATAATTTCACCCACACACTTGTCACACCTTTTCGCAGTGTCATACCTTTATGAATACACACTTGCGTGTGGCGTACACCAGGTTGAATAGCACTGCCAAAGACATAACGGGCATTGCGTGTCTCACCGGTTTTCCACGGCGCGTTTCCAACTTAAAATACTTTTTGAAATTCTCGTTTAAGCGATAAACTTATGGTAGAGTAACTGTTGGTTGCCCCCATCTTTCATAAATACATGAATGCTTGGATGTGCAATCACCAAGGTTTTACTAGTTTTACAAAAAGGTTACATGATCTTTAAATGTTTGTCCTATTTAAGTGTTTGGTTCAATTACATGGTCCTCATCAAGGGGGGAAAGAAGACACTTGCCTGTTGTTCATCACTCAACCATATATAACCTTGCCTCGTGAAATAAGAACATCTTTGCAGAATGGGTAATGATTGGAATTTGCTATTGTTGGCACAATTGACCGAGTACATAGTCATGTACCTTACGTCAAAAGCAAGGATATAAAAACGTCACTTGCCAAATATTGACGTTCTCGGTCCAGGAGTTGCGGGCAGTATTCAAACCTTTAAGCAGCGATGTAGGTAGACGTTGTGATTTAAGGACAGAGCCCGTATTAAGCCAGGAAATGAAGCTGGAAAACGCTTAAGACAATTATGTACTTAGCCTCTTATCTTCACAATTGATTATATAGGTAGGTGGTTCGATCTAGTGAAAGCATGGAATTAATCATTCAGTTCAACAGGTGTTAAAAGAGAACGTTCGTACACTAAAATCAACAGGAGCCCGGCAGCACAGCAAACAGTCTAAACGTGGAGCTTTTGTCGTTCAGGTATGAAATAGTCAAACATTCCTGTTTGTCAGCATCTGCTCTGGTACTATTACCAGCAAGAAAAAGTTTTCAATAAAGTTAAGGTTCAGGTAGAGCACGTTCTTTTGCGAAAGCTATGTCATTTGTTATTCTATATCCTTCAAATGCAAACACAATGCAGGTACTAGTGAGCGTATTTATTTCAAATGCGGCACTTCTTGGCAGATCGTGTTCTGATGAAAAGCAACGTGTCTTCAGCCGATTGCCTCGATTAGTTAACGTTGGCTCTCTCAGAATTTTCCAAGCGTAATCATTCGGTTTTAAGTATGGAAATCACGTGATCAGGTGCCTATGCGCGTAAAGCAAGCTTCTTACAAACTAAGGAATGTACAGAATGTCGACTAATAGTAACTGGTCTCGTGAAGAAAAAGAAATAATAAGTTTTGCGTCTGTTTCACATGTTTCTGCATTTTTTTGATTAGGTTTTCATTTAACGTTTCATCAAAATGCCTACACAGCTTTGGACTTAAGTCGCTAAAATGCAAAGCAACTTGTCCAACAGCAAGCGATCATTCCAAAGAATAAAAAGGAGTCCTTCAAAACTAGTTCGGCGAATCGGCTGGTCTTGATAGCCAGTTCCTTAGCTTTCGCACGGTGCTAGATCGGTGCTACTCGACACGAGCTACATAGTAACTTTTGTGCAGTCACTCCTAAACAGTTCTCTCTTCTGATTCATTCTTGCGCAAAAGTGGTTGCTTTTGGCCTAAATATTTCAGGATGGCTCAGCGACATAACTGTAGGCATTGAAACCAGTGAACTTCACGGAGACAAGCCACTCCTCACTTTGCGATATGCAAGGTTGTTTGCCACTAGGTACTGCATAATGTAGCGCATGACACATTTCTAAAATTCTTTATATTCCACTACTGCTCAGGTGGAAGGTTATGTGTAAGTCGCAAGTGACGTACAATATATTCAACGTTAGCGTTGTCATGATATTTCCATCAAATCACCAAAAGCGCAAGGACGACATTAAAACGCGTACGTGTGATTCTCTTGGTTGTCTCCTAGACTACGAACCACATGCGAGCCTATTAAAAATGACTGTAGAAGCTGAGAAGTGAATCTCACGAAATAAACACGGACTTTTCGATTTTTTGCGTAGAGCTGAACATCCGGTGGTAGCAGAGTCCATCAAATAAATACCTGTATCGTGTAAAGGCAAGGGATAACACTGGACAAATAACTTCTCAAAACAGTCGGAATGAGTCATCTCCTCTGTCTGTCTTAGCCAGGTTAACTGCAAGTTGAACATAAACCGGCCATTTTGTTTTTTAGTATAACATCACAGCGAACTAAATCTCTACAACTTCTTTGACTATGAAAACAACTGTATTTGAAAAGTTCAACAAGATTTCATTTAAATCTTCAAAAACATTTACCAGTTGCATCGCGCAATTTTAAAACCCTCTGTTATAAACGTCACATCCTAAAACGAATGTTTGACATTTTGGATTATTTTAACTAAATATGTGCTTGTGCCCGAAAGACGTTGTTCTGATGCCCGTACTCGCAACGGATCTGCGCCCAAAGCCGTGATTAACAGCTAAACTCAGCCACAAGTGGGGCATCGGTTGACCACTATTGCCCATTTGAGATGAAAAAGAAGCTCATTGGATTATGTTTCGTATTAATACCACGTGTAACATAACAACCACACCACCAATGGTAATGGACACTAAAGGGTTTGGTGAAGAGAATGGTCATTGCTATTCACGGCTTGTTCTGCCATTTGCTCAATGTCTCAATTTCTTGACAGCTAAACCTAGAAAACCTTAGAAACCGCATTTGGGAAGATATGACAAGGAGAATTTCTGCATAGCGTATGTACGAAGAAAATGAGCATTTTGCCCTGTGCAAATAACATGTGTCCATTGCTTAGAAAAAATTTTTGCACTGACTTTTGCAACAGTAACACTTTTCGTGTAATAAAAATCGGTTAATATTATTCCTCCAATACCGATTGTACCAAATTTGAGTTGACATTGTCTCTGGGTTAGTGGCAGTTTATCACAGGCCTGAATACTTATACATGGAAGTACTGAAAACTGCTAATTTTATAAAAACGCGCCACACTGTTAATAAATAACAGTAACCATTTGTGGTCCAAATACTTTTAGATGTTCTCCACAGCTGAGCCGCAAACTGCAGCAAACTCTAAGGAGCATATAAATAAACTTATGAGAAACGTCACAATGCTACCATTGACATTTAAATACAGGCTTCTACAAATGGAAGCCTTTGAAAACTGAGTCAACATGATGAATAGATCTACCGTTTACGAGATAAACATACAGTACAATCAAAGTGTCGAGTTATGCAGTGTGTGGCCAAATTTCGTACAGAGCTTTGATGTGAACGCTTAACTTACTGAAAGACGACGCCAGTGTCACTAATTATTACGAAAAGTATAAAAATTATTGAAATTACTTTGACGTTTCAACCTACCGCAGTTCGTGGTGAAAAACCGGTTAATGCAGTGAAGTAAGTTACGTGAAAACTTTATCTCTTTTATACAACCTGACGTTTCATATCAAAATAATACCGAACTGGTAATCCTTTGTTTCAAAGACTATTTCTGATGATTGGCAGCGTTGAAAGTGAAATTCGAATGCTGTGTTTCATTAGAAGAGCGGTCGGTTTGGAAACGATGTTGAAAGTTATTAGAAGCAACATCAACAATGTGGGCGAAGTATGAAAGGTTGGGAAATGTTTCAAAACAAAAATAGAATCTGGAAAATTTGGCAAGGATTGCAAATAGCGGCGACAAAACACACCTATGACAAAGGCCGTGAAAAAAATTATCTTCTCTGCGAGGAAACATTTCAAAAGTTTCGAGCTTAAATCGAAGCGCTACTCACAAAGTATGCTTGGGCAAATGGGTGCCAGAGATAACTGACAAGCAGGGTTGCCAGGTTGGCATTTTTAAGGTCAAATTCCAGAAATTTGGCCTTTTTCAAAGTGGTTTGGCATGAAAAAATGGTGTTTAGCATGTACGTCATAGTTTGGCATTTTCGTGGCTTTTTTGATGGTGTTGGCATTAAAAAACATAGTTTGGCATTTTTTAAAACCTCTGGCTCAGTTACTGCTGTCGGCTTGGGATTATAGAACTATTTCTCAGGACAAAGGTCCTCTCCCTTCTGCCACGGTCCCATTCTCGAAGATACCAGCGGCTTTGCCGTCTGAGTGACGTCTCAGGGCAAAGGGCGTAATATTTTTTGGGCAAGACCTAGAAAGCTGTGGCACATTGTACAGTGTCTTAAGCACTGTAGACTGTGATGTTTTCGGAAAATAAACATAAAAGTCTGTGCAAAGCAGGTTAGGTGTTGTGCGGTACAGCACAAGTTTCTTTTTAAGAAAGGATCTACTAACAGTGTGTGTTGTTATTTGCAGATTATTGGTATTCTTCATCCTTGTATGTATCATGTAATAAGTGCATGTCAGTGCAGCTATTAGCAATATTTTCATAAAGCACATAGCTGCTAGATTTTGCAGATATTCATGTAAGTTTAAACCATGATAAAGCCAATTTACCAGATTTCTCCGGAAACAATTAAGTCAATGTGAATGTAGCAGATTTTGATAGAAGTGTGTACCAGAACAACCAGATTTGGTAGATTTTCTATTTGTAGTAGATATTTTGTGGAATTATGACAATGTTGAATGCTTGAATTAAAGAACCAAGTGATTGGAAACTACCATTTATTGTTTCCGGCATCGTAGGCAACCTGGTTTCTTTAATCATTTTCAAGCAAAAATAAATGGTAACATATTTTATTCTAGCTCTGGCTTTAAGGACAAAACCTTGTATATCAAAGGGTAAAAAATGAGTAAGAGTGTTTCTAGTTTAATTCTGTTTGTTTTTCTACAGTACAATAGTTGTTTGTTGCCTCATATGCTATAATTAGCGCCTTGTTCAAGAGAATCACTGTGTTTTTGCCAAATTGCTCACCTGGTAATATCAAAACCAACAGCATTCAGCCTGTTTCAGCTTGTTTGGCATTCTATGAAGCGATTTGGCATTTTTTGCAAGTGGTTCGGCATTTTTTATTCACTTGGACCTGGCAACCCTGCTGACAAGTGACCATGTGTTGGTTTCTATAGACACAGTTAACAAGCTGGATTTTCCTCAGAAGCACAAAAAATAACAACCAGTATTGTTCTGAATGCATTCCTCATTATGACGTTGCAATGCATGTCGCATGATTCCCAGTCCGGCACCTACCTCTGACAGAACATTTTGACGCATTCAAATAAGAAGTCGCTGACCTTACATTCCCGAAACTTATTTTGCCCTGTAATCAGTTAACACTCTCCCTAATCTGCGCAATATTAGTTTTGGAAATGTTTAGCAACGTATATCAGAAAAGAGTAAAAGCGTTGCTTTTCGGATTCTCGCAAAGACCGAAAGATGCCGAGCTCAAAAAAGGACTTACCTTCCTCTTAACAGGCTGATTGACCCACTGCTCATCAATATTGACAAGCCACTTAGAAAATACGGACAACTTACTTTGTCGGAAAAAGCGTGTGGTCAGAGCCTGGTTGCTGACAAGTAAAGGCTAAATACAATGTTTCTTCATTCACTATTAACCTTCTATCTGTGTGATGTGGGTGGGGTAGGTCATGAACCAGAGTGAGGTGGTTTACAATACTTTACAGTGTTCCTTGCAGCTTGTAACAAGATTGAGTGCGACTCAGTTGCAACCGATAAGTATCATTAATTGGGCAAGGTTGGTTTTCGAATTATTTAAAACTACATGCTAAAAGGTGAACAGGTTTTGCACCGTTTGCACAATGATGATACACACATTGTCACAGCTAACGTGAAACGCGTTGTATAGTAGAATTGGAAACCTGACTTGTCCGCACAAGTCTTCCGTTTACGTGCGACTACGCAAACTGATTTAAGGCATTCGCTTCGAGCCTGTGGAAGTTTCAAAAAAATATCTAAATTAAAATATAAAGTAACACGCGATGCATCTTTCGATTCGGGTGTAATTGGTGATTTAGTATCATTAGAAAATCATGAATGACTCCGATTGAACTCGATTCGAATTTTGTTGATCCTGTCCTAAACTTACCCAAATCACAATTTCAAGGCAATTATTGGACCTTGACTCGAGTCTGGTTACTTGATCAACAACTCGATTCCACACGTAAAATAATAATTTGCAATTCCACTCGCGTTAAACCAGGAACTTTGTGTATAGCACCCAAATGTTCCCTTCTTTCTGAGCAAAACCTTGTTCGCGGTGTCTATAAATTATGCTCAAATGATTTTTTCAAACTTATGTACTGCAGTACATCAATACGCTTCCTTGATATTTCGTATGATTATTTGCTGTCTCACCTTACTATGGACTTTCTTTATCGCAGCAGGCTGCCCTCAGAGACACTGGGCTTTAATCTAGTTCGGAAAAGAAATCTCAAATTAACCGAGTTTTACAAAACACGCGATAGTGCATTTATATCTTGACGTTACAATTAGTGCACCTTTCAGAACAAACTTTAAAGCGTGTTGCTGTTTCTTAGTTAAGGTTTCTGAATAAATTTTATAAGCTCCTTTTGTAAACCAAGACCAGATTACGTCTAAAAAACTCGTGAAATTCAGTATAAGGGATGACAGGAGAATAGAACACTGTGGTAAGTTTTCTAAAGCAGTCTGCTCAAACAACGGTGAGAAAAACTCTAGTCTTTTTAACGCACTGACAAACAATGTTACTGCGTTTAAGAGACACTGTATGACATGCAAACGCGCTCACAGTGCATTATTTTCAGTCGCGGTACTCCCGTCTGGAATAAAGCGCATCTGCACAAGCTAAACCAATTGTCAAGTTTGAAAAAACATCTTTCAATGTAAGTTGCATAGGTTTTTAGAAGCTTTCGAGCTTTGTACAAATTGTCAAACAATCAAGAAAAATGAATTGCTTTGCACCAGAATTCTCAGCCACGGAATTCCCGAGAATTGGAGCTTGCGTTGGCGTCGTATCACTTTGTGTTCGTCGTGTACTTTCGCCTTTTGCTCGTGTATATACTGAATTGAGCGCCCTACAGAGGAGACGAAATGCTTAGGCAGCCTGACAACAATGAGATTAGGCTTCGAAAGCACTCGAAATTTTGTAGAAAGCCACGGAGGCCAGGCGAGCCGAAAATGTCAATTTTAACTTCTAGTGAACAAACAAGTCTATGTATGTGTGACTGCGACGAAGACTGTTGCGATAGCTAAGAATGCAAGCTGTCAAAAGCAATTTTGCTTTTGTCGATCAAGTTGAATGTTGTGCGCGCCAGGCTTATCCGCTGCGAAAGTTTGTGGGAAAGAGTTTTGTAAGTGAACAAACGATTTGTGTGCAGAAAAGATGAGATGTACAGAGTAGTGTTAGAAAATGCGAGTCACACGTGTATGCAGCTGAATTGATTATTGCTATCTGCTGGTGCATGTCAACGCATCTTTAAAAAAAAGAGAAGTTGCCCCTGAACTGATGAAAGTGAAAGTGCTTGCTTCCACTTGGAGGATATGACGTGAACTGCTGACTGGCAACTTCCGCTGAAATAGCTAATCTTATGTCGGGTTTTTCCAGCCCTTAGCACGGTCCACCAGTGGCACGGGAGACCGGTGCTGGATGCCTAAGCTTCGCGTAATGTGTTGTAAGCCTACTCCTGAGTTTTAAGTAGACTTTTTGTACGTTTTAACTTTTAATGCAGGTATTGCAAGCACATTTGGCTGCTTGTTAAACTACAGTAACACTACGAAAATTTGTCGATCTTACAATTTTTGCGGATGTGGAACAAAATTGTTATCCGGTGAGCATTTTTTTCCTATTTTCAAGCCGGTGTCAAGCGAAATTTCTGACTTGCGAATTTTCTGACTTCACGCCATGTGCGCATGCACAGAGTAATATTCTAAATACCAAATGCGCTGATAAAACTGTTTATAACGGTTTAGGAATTCGTGTTTAGGTAAGTGGGTCGGGTTAGGGTTTGGGTTAGGGTGAGAAAAAGAAAAATAATTGAGGTCAACGACTAGGTCCGAAAATTTTCAATGGTGAAAGTTATTCCCGTGCTATAGCTTGTTGTGGGTACCTGATATCCAACCAAAATGTTTTAATTTACACAACACACATCAAAAAAGTAATTGCCAGACCTTATTTCTTCATTCTGAGAAGAAAAACAATTGAAAAACAAGATCAGGTCAGAAATTTCGCAGAGGTCAGAAATTTCGCTTGACACCGGTTGCAAATGACCCCTCCAAATTTTCCACGCACCCTAAAACCTTGGAAGGTTTGGCTTTGTCTTACATTAAATTGAGAACAGATTTTACCAGCGAGAGTTTCACATTACATGTGGCAGATTCGTGTTAATTAATAAAGACTGTGTAGCAAGTTAGCTGCTAACTCACAATTATTCTCTGAATTCCCGTTGGTGCTGAAGTCCAGCAGTAACAATCGTAGGACAGCCTAACGTTTAAATTTGTTGGCAAAAAATGGGTAGTGAATGTCTGAAACATATTCCTTCTTCGCACAATTGCACCAACCAGTTTCGTTTTGAACGAAAGGGTGATATTTGCGCGATGTTCTCTTTGTCAAGAGAATGATTTGGTCGATAGCAGGTTAACCAAGGTCGAAGGTAAAGCAACCCTACCTACAAATTCACCACGTCATGGAGTTGTTTGCGCATAAAAGGTGCGATTACAAATTATATCTGTATCGGTCTCCTGCGTTGTTAGTAAGCAACACAGTTGCAAGCAGTCTTACCGCTGCCGACGTTCGAACGCAGTGATTAACACAAATAAGAGAACTTAATTGAGAGTTAAATTGTTCCAAACGTTTATTCGATTGCTGTCAGTCATGTTTGCGATTCCAGATTATGCATACTGGTGGAAGAAGTTACAATGATCGGAGTTTCCAGTCGCCTGCAGTTTATACCAGCTGTTGGTGAGCAGTGAAATAAACATAATTTATTCTTTCCGCTACCTGGTGAAATCCTGAATGGCATTCAGTTGTGTAGAACAGAGATTTGTGGTTTGTTTTTAATGCAATACAGCTCTTTTTTCGTGCATCTGAATTCTACTCTGCGGTTTGCTGATGAAAGCCTTATAACATTTGTGCAACATTCATAAAATCGGCTACGATTTTTAAGTAACAGGCAAAAATGCTTTGCATTTATATATGTGTGGTGTGTTTTAGTGGGTTTTCACATTGCCGTGCACTTGCCCTAACCCAATCTTAGTTTTGAAATCTACGTGGTACTAGACTAGATGAAAGCGCATAGGCCACTTTTTCCCACTCTTATTTTCTTACCTGGCCCAGACAAATTGTGATTGAAAATGTCGTGACCGCACCACCATTATCGGTAGACTCTTCGTTTCACTGACCATTATTTTGTTTTCAAAGCACAGTCGGTAGGAAAAGACGATTTCAATTGCAGCTGTGTGACCACTTGGATAGAACCAAATAACTAGCGACGACTTTTGGTTGCTGGTAAAGACTGGCATAAGTTTTAGGTGACGTTTAATCGAATATGCATTCCACGAGCTGAGACTATTGCTCGCAGTTTCTAAAAGGTGGACAGAAGCATACAAGAAATAACAACACAACCACCAATGGTTTCAAACGAAATCATAATGTACGTTTCGAGAAGCAACTATTTGCGTCATAGCACTGAGAACGCAAGCGGCGTACGCGCAGGAAAAAGTGGAGGAGAATGTAACAGTGGACCAGAGGCGCTCATATACTTGAAAGTACTTTAACAGAATACTGACCAAAATTGTCAAATGCATTGCATGAGACGATTACTTTTGTCAAACAACATACGTGAGGCATCGTTGGTGGCTTAGTCGTAATAGGCCTTCCCAGCTGTCAGCTGCGTACTGTCAGGTGGCATAGGCTGTGTACTCAGCGAAACCTCTCGGTTGAAAACTTTTGAAAAATTTTAAATGTTTCTGAAACAACATTTCTGTCTCTTTAAGGAAATAAACATTTACGTTCGTGAGGACATTCTCTTTACTTCATAGAATATTCCTCTTGCGAGTAAAGTCAGTGTAAAAATCTTTTTTTTTCTCGAGTGGTAAAATAACTTTTAAGTCAAAGTTGTGAATTCCAACTTGCGCTTTGCATAAGAGAAAAATGCAACGTCGCTCATTTTTCAGGATATGTATGTTACTGAACTCGGAGATTTGGAATGAGTTTTATTAACACTTCACATTACAAAAATTTTTTAAAAGCTGGGCTCATCTTGAAGGCAGTTGCGTTCTGCGATATTTCCGCAGCTGCGGTTTCACGTTTGATGAAAGCGGTGTTTATGCTTGAAACTGTCGTTTTGCCGTCAGTCAATACTAGCCAGAAACATTTAACAAAATCTATCCACATGCTTTGGCTGGTTGTCGTTTCTGTTAGCTGGAGAAAAGACTTTGGTAAACATTCTCCACAGCACAAAAAAACATAAGCAGAAAATTTTTCATACGTAACCGAAAGATTTAAATGTTTTTCCCCTAAGCATTTTTAGTCGCCACCACCTTGGATCTCAATTTGCAAGCTCCAAAATAACTAGTTTGCTTGCACCATTGTATCGAAAGCTAAAAAAAACAAATTCTCTGCACAGGCGCGTACGGTTCTCACACTAAAAGGTATAACCACATTTGAAACCAGAAGGGCGCTTTACACGTTGATGAAATAATAGAGGGTTTTCAGGTGCAAGCTCAGCATTAACTTACTCAAACAACTGCCCTGTAAGCATGAGTGTTTGAACGACTGCTCTGGCCAAACTGTCTAACAGTTGATTAGCGCGGTGGTCCACACAGAAATAAGCATTTGGCCTAAAATCAGATATCAAGCGATTTGTTCAAATGGAAACTGATCTACTTGCGGCGGACAGTGAAGAAACGGACATTTTTTATTTCTCTTGGCCCCTGACTTTGCAGTTGGCAAGTCTATTTCCTGTAAAGACTACTGCAAGCCCAGTGTGACCGATACCAAAAACTTTTAAGCATGCTTCTATTTTTTTTCAATTTTTGTCTTGATGGGAAGCAACTTCCTAACATACACAGCATGTTGTCTAAGCAGTTGCCAGAAATTAAACTTTTAGTCTAAATAGTTTGTACCATATCGCAAAGCGGCACACCCTTTTTTCAAATTCTGACAAACGCAAACCCTCCGCTGAAAAAAGTTACGCATATGGCGAAGTGAGCATAACAGTCGAAAACTCGACACGAATTTCGAGGAACTTGGCTGTTTTTGGTTTATCACTTGCAGTCGGGAAAAAAGCTGGCCTGTTTGAAAGTTCCAGGAAAGCATTATGTTGCTAAAGCAAAACTGAAGTGACTGGACCGCTGGTGGTAAAGACACTGTTAAGGTTATTGCATTTCGTTGCGACCCTGCTTGGGCAATATTTTAGCAACAAGGTGTTAATATATAATTTGCAAACAAATAAATATCAATGCCCAGAGAAACCCCTATTTGTTATCGACCTCCTGCTCCAGTGTTTTGTAAAACGTTTCTTACCTGCCCCTTCTGGGGCTGTATCGAATTTCATTACTGCGTATACTTTGGCTGTTTCGCCTTGCTTACAAAGCTAATATACCATTGTTTGAAGATGTCTTTTATTTTGAAATTGTCGGTGTTACCTTTTGACCGACCCCATTGCTGGTGGCATCTTATGGGTGATAATTCTGTTTTCTAAACGCTCTTGTTTTTGTGAAAAACTTTTTCGCCCATCTGCTTGGCCCATTTGCAACAACCCCTTTCCTGCTGGCCAGCAAACACTGCACCATGCCTATTAATCAATCCCGAGAACCAGTGTTGACCACCACGCGAATACTTGAATTTATTAATTGAACAGCACACGAGGTAGGACGCAGAGTTGCGGTAAGCAGTTGGTCTGTCAAAGAGCAATTGTTAGAGGCACGTTTTCGTTTTGAAGAAGTGTTTGATGTAGACAGCTCCTCAGCTCAGCGGGCTTTCATAGTGCTCGAAGTTCCAGATGGTGCATGCCTTGAAGGTAATTCTTGTGTCACGTCCGTTTAACGAAAGTTGTGTGACTGGTGACCCAGAACGGTGCTGGCAGATAGTAATAGAAGCAGTGCAATCGATCATATTTTGTCCCTGGGTCACACGCGTACATGAATTTTGTAAAGCGGCGGTTTGCGTTTTAGGCTAATGTGGGTTACTTTGCTCATTTCAAATGCTTTTACCACAAGCACAGCATTCCATACATTTTCTGCATAGCATTCTCGCAGCAATAAATGGCAGTTCGATTACAATCTTTCATCTCTTGCCAGTTTCGTCGAATATCAAGCGTTTACTTGCGGCGTATCTGATGAAATTGCGGCAGACCACAGCTGTGCGAGTGCTAAGAATTAAAACTTTGAAGTACGATCTATACTTCTGGGATGGGCAAATATCTCGGCCAGAGGCCAACGTTTTTGGACTTGTTTGCTGAGCGGGCCGGGATTGAGGCGCTTTAGCACAGTCATGCCTTCTTTGCAGACATTCGTCTAGTGGCGCGCTGCATTTCAGTTCTTTATGGCTGCTTTACGATTGCGAGCGAGTGCATTGTCTTGTTTTATTGAACATGTAAGGCTGCATGTTCATATTCCTAGAGTTTGTACACTACTTACTCAGATACCCACATCCAAATGATAACGAATTTTTGGAATACTCGTATCTGAATCAGTTAACTGGTCTCGAGGGTAGTATTTTGCTGAATGGATTATGCAAGATAAAAGTCATTTCGGATGCACTGGTATGAGCCACGACATAGGTGTAGGAGCAGGCAAATTTTTGGGGGTGCAAAGGATTTTTGCCCGAATTTCCCCAAACTTGCCACAAAATTTTTTGTGCGACTTTTGCCTAAAAAGTTTCCCCCACAAAGATCATTTATGGTATGACCTCCAAAAAAAAGTATTTTTATGTTTATATGCAAAAGTTTGGCGCCTTTTTAGTCCGGATTTTCAGGGATTTTGCCCAAATTTTCAGGTTTTTTTCCCAGATTTTGCCAGGATTTTCGACAAATCAAAACCTTTGGGGGTGCGCTTGCACTCCCTGCGCCCACGCCTCCTACACCACTGAACCATGTCAAGGCTTAACTGTTGTAGTGTTTTCTTTAGCTAAGGTTTTTTGACCGTCTGCTGGAACGGTAAAGCAACAACGCCATGTAAATCCCATCCATGTCAAATGGCTGGAATAGGCCTGAGCAAAGCTGCCCGTGTTGTCGCCACGTGTTAATTTAAGATGTCAGATTGTTTTAACCACTCTACGTATGCATCCCACCAACTGGCGACGCTCAACGGCAATTTTGTTACTGTTCCAACAAATTACTAATTGCTTTCTCAATCTCATCAAAGTCAAACCTGAACTTCAAGAAGCACAGAAATTCGCTAAAATCGTGGTGTGAAAAATCTATTTGTTTAGCTGCTGTCAGCAATTTGGTTAACGCCATGCATTAAAAGATTTATAAAGATTTATTAAAGAGGTTGATCCGCGGAAAGAATCGGACAATTTTCCAAAACTTATCTTGAAACCATTTCATGCACTTGGTTTTCTCAGGAAATCATTGAAATATGAACCTCGCAAACATCCTTAAAGCTTTTACGGAGTCTCACCGACTAGCATGGATGGACGTGCCAGTTCATGCACAACGTCCTCTCTGGTGCAGTCACGGAGGCGCCGTGACGATTAAAAATTCAATTCGTCCACATGATGACGTCAGCTCGGATAAAGCGGTTGATTATACGGTGCGCTGGACACGCCTGACGTACTGCTGTGAAATTCGTCTTGAACGGATCACAATTTGAGTGTGTCTTTTTGTAGGATGCTTTGTTATTTCAGCGCAGCAAACATGTTTAACCGTTTGTGATGTTTTGCAACAATATCGTTGAAGTGCAAAACATAATGAAAGAGATTTTAGTTTCAAGCTGAAGCATGTCAGTGTGAAGATCGATATATTATGAAACGCTTAACAATTTCTATGAACATTTTCAAGAAAAACAGCCTTTTCAAAAAATTTATCTGTGAGTTGTTTGAACTTCTGTGCTGCAGAAAATCAGGGAAATTACCTTGCTCTAAAACAATATAGCATTTGGATCTGCCAAGCATTATTTACTGTATCTGTTTTTGTGGGGGTTGCCCAGCTTCGTATGGCGTTTTTGCGGTTGGGACCACCCTTTCAAAAGCTTCGTTGAACAAATATTTGCTGAGGAGAAGATAGTAAGATGCGCCCTTGTTTCGAACTCCTCGGCCAATTAACACTTTAAGCTGAAGTGCGTCGGAAGACCACTGCAGTTTTTAAAAATTGGCGTACGAGGCCGACGCTAAAAGGAAGGTGTTGAGTAAAAACAAGTTTGGCGCCTGGAACGACGTTGCGCCGAGACTCCGTCTGAGCAGAAACGAGGTGAGCAGTTTTCCCATGCAACTTCGCTTCTTGAGCAACAATGCCCACCTCTTCTCACGATTGCGGTCTTTGCACGGCCAGCTTCCAGCCTGATCACTTGCTGGCTGCTTGAAGTCATTGTTTTGGCGTGAAATGACGAATGCTTGCGGTCTGCAACGTCACTTTATTTGCTCGCGATTTCAAAGGTGATGACCTGGATCCAAAGTAGATGCGCTGTTCTTCGTCATTTCCTTGCACATCCGGTCATAAGCAGCCTCTTCCTTGAACTCCAACTCATTAATTAACAGACGTTTCTTGGTTTCTTCCCTTGCATTAAAAGTTGATTCAAACCAAAAGCGATCAGAACAGGATATATTGGTGCTGGAAGTCAGGCCGGTAGCCAGGTTTCAAGCTTAGGGCGGAAAAAACACATTTAGAGGGGCAAGACTTTTGTTTTTATTGTATGTTTAAAAGCAATTTTTCTGGGAACAACATTATTTTATGGGGCACAAAAGAAATTGGGGGCCTCTGCCCCCGAAAGCCCCTCCGTGGCTACGAGCCTGCTGGAAGTTCAATTCACTCCGAGTACGACATAAAAAATAACTACCACAGATAAATTTGAATTAAAATATACGACCCAGCCTTGGTGGCGAATAAATTTGACGAGGTTTTACGGAGCTTCAGGAAATAAAGGTTTCAACATGAAACAACAAACTCGCGCTAGATTAATGTCGCTGAACATTGTTTGTTCAAGGCCCGATTGCATTTTCAAAAAGAACCATGCCACTAGCCTGGGTATGATGTGATGGCAACTTCAAAGAATGACTCCTTGAATTATGAGATTTACATATTGATTCGCTTAACACATCGCTACCTCCAAACCGAAATATTGCCACGTCCCACGTTGAGAAAATACCTCTGTAATTTTACTCTTTAACGAAATGAAACAGCTTTGAACTTTAACTTGGCACGTATTATTCAATGTTGCCTAAATGTGGGTGGCAGTGTCACTTAAATACTTTCAAAGGTACGACTTTTCAGCATCTTGGAAGAAAACCGCGCTAGTTTTATGTTGGGGTTAGTTTCTGTCAGTCGGTAAAATTAATTTAATTGCGCACAGAAAGGTTATATTTTTGTCAGCAAATGTAAACGTTTCAATCAAGTGCTCAAACACCAGTGGTTACCTTCGAATCCATGTACTTGCCCATCGTTTAATCAGCAGAGCGTTTGGCACTGGTAGAAGGTGGAAATAGCATATTGCCATCTCGTTTCGATTAAGAGTGGACCAAAACACGTAAGAACCTACAAAATGCGGAGAGATTTTTGCAAAGAACTACGATTGCAATAGACAAAGTTTTGAAGTTAACGAAAAGCTCTCCAACAGAGGCAAGAACATGGGAGAAAGAAACAAGTTGGGATGCTTGCCAAAAACGAACATAATTGAAAGTCATTGGTCTTCTGTTTCTCATAACGATCAATTCCGGCGTAGTATGTTTCTCTGCGAATAAATCGTATTTCAAAGTTCTTCATGGGTCGCGCGCCTTTGCGTTTGATGCGTGTTTTAAAAGTTTCCCCCAAAACAACTTCAAACTCGATCAGGAAAATATGCAATAACAATTGTAGGTGGAAATTTTTCTCAATCGAAAGTGTTCGTGGAAGGTCAAGAGTGCGTGAAACTCATTTCTGCATGGACCACCGTTTCAGTTTAAGCAGCACAGCACTGTGGCCAAAATGGATTTAGCCTTGGAACAAGTTGCTACATTTGCCACATTAACGTGCTTTCTGATACAATGTGTCTTGGAATTATTTTTAAAACTCGTGAAAAGTCGCAAAACTGAATGCGCTAATATTTTTTCGAATCATGCAAATTTGATTCAAGCTAAGTGGGATGTTTTACGTACGTTTGGAACATTCCGTGGAGCTTTCGGTGAACGTAGATAAAAGTTCAGTGGGAGGCGTACCAAGCACAGCACGCAACGCATTACAGCAGGGAATATTGTCGTCATGGAAAAACGTGTGTCTGGAGGAAGAGTTGTTTCTTTGAGGTTCGCTTTTGATCGTCAAATATGTCGGTTTTCTTTTATGAGACTGTTTTTAGTAACTTTTCATTTTTTAACCTTACCGCGCTTTTATCGAAAACATACGCAGTTAAACATCCCGTTTCTGACATGAGAGTGATGGCAACGCTTTCGCCACAGCCAAGAAACCCGCTTTAGCGTGTATTCTCTTCAAAATTGCAGAGACGTTGTGGCGTGAACACTTTCGTGACGACGTAACTTCGGATATTTTGAATTTCTGGAGAACTCAAAACCGCGCCAAGGCATCTGGTCCAAATCGAAATGCTTCACACAGTTTTGTGGCACGTCCTAGGACTTTTCTCGGAAATCCCAGGCTCAGGCCACAACTTTTGCGGCGTCTTTTTCGTTTGGGCGCGGTGTGACCACAGGAAACGTGTTGTCCTCCAAGCACCTTTCACTCGTGAACCGCTTCTGGTCGCATGAATTACCTGGGAGGGGCGGCAAGACTCGTCCTTCTATTTCGTCATAATCATACCCGTTTTTTCCGAAATTCTTTTGATTGCCGTCATACTGCAGGCCTAAGTCATTGATGCGACGCATGCTTGTGTGATTCTGCTTGTTGTTCAGGAGGTGGACATGTTCCTGAAAAGTTTATTGCATGGACAAATTTTGTTTCTTGTTGAAATTCGTTTTTTAAGGACGTTATTATTTTTTAAAGCGTCTTTCGTTGTTGTCAAGAGCATAGTCGAAATTTGTCGCGTCTTTTCAGTTGCTGGAGCCACTGCCGTGACTAGCCATCGATATGTTCTTTGAAGCTACTCCGCTGAAAAGTTAAGCGATGTTGGCAGTCAAGTAGGATTAAAACCTGCGCGATCAAATTTCTAAACCCTGGAGAACTGATCGTTCGGTATCAGCGTGACTGGGCGTGTGTGTTTGGCTGGAGGTGATTTCAAGTAGCACCATTTTCAAACACTACAATTGTTGGTCTCAAAACGTAGGCGTATGGAGCCAAAAGATCTGGTGGTGCCATAGCGTTTTGCGCGAAAAAGTATATTCGCGCCCAAAAAGTAGATTTTCACGACATTTTACAATTTAACATCTGTTAGTAACAAAAAGACGCGTAGAATGCAACTTTCATTCCAATAATATCAGAAAAGAGTTAAAATCACAAATAAAATGTACAAAACATTGCGATTTCGATACAAAAAATATTTTATCAATCTTCGAAATGTTTTTTCCTCGAAGGCAATATTGTGGAACACTAGAACGAGCGACCTCTCAAAAAAGGTTACAGGTACCTTTGCTTCAGGTTTCAATTTTTTCGTACTGATTTGCTCATGCTTTCATCACCGGACTCACAAGTGTTCTTTAAATTCAACTATGGAACAATTCCGAGTACTGCGCTAGAGCATTGGTCCGAGATCTGGAGTGGATACGTTCCCCATCGAGCGGACCGCAAAATAAGGTTCAACACGATCGCGGTTCGCCTTTTGAAATTCAACCGTGTATTCTTCGTACACAACCCGCAGCTAAACCTTTGCTTTTGACACGCATCACTGGCAGCAGCGCAGGGGCGAGGCTTCAGCTCCAGTCGTTTTCGATGAAATATTTATCGGTACTTTGTTGGTCAACCGGTAAACGAATTTCTCAAGCGCGTTGACACATCGCAGTGTGTAAACATCGCATGATCCAGTCCATTTTCGGGAATACGTTTTAGGATTTTTAAAAACAATTACAGGCACATATCACGAAATACTAGATTGAAATATAAGGAATCGGGCGCTGACGTGTGTTGAAAGGGGAAAGTTGAAACTGTTTTGCGCAAAAATTTTGTTTCAAATCAAGCGCGAAACAAGCTCCTGCACTCAGGGAAAGAGAACCTAAACTTTTAAATAGTAAAAGTTATCGATCGTTTTCTTTTCGATGCTTGGTTTTTGTTTTTACAAGTCCTGGCACGCGGTGCGAACGCGTATTATCTTGGATAGCGGCCCGATTTCGGACACCACAGAAAAGAAATCGGGAAACTACGCAGTTTCGCCAAGTTTTCTGACAAGCCCTTCAGTGAAGATATGTGGTTGTTCGTCCGCAGCGGAGACAGTGGAGCACGAAAAGCACATTTACAGGCAATCTCGGGCGCTGTAGGAAATCATTAAGAAGCGATCGGGCACACTTGGTCAGAACAATTACCGATGATCCCAGCAGCAGGATCGGACCCGTGCGTAACAGTTGTCAGGCTTCCGACAACGTTGGGCCGTTGCTTCAGCGCGTATTGCCGTACAAGGGCACAGCGTAAAGTGTGTAGTATTTTTGCAACGCGATCGCGTGCCTACCTTTCTTACTGCGCGGCGAAGGCCGTTCATTTGCGAGGGTGAAAAGAAACCTTGCGCGCGTGTGCCATATCTCCGCCACCAGCGGAGCAAACACATCTACCAAAGAAGCTCGACCAAAACTGCATTGGCAGCATTGAGCGGACGTTGTTTACTGCAGCCCAGTGTGTTTACTTTTCAGATGGACTCGGAAAGTTGGGGAAACTGCGGCTGAAGGCACCGCAAAGGTTCAGGTAGTAGGACAGATGTTTGATGTATTTTGCACCCTAGCTGCTGCAACTGCTTTGGGTTTGCTGCGCATCTGATGCAAAGGTTGTCTGCGCGTGGACCGCGTGTCGGTGGATAAATGAGTCGCGAAAGCCTGAATAAGTCTGTGTTAACTTAAGCAAGCCTTACGCCTCGGGGAGTCAATTAAAACTACTGCTGCAAAAATTGATCATTTTTGGAGTTCAAGTAACAACGGTGTGTTTTTTGGATGTGCAGCACGTGTCAGTGGAGTTGTTATGGTGCTGGTTCGCTCAACAGTTTCAGAATGAAAGTTGAAATATACAAGTCTGCGACTTTATAGCGACTGGTGTAAAGTAGTAGTAAAAGTTCAGCTCCTCGCAAATGCTTTTCTGTACCATAAAAAATGCTTCGATGTTGTGCTGGTAGTGCGTAAGAACGGACCGTTTCGTGATTTGTTCTTTAAAAACACTGTGATCTGTTGTTCGAGGTACTGTTATCTTCACGTAACTATAGGGAGAAAATTTTAGTGACATTCGAATGTCTGTCACATGAACGTCGTATAGTGGTTTCACAGATGTTTGAACTTTAAGAGCAGAATGAGTATTTTTATGTGCTCTTGCTCAGATGTTCTCATGTGTTTAGTTCTACTTTGGCAGTGATCCAGTGCGAGATACACTTATATCTCTGAGTAGTGCATAGATGTAAAAATACCAAAAGTGGGTTCAAGGATGTGCAGCCGTAACATCGTGCATTTTCGTAGTTGAAGTGCGGCGTTACAATCAAATCAGCAAAACAAGCAAACTTCATCTTCTTCAGAGGCAAGTCCAGCTGACTATGTTGTTACAAACCTTTAAACGTGCAACAAAAGCCCGAACACCAAATTTGTTGAGTGACGAATAAAAAAAAGTTTAACGGGGTTTGATTGTAAAGGTTTTGAAAATCCGCAGCCTTAAAATTTTGTCAAAAAAGTTTTGGCGGATCCTTCGACAAAAGTTTTGGGGAAAAGTTTTGTTCCGGCATTGCGGTGTTGACGGCCGCCTGTTATCAGCCGTCAAGTCATTATATTCCTGCTCAGAATTTTGTCGGGAAAGTTAAATCACAGCGGTTCACCGTGAGTGCTGAACCTCGATAAGGATGTGTGCTGTCACTACTCCTCTTTATAGTCTATATCGGTGGTCTTCAACGGGGGCGATTTAATGTGTTAAAGGGGATATTTTGTAATTTACCAGATTTGGGGAGCGATGGGAACAATTTCTGCAGATTAGAGTATACTGAAATTCTGAATTGATTCCAAAAATAAAAACTACATTTTCCACTTGTAACCAAATCATTTGATGGATTTTCGACTCCATGGTTCCTGACAAACATTATGAAACACAATATATATATAGGACTGGTGATTTGATAATCAAACTAACATTGTCCTGTGTGACGCCTTAGTGCACATTATCCTACGCCACAGAGAGTGTAACTGGTTGGCAGCCAAACACTGCCGTTATGACAAATTTCTAGGTTTTCAAACAAAACACAATAGTGGAGAAACTATTGCAATAAGTAGTTGCTAGTTTGTTGACCCACCCCTTGCATGAGCATCGTCAACTAAGGGACATCAAGCAATAACATTTGCAAGCATCTATACATATCAGCACGCGCAGGATTTTGGATATTTCTCGTATACAGTAGTACGCATTAGTTCGTTTTATTTTACTTCCACTGGCTGAAAGCGATCAATACTGGTATACCTATCCGAAAATACCTTGTCGGCAGAACTCCATTTTTGAAAGAGGAAAACTTCACTTTCTTTAAACATACTACATATGGTCCAAGAATCACAAAATTGCTACCACTAAATCATCGCAACGACTATCGCAGCGATCGGGAATATTAATCAAAAGTTGCCATTAAGTTTAACCTAATTATATTTCGCCGTGAACTGTCGCAAATCCCTCCAACTGTAGTTATCATTTGAAAAATTGCCTTTTAGCAAAACTTCATATGATCTTCGACGGAGCATTGCCAAACCATCGTTTCATAGACAAACACGTCATAGTCAGTTATAAATCGACTTCCAAAGCGATAATGAAGCCCAGGACCATCGCCACGGGGGGCATTCCGGGGCAGTGCCCCCCAATTTTTTGTGCCCCACAAATTTTGTTGTTCCCAGAAAGATTTATTTTAAACATATAATAAAAACACAAATCTTTCCCCCCTAAAAATATATTTTGCCGCTCCAAACCTGAAAACCTGGCTACGGGCCTGATGAAGCCTGTGCCATGTTATACTAGCACGGATGGTCAGACTTTTGGATCAAGTGCAGCGAGCTTTTTCCGGACGTTCGGGGAAAGTTAAGTTATTATCACTACTGAAGTTTCCCACGACGTATTTTCCTGAGCAAGGTTTCAGCCAACTACTGCACATGCGTAATAAATACCGCAATCGTCTTGATATGAACAAGACCGAGGGAAACGCCATACGGCTTAGGATGACCAACTTATAACCTGCTATAAAAAAACTTACAGATATAAAGCCAAGGCCAAGGCCAAGGTTTGCAATAGTTGGAACCAACTGTTTTTTTTGAAATGAATAACATTTTTTCTGCAAACGCCATTGAATTCGTTTTGTTTATTTGTTTTTTTGTACTGACTAGATCGACCGTTATTTTCAAAATACAGTAATATTTTGGACAACACTAAAATCATGAGTCGGGGGCGATTTCATAGCAAAGTTCCTGTAGGGGGGCGATTGAACAAAAAAGTTGAAGACCACTGGTCTATATGATATGGATACGCAGTCACAGCCGAGTCGACGAGGTTGTCACTGTTGGAAGTTTGCTTTTGCGGACGAGTTGGTGCTGCTTGCATCCTCTAAACAGAGCCTCCAACATGCACTTGGTCGGTTTTCAGCTGCATACGACCAAACGAGAATGAAAATCAGCGCTGAAAAGACTGAGATATAATGTATGTGCAGAACACCAAGCCAGTGCGCGATTCAGGTAAGCAGCAATACACTGCAGCAGGTTGAGAAGTTCAATTACCTAAGGGTGGTATTCACGAGTGACGGAAGGCAGCACAGGGATATTGATACACGAATTGTAAGGCAAATTTTCCGAGAGCTTTATCACTCCATAGTCACAAAACAGGAACTTTTAAACACCACAAAGCTGTCAGTTTTAAATCGGTCTTTGTTCAGATCCTCAGCTATGGTCATGAATCTTGGGTAATGACCAAAAAGTGCTATCTCATCTACAAGCAGCAGAGATGAGATTTTTCGCTTGACCCTTCGCGACGAAGCGCGCAGCTGTGAAATTCGTAAAGCCCTGAATGTCAATCCATTTCTCCTCCGAATAAAGAAATCTCAGCTACAGTGGTTCGGTCTGAATGCTCTAGAAAAGGTTGGTGAGGCAAGTTCTAATGATTACATCCACATAAAAGTGGTTCAAATGACGACCAAGGACCAGGTGGCGTGATTACCCCTTCCACCTGGCTTGGTCCCGTCTTGATGTGGAGCCAGCGCAACTATTAAGGGTTGCTGAAAACCGTGAGAGATTTCGAGTCTTCCTACCGCCCCCATTGCCCTCCCCAGAGGGAAAGCGGTTGTGAAAATGAATGGAGGAATAAAATTTTCTCAAGTTTCTTCTGAACTACCGACACACAGCGCTTTTGTTTTCTGGAAGAATAAACAGTCTATGGAAGAGGTGTGTCGCTTGCCCGCTATGTTTCTATCATTAGTTGTCTTTGAAATGAAGAAACGCTTTGTGAATATCAGTGAAGAATGAAAAGATGCATTGCGATTTGCAACGTACTGGAATCTCGAAAGTAACGCAGTTTCCTTCATGTGTCTAAACGGTTTGTTTATTCTCGGGAAGAGGGAAGTGGAACTTTTAACTGCTGCCAGTCAGATATATTTAGACTGTTTCAAACCGTCTTTTTCTATCTCATGAGTTGTGATGCAGATCCTATCCACAGTGGTGGATTTAGGGCTAGGGTTAGGCAAAGGAGGCACTTTCCTCGGGCTCTCCCTTTTTGTGAAATGCCGTGGGGCCCCTTCTTAAAATGTCGATTAAAATTTGTATCAATACATGTCGGTTTTCTTGCCAATTCTGCTTCATAGCAAAACTTTAAATTCACTCAGGTTTGTATATATTGTGAGCAATGCAGTTTTTTTAAGGTGTTTTAGGGACCTTAATCGGGTCCTTAGAATTGAAAATTGGGTCCCTAGAAACAAAGAAAATTATCATCGGGTCCCTAGAATCAGAGAAATCGGGTCCCTACAGATCTATACGGGGAACCTAATATTTTCCTTAAAAAAATACCAATGTATTACTTTTTGCAAGGTACAGTTCATTGCAATGGACAGGCAAGTAGTGCTGCCGATTTGATCGTTTTGCAACTATGCCGAGTCGAAAACAAAATCGAAGAAAGAAGAGTTAAGGATAATTGATGCAAAAATAGAAGTATCATGGATAAATATATATTTAGGTGGACGCATGAAAAGAAAGAGCCAAATGAAACTGACTGTAAGATTTGTGCTCACTAATATCTGAACAGTGAAGGTTGATAAGATTGTTGATGATGGGCAGAAAAATGTATCACGCTTTGAAGTAGCATTCTATGATTAGCAGCAGTTCCTAATAACGGTTATTATTGTTGTATGTTTTAGTGCTTTCAAATAGTAAGATTGAAATATGTAGATTATGTAACGTACGTACGCTTCATCTTTGCTGTGATTTTTGAAGTAGCCTAAGTACCCACTTTTGTTAAAAGACCCACTCAAATTGTTTGCCTCTGACCCCCAAATTCCTGGATCCGCCACTGTCTGTGCACTCTCGTGGAAAGCTCTTGAATACAGAATGCATTTGTACAAACGATTTACAAAAGATAGGGTCCACGCATCCGCTATAAGTTCGGCTACTTGTGGGAAAGATTTTGCTTTTCAGTTATGGTATCTTTCGAGTTGTACTGGTGCCTCCGAGGTCACTCACGTACCTATCCAGTTGGACATAAAAAATTTTGCAATTTTGTATCGAAAACAACCAAAAACTCTTACTTATGATTTATTATTTTCGAAGGCCACCATTAACATTTTGTATTACCATTTCTTTCGTTATATCACCTTAACGTGTTTTAGTTGGGAATGTTGTGCATAATTGTTTCTAGGAAGGTATCTAATGACCTTCACTTGACTAGAAATTCAGATATCGCTAAAGGCTAACACCACCTTGTTGAGGTTAAACTGACTTGTTTGGGCGTTGTGAAAATGCACGAACTTGTTTGGGCGTGGTGAAAATGCACGAACTTGTTTGGGCGTTGTGAAAATGCACGGTTCTACTGCCTTGATTTGGTATGACGATAACCTGACTTTTTTCCACTCAATTCAGTTACAGCCGTGAGGAAGAACCTGGAACTTTGCTCCGTGTGACAGAAATAGTCTAAATCTGATGCGGCTTCATGTTAAAACTCACCACACCGCGCATAAAAATGGTGCAATACACATGTTTAGCGCAAGAGTTTCCAGTATCGCCGGGAACCAGTGGGTCACGGCGGCAAAACAATCAAACTTTCACCGCAGAGTCAGTCATGTAGGGCCTGGGGACAGTTAAAGCACAGCTTGATGATTTAGGTCTCCTGTACCTCACGTCTGTCCTGTGTACTGACAGAGTTGTTCGTAATCTACTGTGTTTTTCCTCGTTTGATGAGCATTTTGGCAGAAAAGTGTTGCCTGTGATTGCGGGTTGTCAGTCCCGGTCAGAAGTGCCTGCGAAAGGAAATATACAATTATGGTTCGTCATTCACAACTTGGAAGCTACCCGGCCGCACAGTCGAAATCCGTGGTATATACATGTATATATAAGTGTTTTGGGAGAACGCAGTCAGCCATTCAAAGAAAATCTTTCGTTACGTAGAAATGGCAGATGATGGAATCCTGACCGGTGTTCGGAAATACTTCCATGCACAAAAAGTAACATGTTTTCTTTCACATGAAAGTGCGTCTAAGAAGGATGTCTTACATGCGTACCTAGGTTCCGCATACATCTACAAGGTTGCTTAAAAGTGACCAATTGGTGCCTTTGAGTCCCCTAAGTCCACCTGTTTTAGAAATTTTGTGCAGCCTGCAACTGTTCGCATTCAATGTGTTATTTCGCGACCTCGCGTTTGAAGCAACAGTTCACGCCCTACTGAAGCTTCCTTGTATAGTTGTAGGAACTAACTGACAGCGGTTGTCTCACACGTTTCTTCGTCAGAGGTGGGCACTTTGATGCAAGTGAGTGGCACTTATATCTGGACAGCCCATTCAGTCGTCTTCAAAATAAGGTCAATTGCGAAACTGTGTGATGCTCGTTCTTTAGCCACCTGCATGGTCGGACCGGGGGCAATCGGATCGAAAATCGCGCAGTCGTGTTGGCTTTGTTTTCTAGATGCTGGGAGTGATTTCAAAAATTACTCTGGAAAAAGTCTCCTCGGTGTTGTTCTTCTAAATCAGACAGTAAATTAGATCCTTTTAGGCTTAACGCCTCGAAATAGTGTGCTGATGTTTCGTGCGCATGCAGTTTGATATACTAAAGAGCAAGAGTAATTTCTTTGTGCAACTCTCCACTTTGTGTGTTGGGGTAAACTTCAAGGGATGCTAAAACATGGGGTATGTCAACGGAAACACGCATTGGAAGAAATTAGTAAAGACACCTTTTCCGGTAAGACGTGTTAAAAATGGTTTAGATCAGTCGTTAACATGTGGATCAAGCACACAAAATAAGCTAAAGTTTCGTCACTGAGATTGTGTCACGAAATATGACATCACTAGGACGTATCACATAGCCAAATAAAATCATTCTTGAAAATCGAAAAACCGCACACAACTGTTTCTAACCACACTGTTCAAAGTATTCAAAGAATTCTATTGTTATAAATAAATGTCAGAAATCACGAAAACCAAAGCCAGAAGAGAACCTGCAAGGCCCGCAAGATTTTGTAAGTTGACTCAGCTTGTCATCTCATTTAACAATGGGCGAAATAGCTTTGCGGGCAGATCGGAGAAACGGAACACGCACGCACTGTGTAGTTGCAAGGTTCTTGAGACGAAACGCTTTTCCTTGAGTCAAACGAATTTCTGTTGACTCCAGCATCTTGTGGCATTCGGCCATTATGTTCAGTCGCTCGAGCGTGACGTGACAAGTGGCTTTTGTTCGGTGTATTGCAAGTCGTTTGTCAATCAGACAGCGAACATTCATTCCGCCGCACGTTATCGTGCATCACTTCGGTATTGAGTGGGTTGATGTGCCATGTTTGGCCAAATTTGCAGAGGTTACAGCGCTTTTGCTCGAAGTTCATCTGCATTCGTAATGAAATTGGGAAGCGATTTTCTTTTTCGCCAGGACTCGTCTGCTGGAACGGCTCAGACAAAATAATTTTTGAATGCGATTGGAACCTGTGACAAAGCCACAGCAGTGCCCCCAAGAAATTCTTATTTGTGGAATGACCACTATGAATTTTTTTGTGTCAGGAAACGTCTTCTAATCGAGGCTAATAATCTGCTCCCGTAGTTGGCAAATGTTTGTACAGATCAAGCAAGGTAAACAAAACATTCTTCATTGGTTCCAGTCATGAGGAACATGTTGATGCAGCCAATAAAAAATACATATAAGAGCAATTCAGTTTGAGTAGAAATCGAACTTGCCACAATAGTTAATTCAGAACCTATCGTGATTAATTCTTTCACGAAATCTGTTATAATTCATGTACCTGCATGGCGAATGTTCGCTCGACTACTGCAACGGGTTATAGCAGTTCTTTCCACCTAGTAGGGGTGTCTACGAAGTTAGCGATGCAATCGAGCACAGTTTTTTTGCAAAGTTGCGTTCGCCAAGTTCTGAAACATGTAATCTCCTAGCTTAATGTGTGCTAACCAGTCATTATTGTAAGCTCAGCTTCGCTCGAGGTGGTTTTTCTTTCCTCGTTTTGTTCTACAACAGTACAGTATATCAGCTTGTTCAGCTTCATGCTAACGAACGATGGTGAATGTTTGGTTTTATTTAGAGACCTGTAAACAGCAAGGTATGGGAAAACATCATTGTCATGACATGTTGACGAGTGGATACGGAGAGGTAGCGCGAAATTAAAATTACGTTGGATTGAAAGGCGTAGGTATCGTTTGTGAAGCTGACTGGAAGTAGGCAAATATATGCTGAAATTTTGCGTAGTCATCTTCGCAACTCTTGACGGAACTTGTCCTCATGTACCTGCTTGACGTGAGTCTCTTCATTTTAGTGCTGTATTTCGGTTACTGCGTGCTGCTTTGTAGGACCGCAACACCGGTTGGCGATTTTGAAGTGTCTCTGAATTGGCGCTACAAGTAAGTTTTATACTTACTGTAGGCTTATCTTCCTCACAATCTGACCATGTCAACTATTCGCCTCAATTTTAATTGTTTCTGGAAAAAGGCAAAATCCATGAGAGTTAGTGACGTAAATAGGTCGACAATATGACGAACACTGAGGCAATGGGCTCATCAGAGCGGGACTTTGTAAAAAAGTGTAAGTATCTCCATAAACGTTTTAAGCTAACAAAAATTTTAATGCTGATTCTTTCAGTATTTTTGTGCTAGCGAGCATGGGCGTCGGAAGGGGGATCAGGGGGGGCAAGGTCCCCTGGACTTTGAAATTCTCAGCAAAAAAAAGTTGTTTTCTTAATTTCGAGTGGGAAAATCAAACTTAACTTCTTTTGGCCCCCCTTAGAAAATTTAGGAAAAGTCCGTTGTGCCCCCCCCCTGGAAATAATCCTTCGGATGCCCATGCTAGCGAGTCTTTAAAGTTATTTGTCAAAAAGATTTTAAGACAAAATTTTTTTAACAAATATCATCAACAACAATGACTTCTTTAAGCGTGATGAGGAAAGCTACATGACATGCAATATTCAAGTTGCGAAGTGGGGTTTCTACGACTTCACTTGTGTCGCTGGTTCAGGGGAAAATTTAACCGGTTTTAAAAACTCGTATGAGGCGATATTGCCCACTGTGAAACCAATATACTAAAGCAACAAACTGTGAGAAAAATCGGCCCTGGCAAATGTTCACTTGGCATAGCTTACTTCACCCAGCTAAGGCCACCGCACATAGTTGACTGAAGTGACGTACACACGTGGCTTTGTCTATCACTGGGAGAAGGGTTTTTGATATTTTCGGACACATATTGTTGCATGAATTCTATGGCTCAATTTTATTTCAGGCTGAACCTACGTTTCAGAATTTTTTGCGATGCAGTTGTTCAGCACCTTAGTTTATCGAAGCGGGTATTTCCCGACGTCTTTATTTGTCGCTTGTCGTTGGCAATCCTAAAATTCTAAATGTCTTGGTATTGCTGTCAAGAAAAGTTTTTTTTGCAACGGAGAATAAGTGTTTGCTTATCCGATTTCGTAATCAGTACACGGATGGTGCACATGACAAACTAAATGTAATCCACTTTCGAACGTCCTCCATCATGCATATCTCTAATTCTGCACATAGCAAACCAGAGCGAATTGCTTTACAGCCAGAAAGCAGTTAATCTTAGTCGACATTTTCTGCAACCCCCGGCACGTACTACATGTTTGAATAGGTGGGGCCGACGAAAACCTTCGCAGCATCAAAGATCCGTCTTTGCGCTGCCTCAGCAGTGCGGCCAATAAAGATAACCGCTGCGCGTTTGTTCGTGCTGCGTTTATGGTTTGCGATGATAGCCGATAATGTTCCTGCAAATGTGAACGTTGCGCTTCCTCTGCGATTTCTGTTCTCACACTAAATTTTGCGCTACGTAAATGAACGCCACACAGTTAAGATTCACTCGTTCCTCGAACAACAATGGAGACGTTCAGTTTTCCGTTTGATCTTAACGACACAAGGGATGGTGGTGCCGCGCGGAAAAGACGAAAGGTCTCTTGTACGGCAAGCCGCTATGCGTAGCTATGCAACGTTTGTACTGTATTTGCTGCTGGTCGGCCGTGGTCGACCAACACCTGCTGGCAGAGGTTCACCAACCGCTGTTCTTTTTCAAACTCCCGTAGAGTGTAAAGGCTAATACGACTTGATTGAAAATATGTAACGAGACCGCCCGCTCACAGTTCTTTTCTCGAAAGTTCACGCAGCAATGAACTATGTCGTTTCAAAAGAAAAGATATGGAACGTTGCACTTAAAAACCTAGCTCGTGCGTTGTTGGACAAATGTCCGACGAGCGTGAAGTGCGCGCACTTTTTGATCTCTCCACAGCACACCATCTCCATGACGGATCAATGCTCGTTCTGACAAGATTTGTGGCGTGCACTTTAGGCGAACTTTTTCCTGATATATAGATAGGTCTGATGGCCGGGAAACACTGCATTTTGCGTCCTTGAAGCTTAAATAGCGGCTCGGGTGGTGGCAAACCGTCTTACGGAAATTTGTTTAAATCAAGGACCTCTGCATTCTTTACAATCTGCTTGTGAATAACCATTAGAGATTATTTAGTTCAGGTGATCTCGCCCAGAGGCATGATTTCGCGAACCAGGCTCGCCTTTTTTAACGCCACTTGACTGCGCGAAGCTTGGAGTTTCTTGTGGCGGGAGATTTTGGAAGAGTAGTCTCAGCAAAACTGAAAATTGTGGGAACGTTTGACTGGCAGTGGAAATTTTGTTTCTTAACTGCTGGTGAGCGTCTGGATCGACGTAAAGGCCTGTGGATTTTTTGGTAGAATATATCGATTTACGCTCCAACTCCATTCAAGAAGTTCAAGAGTTCAAACAGTGTCGTCAAAGCATTGTTAACATCGTGTTCGGAAACATTAGCCCCCGTTAAAAAACGAGCCGGTTTCGTCGATTCTGCTGTCGCCAGATCTTTCACTTGCATTTCGATTCCCTGATGGAGAAGAGATTGCTTACTGCGATCGCTTATTTTCCTATTTTGACAAAAAAAAAGAAAAAACAAAACAAAATGACATGTGGGCTGAGATTTGAAAACAACATGACAGCGTCGGTGTGTGCTTGCGTTTTGCTACGCTTTGATTAACTCCAGTTATGTAGTTGACCTTAACAAAACACAAAACATCCGCGAATTTTTAGTGTGGGCAAAACGAGTTGACAAATATCTCCCGCTCAAAATCAAGGTTAATACTAGGTTGGTTTGGTCTGGGTGTCGAAGCGAGCAAGTTTGTTTCGTCGTCGACGCAACAACAACCTGTTACAGTTATTCGGTAAAAATGTAGTTTGACAGGTCCAGTTATATTGATGGCCATCACGTCTGTCGGTCTTATTTTTTTCTACATGAATGGCATCCTGTGTAGCTTTTTTCAGACAGTTTGCAGTTAAATGTTGCCGGTGCAATTGTAATTGCCTCACTGTTTGCTTCTTACAGGTTGTGTTATTTGTTCTGAAGGCTGAACCGCGAACAGACTCGTGTGCCACACTATCTTCACCGCTGTACTAGACAACAGAGCAATCAACCAAAGTATATCTTTGCTACACGACGTAAGAGATGAAAAAGCTGGCAGCAATTGCATGTATTGTGTACAGGCCCTTACCGAAACCTCCTACAAAGGCTTGTTGCAAGGAAGACAAAGTCTTTCGAAGCATAGCTGCAAGGGAGCGCAAGCATTTGGGAAATAATTTGCTAATTTTCGTCCTATTTTCTAGCGAGTTTGCCCAAATCTTAAAATTCTGAGAAGGGTTTTGAGCACTTTAGAAAGCTTCAGAAAACGTTTCAATTTATAAATTCGTTAAACAGCAAAATAGTAACGGCGAAGAATGAGCGCCAAACTTTATCCATGGGTGGTGTTCTCGAGACGGATTCGAGCAATGTAAGCCTTTACATTCACTATCGGAAGGAAAGATTTCAGGTTCAAAGAATTTGGTATTATGCGCCGGGCACTGTTCGGTATGCGTACGTCGTAGTACCAAGAAATACCGATATCAATTTCTTTGAGTTTTACAATCCCCACCTCTGAAACGTAAAACCAAAACGCTGGTAACTGTTGACTAAGTCCACAAACACTCAGAAGAAACGCAATGTGCGTGAGAACATCTAATAAACGCAGTCAGGCGAAAATGTGGAATGTAACGTCCAAGACACGCAGTTTACGATTGTATTTCTTCGTCACCAAGCGACGAAATAATTACAGCCTGCTAACGAGCACACAACGGGAACGATACAATCTGGTGGAATGAACCAGTGCTGCCACAGGCTTCTCGGCCAGTGTTGCCTGTCTGTTATGAAGAAAAAACCCAGAGTTTACCTTGAGAAAACCCCAGAAAATAATAGAAAAACCCCAGACATACAAAATGTTTAAAAAAAGTCAAAACCAAACTTCAAAAGCACGTTACCAGTACTTCATACTTCCACATAAAAATTAAGGTAATATGCATTATTTACATCATATTTTTAAAAAGTTCAACTCTATTTTTAAACATACTGACAATCGCAATTTACAAGTATGCTAGCAGCAAATCAAATGTATGAAGTAACATAAAAAAAGCTAGTTAGATCTTTTCTAAAAACACGTTTGATGTTTTCTTTTACTTTCACTTAAATGCACAAATTAAACATGTACATGATAAAATTGAAGGTCTTGCAGTTTTCTTTTCACCCTAACCATTGCATTAATTGCAATATTTGACTACAAATATAACATTCAAAATTTTACATTCATACCACATTCAATGCGCCCGTAAAACAATGGAGATCTCAACCACATCATCTTCAAAACCAAAACAGGGTTCCAAAATCATGCACAAGCAGCCCTTGACATATCAGAGATAGAATGCTGACCTATGCCTAGTTAGTGCTTAATCTGTAAACCATTATATTTCAAACAATGTGGTTAAGCCCAGCCCTACTACTCATCTGTACTGGCTACTGATGACTCTGCACATATTACGCCTGTGGAAGAAACTACTGTAGGCCTATTCTTTAATCGAATGGAAAATACAGTAATACAACTTACATTTCTAAAATTTGACCAGAGTCAAAAACCCTAGAACCCCAGATAAAACAGAAAAACCCCAGATCTAGTGAAAAGAAACAAACAGTGGCAACACTGTTCTCGGCAAAAATCGCTAGATTCACAAAAAAATTCACTTGATCTGAAAAAAATCACTAGATTAAAAATTTTTGCGTCGAAATTAGCAGTTTTGCTTGAAATGATGTATTTATTTACTTTATTGCCCAAACGCCTTTACATCATTTGCATGTTTGCTAAAATAGATCATGTTGAAGCCTGGAAAAGCTCATCATACTAACAATAATCTTCAAGCTTTTCTCAAGAGCTGAAAATGACACCACTCGCGACTCGCGAGTATTTAGAGGAATCAACCTAACAGGTAATTATTTCCTCTGCAGTGTTCCTGCTAAGAGATGAAGCCACTGTCATAGCCAATATTGTAGCAATGAACACCAAACTGCACGGAGGTGCAAACAATGAGAAACTCAAATTAGAAACACTTGTTTGTTCTGTTGGTGCAAATCTTCAAGCAATAATTTCACATAATCAATTGTTTGCGGATAAAAAAGGCTGAAAATCTTTGAAAAAGGGCTGAAAAGTTGAAAAGTTAGAAAAAAGACAATCGATTTTCTTCAAATTCATATTTGAAAAAAATCACTAGATTGCAGTGAAAAATCACTAGATCACTAGATGAGCCTAAAAACCACTAGATCTAGTGAAAAATCACTAGACGTGGCACCAGTGGAATGAACAAAGCGATCGAAATTTCGAAACGACTGGCCCGCGCTCTTGGTTGAGCTCAGCAGTAAAAGGCATTGTTTCGTATAGTTACATTTCTTCTAGACGCCTCGCTTTCGTTGTGACGCAACAATGCAAAGTTTTCAGACAGCATCGAAGCGTTGCATTATATTCTTGGAACTGCGACCATGTACACGGATAAGGCCAAGTGGCGTGGTGTTCTCCGAACACATATCGGGCTTGTTCCCGACGCCCAACAAATTTAATCAGAGAGAGGCCCAATGCTTTTCATGGTAGGAACGAAAAAATACGCATATTCTTCAGCTTTTTCCACGTGTAGCCAATCGGCCTCAACAGGGTAAATGTACTCGTATCTACGTACCCTGGAACACTTGCGAATAGGACGTAAAATGTTGCTTAAAACATTTCAAAAACTCGTTTGTTATTTGAGTACATACTTACAATTGTCGTAGCATCAAATAAGTAAGCAGTTGTTTGTATGACTGAAGCTCCTGTGTTGTTTGCTGAAAACAGGTGATAAGGAAAATTGCAAAAATACAGGTGCTGCCTTTCTTCACCCGAAATAATGTCTCCCATAGCTTCGATGGAAAATTTTGTTGTAGCGTTGTTGATATATGAGGGTTCGTGAAATGGGATAAAAGGTGGCTGTAAAGTTTTGAACATTCAACTCGTGTTGCCAGTTGCTCAAACTAAAGGAAACCTCGTTGAAACTGTAGAAGTTGCGTTTGTCATTCAGTGTTTGCAGTTCACTCTGTCTCTGTCGTCATAATAGATGTATCAAAAAGAAATACCGGTCAGTGTGATTGATGCCTAGGCCTTGGAACATTGACTTGTGTCAATGTTTCTTATGGTCTCTGACGTAGATGTGCACGTAGGTAACTACTGACAAATCAATAACAATCGGTCGCTATTCGTCATCTGCAAGCAAATATGTCTACAGCAAAACTTATTGACTTTTTACAGCGCACATTCATGTATCCATATTGGCCATGGCTGAGACTACTGCTGCCACTGCAGTTTTATCACGAGACGACGATGTTTTCTGCACGTTAATGCAACTTAAACTTTTTCCGTGTTTCGCTTCCGGATTGCACATGTGGATTTTGTTTGTTTTTCTTTATCTTCTTCTGCTACGTTACACTGGCAAGCTGAAAAACAGTGTCAGTGATGCGATAAGCACACAAAGCAAACCGCTTGCCACAGAAATTTACTTTGTTAAGAACAAACCTTGGCGCTCAGTTTTCGGTATGAAACGCTTAGATTTCAGCAGTTTTGGTTCGTTGTTCATCAAACCACCCTTAAAAAATAGCCGCATTCTACTCTCCTAGTTACTGCGAATTCCGTACCAACTCGTAAGAAGTTCATATTACAAGTGTGTTACTAGAGCTTTGCAATCACTTTATTTCAGCGTGTCTCAGCTATTTTGACATGTCTGACGAGTTATGACTTCGACTTCTTCCCGCTATTTGAACGTCAAAGCCACTTTTGTGATTGGTGAACTTGAGCCGCGGTGCGCTTTGACCGCTGATTCTTATTTTAGCCATGTTCATATGCTTTAGATCGCTCTGAAAGAACACAGTATGCGGGTTCGCAGCGTCGTCCAAGCAACCAGCAAACCCACACACGCCGACATCATTACCTCTTCCGCTGCCATTCTCGGGTAGGTAGGCGGGCCGCGTGTCCATCTTTCATGGTGGTAACGAAATACGAGAGGCGTCGAATGATTGATAACGCATGGAGAAAGGCATCTGCGAACTTGAACTGCGGCTGTGGTCTGTGTGGTGAGTTTTGTGTACTAAAACCGTGCACAACTGAAGTTGAAGCCCATCATTTCCTTAAACGTTGGGTAGAACCAGTTCATGCCGAGCTGCATTTGATCTGCAAAAGTATCATACGTTAAAATTACGCTCTTGACTCTGGTTTGCTTCAGGAAAGAACACCGCGCAACGAATATAAGAACAAAAATTAATTTGTTAAACAAACGTGGAAAGCATGAACGTTTCGAATCTAGCAGTAAAAGCATAGGCCGATGAGACATCGGAAAGGTATAAAAGTGAAAAAAACTTGGTAGGGAAGTTGGTGGAAACGGTATTTGAAAGTGTAGTCCGTATTTGCGTGCGGTCTGCAGTCATGAGTTTGGTCAATGCTTGTGCTTGCAGCGTGTTCTTTTGCCAACGAAATTCGGTTGGAGTGCCTTGTTGTAATCACAAACGTATTCAAGATTATGCATTTGGTAAGTGGATAAAAAGAGAAAAACAAACTGTTTCTCGGTGGTCGTTTTATAGTGCAAGAGTTCGCATGCAGTTGTCTTCCGCTACATATATCGCATCCTGAAGGAACAGAGCCACAGTTAACGCAAGCTTGAGTGCCGAATAGATATTTGCAAAATGCCCGTTGTACGATTGTGGAACGAATGTGCAGCAACTTGAATGGACCAGAATCAGTTCAGCAATGCAAAGACCAGCAATTGTGGTTCAGATTCGTTTGAAAGCGTGTTGCTGTACTGAAATCAATTTAAAGTTAAAACCAAGACGTTGAATAATCTGGCTCACAATGAACTTACACCGCCCGCGGGATTGTCAAGTTTGAGAATAACTTAACTGTTCATACATTAATACTCTAGTTCAGGGGTCTCCAAACTTTTTGTCCGAGGGTCACATGAGGTAATACAGAACATGTCGAGGGCCGGACATCTTACGTAATGTGGCTGTTTCGGGATATGTTATATTCTGCCAACTCAACGAATTTTTCATAATTATATTTTTTTCATCATTGGTGAAACGGTTTCGCGGACCGCATTTGGCCCGCGGGCCGTAGTTTGGAGACCCTGCTCTAGTTCAACAGCACGCATTGGTGCACATTGCTACAAGAATGCGGTACAGTTAACGAAGCCCATCTGTGACGATGTCGATGAAGTATTTAGATCAGGGGTTCCCAACCTGTGGTTCGCACAGGTTTGTTGACAATACTGGATGCCCAAGTGGTAACGAGATCGTAAAAAGGTTGGAAACCCCTGATTTTGGTGGACTCGTTTTTTGCCTCGCTTTGCTGACCTTTTAGTGCGCATTGCACTTCCATATTTTCATACACAGTGTTTTGCAGTTCAAGCAATGTAACTGCAGTCTTCCGAGATGCTGAGCAACCAAACTTCTCAGGTCTCGACGGCATTAAAAGTGTTTGCTCAGCGCATTGGCAGTGTAGGTACAGCGAACTGCGCCACATTCACAAGAAAACGACACCAAACGATTTGCATTAATTGATGTTTGCAAGATGTATTTCAAGGCGGTAACTGCTTTACTGAGCTCGGTCTCCACAGAAGCGACGTCATCTTTCACCCAGACTTAGAATTGCGTGACGTGAATGCGTAAAGGCCTACCAGCCTTCACGCCCTTGTTAGTGTTTTGTGCGAGTTAAAGTGTTGTTTGCTGAGCAAATATGTTTTTGAAAAGAAGGTTCGCTTGCACTAAAAATCAGCAACAGCACAGCAAGGTGGAAAATGTTTGTACTCCACCATCATTAATCCCACGTAAAACCGACGAAGACAGCCTTCATTGTTTCTTTAATATGACACCTGGTATGGGACAACAAAAGCGAAAACTTTCCAAGAAGATTTTTTGCTAAGAAAGGGGTTAGAGATGAGTTTAATTTAAAAGTTTTGTTAACACCATCACTAAAGTGGAACTAATTCACCTAGTTGTATATTTCTTTAAATTTTTTGAAAAGTTTAACATTAGCATCGATGCATTTAGATTAGACAAGTATAGCGTTCTTAGAAATATTAATCGAAGCATCATAAATGAAATTTTAATTTAATAAAAACATTACAACATCGATCTATTTGGAGTACTGCATCTACAAAAATACACTAGCACAGAAAGTGGAAATGTTGAACAGAGTGTTTTGAAGAACAAATGCAAATTTCTGGTTGGAGTGGAGAACGCAATGAACGGAGCCAGAGTCTTATCGTGACATTCCTTGTTTATGACTTGCATTCACGCTGACGAACCTTAGTCCCGACCTCAATCTCCTACATGTGACGCCCCGGCACGTCATCGCAAACGCGGCTGTCAATGTCTTGCCTGTCATGTGGATGCACAGGGTGGAAATGACAAATAGTTTTCACCTGAAGTGAGAGAATTTGCTTTGAATTAGCCCGTGGTTCCACTCTCCGCGGACGCAGGCTGATGTTTCGTCGGTTTCATTGCCTACTGATCGACAGCGCGGTTAGTGCATGTCGTTCTGTGCTGCTGGAATCACAACTGCCGTGGCGGAAGTTTAATTGGCACGCAGTGAAAATCGTGTTTGCGTTTAAACCACAGTTGTTACGGCATTAATGGCGAAATTATTAAATCATTTTGTGAGGTCGGGAGTCGTGGCCTAGGTAACTCCGACATCTTGCCTTGTCCACGTGGTGTGGGCGGTTGACGTGACCGAAAGCGCAAAATCAGCCAGCTCGCGGCGATTCCAACTTGGCTGCGATATGCACACCCGTGTATATGGCCTCATTCAGGCCGCGCGCTAAGTTGATTACACGCGCAGCTGGGCGAAATCTGAATGCAACCACAAAACACACAAGGCTTTTGTGAAACCACCGTTTGCCCGCTTGGCTCATCGTCAGTTAGCACTACATGCCGCGCAGAAAGAAAACAGTTTCCAGCAGCATTGTCGTTCTTGAAAATTTTGTGCTGTGGAGTGCATTCAGCTCCTGTAACTACAGAAGAAGGAAAGCATCTGTGAAGGTGTACCATACTGACAGAATGATTAGGCTAGAATATTGCCAACGTTACTACAGTAGTAATTTTCCCCAAGTGATTGGTAGAAATTTCGTAAGAAAGTTCTGGCAACGCTTGCAAACATTGCGCAACACAGACTTGGTCTATTAACTTACACTTTTCAATATCTAAAACAGAAAACGTGGAAATGCACACGCTACTGTTAGTGTGATCGCGTGAAATTTTAAAATAAGTTCTTTTGCTGAACCAGTCTAGATTGGTGTCATTGTATTCTTCACATGAAAAAGCAGTGTGACGATCTGATTAGGAAAGACGTTGCTTATTGACATTCGAGCAATTTACGTTTCACCTCAAATTTCTATGAAGCAGCGGCAGTTAGTGTCAAACTTTAAAGCCTGTGGTAAAAACTTGCAGTTGTGCTCATTTAACGTGTCTGGAAACGTGGTCAGTGCTAACAATGAGTGTAAATTGTAAACAAACGTAAAACTTATTTTTCAGGTTCAATATAGTTTAAATTGTTTTGCCATTAACTGTTGCGTGATTTTTGGATTACACTGTTTGTGAACTGCGTACAGTCGGATCTCAGCACGTCAGGTTAAAGGTTTCTTCGATTGGCCTTGAACCGGCATTACGAATCCGGTCGAGATCATTGCGCAACATCGCTACCGAAACGGCGACATCGTGCACGCATCGTCATTTGGTGGAGGCAATCACACTAAACTAGACACACAAGCCTAGGTAGATACCGCGATATACATTCAGATATAAATCAAAGAAAAACGCCATTCCGAAGGTCTTGTGCGTGATTTAAGTTGTACCGTAACGATTCAGTTTTCAAACACTGATTGTTTTGGCGCTCCTTCGCTTGGACTGGTTAAGCTAAGAGTTGCTTTTTGCCAAAAATAGAATTTTCTGCATTAACACGCTGATGTATGGTCAGGCTTCACTGAACAACAAGCTAGCTTTTTTATTTTTGTGCAGCCCTACCTGAAAACAACTAAAGGCTAGGTTTGCTGTAAGATTTCGAAGAAGAGACCGGCTGGCCTCAGCTTTCATAACTTTGCGATGATTCGACTTACACATGTTTGTATTCCAGCTCCAGCAATTAGTCCCCGAAAATGTGACGTAATCGAATCAATCAGCAAACTGCCTTTAAAAGGAAATCGATTTCGCTTAACTACACGTATCCTCTGCCCCATTCAAATAGAATTGTACGTGTTGATTTTAACGTACCGCTCGTACGTCGATACTACATTACCTATTTAAAGAATAGTTACTGCCTGAAAAGAATGAAAATTCAGTTTGAGATGGCTTAAAACCTGTCAGCATTTGCCTATAGGTCATAAATCAAACAAAAATGTGTCTAATTATAATTATAATTGTTTCAACTCGTCATTACCGTAATATTTTGAGCTTTGGTTTTAGCACTGTTTTTATTTGGAAATTGGCACGCCTAATGTCATATTGACTGAAGGGGATCTTGGTCTGAAGAGCTCACTTAACAGAAAAAGGGTTGTAATTGCTGATATTCAAACTCCGTGCTATCTGTTTTGTGCGTAATATTTCAACGAATAATGGTTCTTTAGTAGTATTTTTTCAATGGCAAACGTGTTGCTATCCCGTTGACACTTTGAATTCAAAGTAGCGAATTAAGCTTGTACCAAACTTGAACTTGATCTCTTGGCCCCTTCCGATTCAGCAAACAGAAGCAGTGCTATTTAAGACAAGTAACAAGACAAAAGTGTTTTGTAACTTTAACCCTTACTGATAAAATTAAAACACACATAAAGCTAGATTCTGCACTACCCGCGCAGAAGATACTTTCCTTAAACACTTGTATAGATTTTATTTGTGAATCTGTTTTTTGAGAGGGAGGTAATGCAAACCTTGTTGTGTCATTTCGTGAAACTGAGATTTACTGCGGGCAACAGCACATTTTCTACCTTTTCTGTGTGCATAGTGTTCAAACATCCGCCAGGCGGATGCAAAACAGTTTCGAAGCAATTTTTGACAATTGTCGCTTCGCTATTGACGTAGCGTCGTGCCTTGTAGACCCGTTGTTTGTTTTGGACTTCGCGTCAAACGTTTGGTCTGATAAATTACGTAGCAGCGTAGACATCAGCTTTTGTTCTAGAGAGGGTAAAAACTTACCGTGAGTCTTTGGACGACTGACTTACGACTTTTAACATTGCGATGTTAAACCAGCCAAAGCGTAATAAGTGCGTCTACGCAGGTATTCTTGTCTTATTTCATAGCAACCTTGTGAGTCTTCTAGCCAACAATTACCGCCCGTCTGCTTTGGGCTGTGACTCCACTTGAAAAATGCGAGACGTCTCGCACCGGAAAACTGTACTTGAACTGCCAGCGTGTCGAGACGGTGCTCGCATCTTAGCCCAAAGTGAGAGTAAACTGTTGAGTCGGGCAGTTGTCCGTAGCGTCTCTTTTGGTTGAAAACCGAGCAGTTAGAATGTGAGGCTTGCTGAAATTAAAGTTAGATCTGATTTTATAACTCAGCGTGGACGAACTCATCTTTCTAGTGATCGCCGGCTGTGGGCACTTGTAGCTTGATCAGCGCCGACCGCAGGAATCGATCCAACGATTCCACGCAAGGCATTCCATAATAAGACCCGTATTAAATTGAGTTAAAAATTTTGGGGAAAAACTTGGATTTGGTTTATTCTGAGGTCTAGCTTATGATGCTTTTACTGGACGTGATTGTAGCTAGTGCAATTGCGCCTAAGACAAAACGCTTCAGCAAGGCCTACAGGTTGCGGCGTTATTACAAGTTGCCGCATGATACAGCTAAGCAACCTTAAAAAATTGAGTAAACGCATCAACGCGATGAAAATTTCATTCCAGTCAACAAACATCTTCAATAGTCCTGGAGAAAGCTGTTGAGCTTTGGTAGTAAGAACCAAAAGTGTAACAGCAACTTAATTGCGTGGCTGCTGGATATTTGCTATCACTAAATAGCACGCATTGTGCTACGCTTGATCCAGATCTGCAAAGATGAGGCGGATAGTGTGGATTATTGTTTTGATCCGAATGTGCAGCTTGGCTCAAGCCCAAACCCACCACCGGACTGCAACCGATCAGATGGTACGTTTGGACCTATTGTATCTGTTGTGAAAATATTTTCGCCAACTTATGCTGAAGTCCTAGCTGATAAACTACGTTTTGTAAAATATAACATTGCTCCGAATGATCTAGCTTTAGCAGTTCATTCCATGGGATTGTAGTTGAGGTGTAAAAAAGTAGAGGCACAAGATTGCTGGACGTAATAATCTTTTAAATTGTTATTTTTTGTGTCCTACATTTCAGCACAACAGTTTTCAGTTCTCTGGATCTTCGCTCAGTCTTCGCTTGACTGTGAGGCTACATAAGCGTACTTTGAAGCGTAAAGACTGGCAGTAGAATAAAGCTGTAAAGAGCTTCACATGAGTTGCGTTTAGCGTCCAGTGAAAATTTGATGGCTTGACATACCTCGAATCGAGGCCTGCATAGATATTCCGTACCTGGCAAGCTCGCGAAATGGCTATTTAAAAAGTTGTGGTTTTTCATGTGCGCATATTAACTTCGTTTCCACGACGTGGGCAACGCTGGAGGCATGAACGAATTACGATAAACCACGCTTTCATACTTAAAGCGCGTCAGCTAAGCTATAATTCGGCCTCTGGCCCACCAGCATCAAAGACCCCTCCCAACTTTTAACTCACGTGGAAACCTTACGGCTCAATAAAAACGCGGAGCGCATCCAGGATGGATACATGTGGAAGCAGCTGAACAAAATTAAGTGCACTTGGCTCGGCTGACTATGGGGCGAGGTAATAATCGCTTGGCCACCACGATGCGGCTCTGGTAACTGGTGCTAATACACTACAAGACTCCATGCTGGGCAAAAATGTTTCGGTCAGTTGCAGGCCCTGAAACGGAGCGCTGTGCATCGGCAAGTGCGAACGCTCAGGGTTGCCAACCCTTCTTGCAACAAATATACCAAATCTAGTCCAAACATATACCACATGTTGACAAAAATTTTCTGTAAAAAAAAAAAATTAAAATGTTATGCTGCCTTTCGCACGCATTTTTACTACTGTACTTCATTAAAGTGTTAGATTATCAGAAGTTGCTGTTTCAGCAGTGGTAACATATTGAAGCTGCAAGCTCGATTTCGACTTCAACTTCAGCAATGATAGATTTGTTAAGCACTGAAAATTCAACACCTGCGACAAGCTTCAATTGCATTGTCATCTCTTCTGGTTAACCAACCGTATTACTGAGCGGTATTGCCTAATGGCTGCTTTGCGGTTTGCAACATTTTTGCACAGTTTGCAGAAGGGATACACACCACCAGCAGAATTCAGCTTTTCAAGCCATGAAAATATTACCAGGCAATAGCCACTCTACTCTAAATCTTCTGCCACGTTCATAGGCAGCTTTACAACTTTCGGATTCCATTGGCTGACTAAAATCGCGTACCTAGAGCCTTGCTGCGTTTTTCTCACAACTTCCCCAGCTTTCTCACGGTATCGTTTCCCTTGCCCAAAGTGCACGCTTACTCTCATGTAAAGCAAATTCACCAGGCCTTTACTATATAGCTTCAGCACAACTGTCGACTGTGGTTTCTCTGCGTGCGCTTTGCAATATAACAAAGTATTTGGTTAAAAGAATCAACCAAATCTTCCTGCAAAAATATGCCAAACTTTTCATATATGTACCAGGTTTTTTGAGGTGTTGTAGGGACCCGATTCGGATCCCTAGAATTGAAAATCGGGTCCCTAGAATCAGAGAAAATTATTATCGGGTCCCTGAAATCAGAGAAAATTGGGTCCCTAGAATCAGAGAAATCGGGTCTCTACAGGTCCATACCGGGTATCTAACATTTTCCTTAAAAAAACAGCATATACCAAATCGTAAATTTATTACCAACCACTTTGAAAATATACCAATTTTAAAAAATTTGGTACATACTGTATATATACCAGTTGGCAACGCCGCGAACGCTACAACCGCAGTGAACGATTGGACAAATTGAAAAAATGCTTCTTGGCAAGATCCGACTTGTTGCTGTTTTCAGGACTGGGTTTTTAAAGACAAGTGTATGAAAACCTTGTCCTCTACTATTATGAAACGGGCGCTTCTTCAAAACCACGTCAACCTTAACCTTCACTTTTGCGCTTGTTTGAACATGCGGTTTGCTTGGGGCTTCTGAGCAGTTTTTTGTTACACGAATGGCGGGACACATAAAAACACTGTTCCACTAAATTTAAAGCAAAGCATGAAGAAATCAAATATCTTTGAACAGTGGTGTAGGAGCCGGGGTAGCATGGGTGCAAGCGCACCCCCAAAAGTTTTGATTTGTTGAAAATCTGGGCAAAATTTCTGAAAATCCAGGCAAAAATGGCGCCCAACGTTGTTTGACTTGAAAAAATGGCGCCCAGCGTTTGCCAAAAAACAAAAGAAGACCTTATTTTGAAGATCACACCAAACATAGGTCTTCATGATCTTTCTGGGATAAAACTTTCAGGCAAAAGAAATTTGTCTAAAATCCTGCGCACCGCCAAAAATTTGCTTGCTCCTACACCTATGTCTTTGAAACAAGTTGGATCTTGAAAATAATGATCTGAAGCGCTACTATTGCTAAACATGGTACGTGCTATCTGGATCCATTCGCACTGCAGGAGTGGGACTCCACATTACATGTCAGACCAGGTCTGTGGAGCACAAGCAATTTTGGATGATTGGAGCCGGAGAAGGAGGCAAACGCTTTTGCATGGTGGGGCCTGATCCGGAACTGGAGCCTGATATTTGGGTTCCGGTTCCACAGCGCTAGCTTGTAGGGCAAGCATGTTCTACAAACAATACACTATTTTTCAGTTTTTAATGGACCAAATCATTCTGGTGCCGGACTCAAACACGTCTAGATGTTGGGGCCGGTCCCGGAGTTGGAGCCAAAAAGCTTGGTCTACAGCCCTGTGTAAGACTGCTAGAAGTCGAGTTTAGCTTCACAACCCATGCTCAGGCAATTCGGTCGAGGATTATTATCGCACTGATTAGCAATGAAAATTATGAACGTCTATTGTAAACGTAAGGTTAAGCTGGGCCTAGATTAGGAAATTGGCGCTGTGTTTCGTAGAATTGTCCGCAAGTTGACATGGATAAGCCACAATCCATGATGGATTGTGTGGCGTGGAGCTGTTTTTTTATTTGCGATTGGGGAGGACGCTTTGACGTTGATTTACCTGAATGTGTTCACATTTCTTTTCAGTTGCTTGGTCTGTGGGTAAGTGAATCCTGATACGTGAAAGTACCGATCGTGAAACATTTCTGACCTACTCTTCGTATAAATGCTGTTTTGATCTAGTAGCAACGCAATTGTGATGTCCGCTACATTCACGTTCATGTGTATTTACTTAGTTTGTGAAAACATTATGGGTGGGAATTTTTTTGTTTGAGGTTGGTACGCGTGTGCCAAACTTAGGTTGGAATTCAGATGTATTTGGCGTTTTTATAGAATTTGGTAGTCCTTAAATGGTACAGGATTTTTTACCTGTCACTTTCATGCTCTGTAGTGTGAAGTTTTCAATACATTGTCTGTGTTAAACAGAATGTGCTTCGTCAAGCAGGACTTTTGATGTGTGAAGAACTGCGATTTTCTAAAGTCTCATCATGATTTTACTCGTACCTTTTTCTGTCGTAACAGTTGCTTCAAAAATAAGTTGAAATATGTGTCTCCATCAAACCCATGCTAAAGATCTTCCAAAATATGTTTGGAGTGGAGCATGGACCAGAGGTTGCGGGAAGTACAAATGAAAAAAAGTTAATCAACTCAATTAATGTGTAAGCACACAGTAAACATCCCCAGAGAAACAAACGACCCTGACCTGAAAAACAAACATTTGCAGTCAAACTACTCGAACAAACCTGCAGTTGCTCTTTGATACGAACCGCACTTCGCATTCTTAAAGGAAACTTACTACCAAAATCTTTCCGTTATAAAATGTGAAAACAAAGTACTTGTTCAGGCAAATGCAAACCTTTTTTCTTCGGACTAGACCAGGCTCTTTCGTGGTTTCGCAGGCGTCGTTGTTTATAAACGTTAACGAAAAGATGGATGCAAAACACCCCCCTTACACTTGAGTTAACACTTGGTTTTTGTTAGCGGCTGACCTTGATGGCAGTAGCAATATTAACCAAACGAAAAATGCACACATTGCTTTATCCGTGAAGTAGTTTTGCATGAGTGTTCTTGTACGTAAATGTTTGTTTTGAAGTGCAAGGCTTGATTTATCAAAACAGTTGGAAAGAAAGCATTGTGTTCTCCAGGCGCATTATCGTCGCTTCTCCCTGCCGGCCGCAAGAGCGCCACCGAGCGCTTGGGGTAATTGGGGTCCGTGGTCTCAGTGCAGCCGGTCCTGTGGAGGCGGAGTCAGGGTCCAGCGAAGATACTGCCAAATTAGCAGATCTTCGATCAGGTACTTCGACTGTCGCTAGCAGTCTTTTCTAGAGAGCATTTACTAAGTGTTGTTTATGATGTAACAATGTGTTTTGCGCCCCAAGCTGTTTGGGTGGTCAAGGTTTGCTTACAAATCTACCTTAGTGATTGAATTATAAGCTCACTGCAACGGAATACTGTAATTTTATGAAGTTGAACAACTTCACCGATTGAAGTTGAGATTTTCGGTGTTTCAAAGCTGTCAAAAACGACGCGTTTTGTTGGAATTAAAATTAACTTCTTGTGAAAGCATTGTGTTTTACACGCAGGCTCAGATCCAACCTAATTTTTTTCGTGACATTATCTATGCTTGTGGAAGAAATCGCATGCACCTTTTCGTCTGATCTAAATTAAGATGATCGTCAATATTTCTGGTACTTGGTAACATCAAAGCCAGGCAATCGGCAGTCCAAGTGCAAATGATGCGCAGTGTACTGGCATTTAACATTAGCCGCAGCCTTTAAATTCGTTGTGCTGCTCAAGATATTCACGGACGTGGAAATTAGATTTCCCGATTGAATGCTCGAAGATTGCCGCAGTTGCGAAATTACATCCTAAATGAAGCGCGTGATGTGCTCTTGTACTTATTCAGGTCGATGCCGATCGGTCGTCGTCTCGGGTGCATTGGAACGAGCGAGAGGTACCAGCCATGCAGTCGTTCGGTAAGTCGACGCTACGTCGATATCTGCTTTGTTCCGTCGCATTTCTGAGCCCCGATTTTAAACGCGTCGGGCAAATTTTTATGGAGCATTCAAATGTTGTTCTATGATTTTCGTGATGAAGCTGAGCGCGCTGCATGAAGAATGCCGCAAAGATTAGTCCCGATGGTGAGAATGCTCGATACGACATATATACGCGAAATACGGTATTTGCCCGTGAGCAATCCCGTGGCCACGGGGGGCTTTTTTGGGCTCATCCCCCCCAAAAAAGCTCCAAGCCCCTCCAATTTGAAATATGAAACACTATATATCAGTGGAGTTTTTGTCAAATTTTAAAATGTTAAGCCCCGTGCACAAACGTAAAGCCCCCCTATTGTAGACTTTCTGGCGACGGTTCTACCCGTGAGGTCTAACCTCAAACATTACTCACGTTCGGTGCAAGAGAGGGTGCAGCGATGTGATTCCACGAACACTGACGCCAAAAGTTGATTTTGTATGTTTGCCTACATCTCTTGTCGAGAGAATCAAACTTGCCGTTTTTGAAGAGCATGTTGACTTCAAACGACGACGCTTTACCTTTTAAAATTGTTTCTCGTGTTAAAAAAACTCCATAGTTTCGCAAGTTAATTTTTTTACGAAATGCAGCACTAAAAAATATTTTGAAAAGTGCGTATTGGGTTAAAGAGTGTCTTTTTTGCTCGGAATGGAAAACGTGTGCAAGATAGCAATCATCGTGCAAACCACGCATGCTTGTTTGAAGCCTAGTTTTGCAGACTTAGAAAATGGCGTGGAGATTTTGAGAAAAAGCAAACATTTTACCGGAGTTATTGGATACAGTAACGCCTTGCCTTCTGTTGTCTGGTGCCCGATGTGTTGAAAAATGAGCCTTCAATTATGAAAAAACAAAGACGATTTTTCAGGCTTTTCCGAAAAAAATTACCAAATCTTCTTTGTTACGGAGTTCTCCACAATCAGAAAAAAACTGCCTACAAGATTCGATTGTAACGTCTGAATTGAAAGTCGTGTTCACTGTCGATAGTAAAGGTTTATCACCCTCGGTGGCATTTCATGCGTTCTGTTGTTGCTCGCAGACCTGCCCTGACGGAGCGATCAACACGAGGAGAACGGAGTGCGCGAGACACAACAGGAAGAAATTCGCCGGCCAGTCGTTCGTTTGGGAACCGATGGCCGGAGGTGGGTCTCGTTTCGAGAAAAATTAACGTTGTTCGTTTTTGGTGACCGAATCGTATGACTGACTGCTCGCTTCTCTGGCAAGATATCATATATTTGTTGTTCACGAACAAACATTTATCTGAGCAGTTCCTTTCAAACAATCTTCACTGATGTTGTGAAGCGCTACAGGGATGCATCGCGCACAGCTTGGTTTAAGCAACAGACGGGAGTCTGTATTTGTGGCGCAGGCAGTGATGCCCGAGTGGTTCTGAAAAAATGAAAAATGGTCTGTTTAAGATTTTGTCTCAGAATTCAATTTTGTGTAAATACTATGCAAGCCAGTGTTTCTCAACCAGCGGACCATACCGCAGTTTTCGAGTGGGCCACGGAGTTAGGACAAAAATATGTCAGAATGCAGTTACTTAGACATCAAATCACGACAGCGTGGGAACACATTGATTTTGTTCAGCAGCAAGTTGCCCACTGACTTTCATATAGGAATGAATTCGCTGCTTTCGAATGATGCTTGTTTGTGCATGCGCATAAAAGCATAGCCTATGCTAAAAAGGCAGTGGGCCACAGAATTTGTATCAAAAGTTATCTGGGGCACGTAAGAGAATAGGCTGAAAAGCGCTGATCTGAGCAGTCTTAAACCAACCATGTAACCGTGTAGTTTGCAGCATGTGTAAACTAAACAGCGCACGACCATTAATTAATCGCGCACAGCTTGTTAAAGACCATTTTTAGGAACTTCAAAACCTAAATTTTAGGTTGCGTTTGGGGGGCGGGGTTAAAATCTTTCGCAGAGCATTTCAGAAAACGATGGCATTTTTCAGGCGGACCATGCCAACTGAACTGCAGGGCACGAGGCCGTCGCTTCTTCGTGCGACACGCGGCACGCATCACGGACGGCGCCGCTTGCTCGCAGATTGCTCATCGTCCCGGTCGACGAACTGGCCGCGGAAGAGAGTGGGGGAGAATGTGCATCAATGGAAGATGTCTGGTGAGTACCGAGAGCGGGCAGTTCGGTACAGCTGTACGTTTTCCTCTTATTATTAATATAGAAGACCGCTTGCAAGGTTTTGTATATCACGCTTTACGTTGGCCACTTGGAAGTAAAGCATTTGTTGCAACCTCTCCGGTGGTGTTGCGTTGATTGTGCGATTCACCACGAACGGGATGTGCGTGAAGAATAACACCATAATATATGTAGCGCGAGCAAGCAATAGTAAGAGAGATTGCAAGCATGATCTCTGTTGTTGCTTGCTGCCACGGTGCGAAGCTTTGTGCACATGCCGCTCGGGACATCCGATCGCAACACATGTATGGGCGAGCATGAGCCTTTCTTTGGAGACCAGAGGGTAAAACCTGGCATGAGGTGCAATGCCAGGGGACACTTAGTTGCTCATTTCAAGTGTGTGGCTCGTAAAGCCATACCTGGAATCTATCAAAAACGAGTGCCCTACTACAAAAAAGTTTTGAATTTTGTACAACGTTTCTGTACTTGTTGCTGAAGTTCCCCATTCTTTAGAATGTTTATACAAATCGCCATATGCTTTGTCGTTTCCTGATGATGATGAGTGGGCCGTTGCTAGCTTTTGCCGACGTTTATAGTGCTGTGTTTGCAGTTAGGCAGCGGTTTATTGGATTTGCTGATCGTTACGCTGAAACGTGACTTTTCACTTGTACTTGACATTATGTTTGCTCTGGCGCGGAGGACGGCAATAGCTCTTTTATGATGGCAATTTTCGATTTTTCAATATGCTCTGACGTTCCAGAATCTTTGAACTTGTCTTGAACGCGGGGGTTGCAGTTTCCTTTCGACTTCTGCCACTGCAATGGTGAGTGTGCAGTGCATTGACCAGACTTCCTATGGCACCGCCATCGCCAAAATAGATAGAGTTATATTCAGCATTGTATGGTAAAACTGAACGCATAGAGTACACACTGGAATTGAAAAGAATGAAACTAAACTTCTTTCTATCTCAGAAAAACATTACTTATCGCACAAACAGGGACTTTTGCATAACTCAAACCGCAAGCCATTGCAATGCTTTTGAAAAACTCACATGAAATGTCTGCATGCAACAAGGAACAGGACAGACAATCAGCGTTCGTGAATCAGAGACAGAGCAACAACTTGGGATTCCGAAAACTTCGGCCAAAACAATAGCGATGCATTCATGCGCAAATTCTGCCGATGTGCATCGGAGAAACTTGGCGCTGTGATACATCGGCACCATCGTTATATCAGGCAATTCATATCGGCCTGACGATGTATCGGGCGGATTCCGGCTGCTACCACTGTTAGTAGTCTGTGCTTGTTGGAGGATTACTAAATATTTGTGATTTGAACGTCCAACGAAACATCTGGAGATCTTGTTGCAGTCGATCATCTTGAAAGGATTTTCATCATCAGCCAGAGGAGCAGTGCTCAAGTAAACAAAGTGACTGAAATCGTAAATACCGATTCTTTGCTAAATTTGAACCTGTAAACTTAACTATAGACCTTCGCTATGTCTCGCAATGTTATTGAAAGCGCGTGTACATTGTTAAGTTATGCCTTATGGCAGGATCTGAAAACTTTTTTGTCAGAGGGCCACGTAAGTAATTATAGAACAGGACAAGGCCCGGACATCTTACAATGTGATTGTTTCGGAATAAGTCGCATTCTACCAATAAACGAATTTTTCGCAAATATGTTATTTTTAATTTTTGACAAAATGTCTTTGTGGCCGGATGAAATGGTTTCGCGGGCCGGATTTGACCCGCGGGCCGTAGTTTGGAGACCTCTGCTTTATGGGATGGTGCGCACAAAGGCGCAGTCAGGGGGGGGGCTGAAGAGGCTCAAGCCCCCCCCTTAGCAATCAGAATATTGATGTTTATTTTTTTAGTTATTCACCAACATTGTAAGTCGAGATCGGGTGTATTGCAGAATGTTCTTCGGCAGT